>Ga0082335_1003677_pt1 | contig 24710 bp, 17 predicted proteins | sample Subgrocontami58m_FD_72375 | JGI IMG/M metagenome (GOLD analysis project Ga0082335, IMG submission 72375) | Subsurface groundwater microbial communities from S. Glens Falls, New York, USA - GMW37 contaminated, 5.8 m (SPADES assembly) (version 2) ...
AATCCCTTTACCCAGACGCTGCCATTGTAGGTAGTCCCACTGGGCGGATTGGCTACCTGTCCGGGTGGTCCATCATCCACCGAGAACATCCCGGCGGTAGTGCCACCCACGTAAGTAACCTTGCCGGCTGCTGTGCCGGAACGGGCATCATTGGTGATGCTGACGCTCCCCTGCCAGCTCCTCCACGGTGATATTACTCCTCCCTCAAAGCCAGGGTTGGCAAGTAGATTACCCGAAAAGGGGGCAAGTTTGGGGCCTCCGTGGGGGTCGCGGTTGGAGTTGCCGACGGGCTTGGCGTGGGCGTCACTGATTGGGTCCCGGGCAGGCCGATTGAGAAGTCATCAGCCAGCAAGGAATCCCCGCCGGCCGCGTTGTTTTGCGCGACGTAGATATCAAGGGTGCTGTTTGCATTGGCGACAGCCCGGCTGGTGGACACCTGCTGCCAGGTGCCGGTTAACGTTAGCCATGGACCTGATGACTCGTACTGGGCAGCTCCTACGTTCTCCCGGACTACCAGCCTTACCTGCTTGCCGACCGAGCTGCCGGCTCCTTTGACCCAGCCGCTCGCATTGTAGGTGGAGCCGACCTGAGGGCTTCTCACCTCTCCTGGCGGACCGTTGCCTATTGAGTACATGGCCACCGAGCTGCCGCCCGAATACGCTACACTCGCGGCATAAGACCCGGTATGGGCGCTGCTGGAAAGGCTGACGACGCCCTGCCAGCTAGCCCAGGGGGCACTACCGCTCTCAAACCCCGGGTTGGAGAGCAGATTGACTCCTGGTGTGGGTGTAACGGAAGGGGTCGGGCTTGGCGCCGGCGATGGGGTTGGGGTTGGTGTAGTGGCGCACGTGAGGCAGGGCTGACTGGCATTCACGTAGAAACCGGACTGGTTGACAGGCACCTGGCGCAAAGAGCCGGCGGGAAGGCCGCTCAGCGTATTACCGCTGGCCAGGCCGCTATAGTAGCTGGAATCTACGCCACCGCTGGAGGTTATCCGGGCCTCAGCGTAAAACTGGATAGACGCGCTGTTGGTATCCACCACCCAGGCCCCATAGTCCTTGAGGGCCTGGTAGATAGCCCTGGCAGCGGGATCTGCCGGGAGTGGTACGCTGGGGTCCAACTGAAGCCGGGCGCCCATCGCGACGGGCCCGCCGGAGCCGTCAGTAGCTACAGCAGGCCAGACGTAACTATTGGTTACTTTGTAAACTGGTAGTGAGACGGCCAGGGCGTGCGGGATAACCCCGGATGCCAGCTCGGCACGGGTTATCAGTCCCGCTATGTAGGTCATCCCCGCAGCCCGGCCGCCCCATCCGGCGCCAGAACCTCGGAAAACGTGGATGCCGTCACCAGTGCTGGACATGTCTCCCCAGCCCATGCTGCCGGCAGAAGTGCCGGTGAAGCGGTAAATGCTGTAAGCCTGTACCCCGCTTACAATGCTGATCTTGCCGTCGCTGCCAGGGTCCGGCTTCCAGCTCGGATCTACTGGTACTCGCATGGTATTGCCGCTGGAATCGGTAACGGTCACCAGGGGGGTGCTGGACGTGGCCACGTAGACCGGCGTTGAGCCATCTGCGTTGGGACCGATCAAATAGACCGGCAGTCCACCGAGGTCCACGGAGGACCCGGATACGCCAGTGGGTATCTTCTGGTTCCATATACTGTTGGCGTTAAAAAGGGGCGGTATGGCCGCAGCGCTGCCAACAGCCTGGGCCTCCTGCACCTTGATGATCGACCCGAACGACGCGCCGACCATGAGCAACACTATTGCAACATTAAGGACCCTAGTTGTCAGACTTGTCATCTATACAACTTCCTCCAATCTATGTGTTTCTGCTTGGCCAGACGCCGCCCGCCTTAAGCCAGCACACTATATGACAAGCCTGTCATATAGTGTATATAGGCTGTATACACTAGGCCGATAAGCGTGTCAAGACAACCGCAGGAGGTAAGTTGCCAGCCATCCGTGAAGGCGTTTGACCAATACTGACCGATTTCAGGCCTTTCTACTAATGTCTTGACGATTGTCTTTTCCAATAACAAAAAGCGGGCCGGGCGGTACCCTTGAGCCGCGTAAGGGCTTGACAGGGCCGTGCCTCTCTGCTATAAAAAAGGAACCTTCGTTCTTTTTTATGTAGTTGTCCGAGAGGATGGAATGACAAATGCCCAAGGTTACTGAGGCCCATCTGGAGGCTCGCCGCCAGCAGATACTGGCAGCGGCGTTCGGCTGCTTTTCCGGTAGGGGATTCTACCAGACGACCATGCAAGATATCTGTCGCGAGGCGGGACTCAGCCCAGGAGCGGTCTACCGGTATTTTCGGGGGAAAGAGGAGATCATTCGGGCGATGGTCGAGCAGATAAGTGAGCGGAGCACTGCTCTGGTAGAGGGCGCCAGGGGCCAGGGCAACACCTTCCTCGCTTTGACCAGCCTGGCTGACGCCTTCTTCAGCCAGCTGGAACAGCCAGGGGCGGAATCCACGATCCGTATACAGATCGAGCTGTGGGCTGAGGCCCTGCATAATGAGAATGTGATGGACCTGTTGCGTCGAGATATCTACGGTGTCCGTCAGGTCCTCGCTGCCTTCGTTCATACAGCACAGGAACGGGGCGATATCAATCCGGACCTTGATGCCGAGGCCGTGGCCATGGTTTTCACGTCGTTGTTTGACGGCCTGCTCTTTCAGAAGGCTATGGACGGCAATGCCGATGTATGGAAGTACGTTGCAGTGGTAAAAGCTATGGGGATGGGCCTATTGTGTGACCAGGCCGGACTTGTTGGACCGGCGTCAGCCTCTAGCGGTCAGCCTGGCCAGGCTTCAGTCCCACGTATAAGCGTATAGGCGTATAATCTAATAAATATCAGGTAGATGGCAGCCGGTCTGGCTGCTCGTAATCTGTCTTCAAATCAAAGGTAACGGGGGCCATAAATATGGGCAGTAAGAGGGGATGGTATATCGCAGGGGCTATCGTCCTGGCTGGAGCCGTTCTCGGGACGGTCGCATTTCGCCAGGAGCTGTTCAGCCAGCAACTAGCTTCAGGTAACGGGAAGAGCCAGGCTCCGCAGGCGTCTCAAGCCTTCTCCACAGTGGTCCAGATCGCTACTGCGCAAAGTGGCTCGATTGCCCAGACGCTTTCGTACACTGGTGACGTACGGGCCAAGAACCAGGTGGCGGTAGTGCCGAAGCTGGCTGGCCGCATCGAGAAGCTGGAGGTAGACGTGGGAGACCGGGTGGAGCCCGGCCAGCGTCTGGCTACCCTCGACCATGAACTGCTTGATGCCCAGGTGCAACAGGCCCAGGCGGGGGTGGCGGCAGCGCAGGCCAAGCTGGAAGGCATGATGGCCGGGACCCGATCCGAGCAGATCGCACAACTCCAGGCCAATGTCGAGATCGTCAACCAGAAGCTAATGACCCTTCAGAACGGGCCCAGGCCCGAGGCGGTGGGCCAGGCCCAGGCAAGTCTCAGGGCGTCTCAGGCTAAACTGGACCAGCTCAAGGCGGGTCCGACCCAGGCTCAGATAGATGCTGCCGAGGCCGCGGTACGGGCGGCTAAGAATAGCCTCGCGGCGGTTGAGGCTAACGCCGACTCTTTGATGAGCCGGATGGGCAGTGGATACACTCCGGAAATGAAAGCAGCGCAGGCCGGGGCGGCCTATGAGCAGGTACAGGTGGCCGAGGCACAGCTGGCTGCGCTGAAGGCTCCACCAACCCGTGAGGTCCTGGATCAGGCCCAGTCGGCGGTGGACGCCTCCGCCCAGCAGCTTGCACTGGTGCAGTCTCCCTTTACAGAACAGGATATAAAGCAGGCCGAAAGCGCCGTGCGCGCTGCTGAGCAGCAGCTGAAGCTGGCGCAGGACCCCTTCACCAGGCATGACCTCGATGGGGCACGTGCGCTGGTGGGGCAGGCTCAGGCGGCGCTGCAGCTCGCGACGGTACAGCAGAAGAACGCATTTGTGGAAGCACCGATATCCGGCGTAATAGCAGACCGGTTTCTCTCTATAGGAGATATGGCATCACCAGCCGCCCCGATGTTGACTATACTGGGTAACGGCATGGAAGTTCAGGTAGCCGCAGAGGAAGCCATGGTTTCCCAGGTAAGCGCCGGCAGGCCGGTTAGCGTGACCGTGGCGGCCTATCCTGGCAAGTCGTTTTCCGGCAAGGTGACCACCGTCTCCCCGTCCCTGGACCCCAGGACCAGGACTTTCACGGCCAAGATAGAGGTTGACGACCAGGAGTCGCTCCTCAAGCCCGGCATGTTTGCGCAGGTTACCGTAGTGGCCGCCAGCCGGGATAGCGTCCTTTTGATACCGAAGAAGGCGCTGGTGCAACGTGACCAGCGTCAGCTCGTATTCGTATTCTCGAACGGAACGGCGTCGATGAAGCTGGTGCAAACAGGCCTGACAGATGGAAAGAATGTCGAGATTACCAGCGGCTTGAATGCGGGGGACCGAGTCATATTAACTAATCTTGCCGACCTTGCCGATGGCGACCCGGTGCAGGTCCAGGGAGCCGGGCAGTGAGACTGACCGAGATCTCCATCAAGCGGCCCCTCTTCATCCTGATGGTTGTGGTCGGGCTGATCTTGACCGGGGTTATCTCCTACATGCGCCTGGGCGCCGAGCAGTACCCATCTGTCAATATCCCATATGTGTCAGTGGTGACACCCTACCCCGGCGCTGACCCGGAAGAGGTTGAGAGCAAGGTCAGCAAGCCTCTGGAGGACGCCCTGGCCGGAAGCTCCGGCCTGAAGAACATCAGCTCCGTCTCTCTAGAGAACCTTTCCGTAGTCACACTCGAATTCCAGGAGGGAGTCAATGGCAACGATTCTGCCATAGACGTGGAGCGGAAGGTGGCCGCTGCCCGTTCGGGACTTCCCACGGAAACCACGGCTCCCAATGTAGTAAAGGTCGAGTATGGCACCTTGCCTATCATGAACCTCGCTCTGGTCGGAGAGCGGACCTCGGAACAGCTTAATCGTCTCGCGACCGACCAGGTGAAGGCCCAGTTGGAGACGGTTAAGGGTGTTGCATCTGCCCAGGTCGTCGGAGGCCGAGAACGGGAAGTGAAGGTTAGGGTTGACCAGGACCGGCTACGGGCCTATGGGCTTTCGATACAGCAGGTGCAGGCAGCACTTGGGCAGGGTAATCTGAGCCTGCCGGCTGGCACCACGGACCAGGGCGACATGCGCTACCGCGTTCGGTATGATGCCCTGTCCCAGTCAGTAGAAGAGCTGAGCGATATGGCCCTTCAGTCTTCTCCGAAGGGCGTTATTCGTCTGCGTGATGTGGCGCAGGTGGAGGACGGGCTGAAGGAGCAGAACTTCATCAGCCGCTTCAATGGCAGCGACGGTGTGGGCCTGCTGGTGACCAAGCAGGCCAGCGCCAATACCATGGAGGTAGCCACAGCCCTTCAGAAAGCCGTGGTGAACGTTAATAAGACCCTTCCTCCACGGGTCCAACTGGTCATAGCCAGCGATAGCTCGCAGTTCGTGCGTAACGATCTGGACGACATACAAACCACCCTGGTAATTGCCATCCTGCTCACGGGCATCGTGCTGCTCCTCTTCTTACACACCCTGCGCAGCACTATGATTGTCCTCCTGTCAATTCCCACCTCTCTGATATCGACCTTCATGGTTATGTGGCTGATGGGCTTCACTCTGAACATGATGTCCATGCTTGCCCTGGCTTTAACTATCGGCATTCTGGTGGACGATTCTATCGTCGTCTTGGAAAACATCTTTCGCCATTTGAAACTCGGCGAGACTCCATGGACTGCCGCGCTTAAAGGTCGTAGTGAGATAGGCATGGCGGCTATTGCTATTACCCTGGTGGACGTTGTCGTCTATGTCCCGGTGGCCTTTATGTCCGGCGTGGTTGGCCAGTTCTTCCGCCAGTTTGGCCTGACCATCGCCGCTGCAACCCTGTTCTCGTTGTTCATATCTTTCACGCTGACACCGATGCTCGCTTCCCGATGGCTGAAGGCTACCGAGGAGAGCAACTCGCTCTGGGCCCGGTGGAGCCGCGCCTGGGAAAGGGGTTACGATCGACTGGCCGTGCGATATGGCGGTGTCCTGGGTTGGGCCTTGCGTCATCGCATGACGGTAGTGGCTATCAGCCTTTTAACGTTCCTCGGGGCCGTTGCAATGATCCCGTTGAACCTGGTCAAGTCTGAGTTCCTGCCCGTCGAAGACCAGTCACGTTACACCCTGATAGTTGAAATGCCGCCTGGAAGCTCATTATCAGCCACAGACGATGGAGTACGCCAACTGGAGGGGCGCCTGAAGCGGATCCCGGAGCTGGATAACTTCTTTACCGTTGTTGGGATGTCCGGCAGCTCATTTCTCAGCTTCGGAGAGGCCCGCTATGCCCGTATATCGATAAACCTGATCCCCAAGGATCAGCGGACCAAGACAGCCGCTCAGGTTGCTCGGGACACGGAGCGTCTTAGCCAGGGGATCCCTGGCATGACTGCGCGGGCCCTGCTCCCCACATCCGGAGGTGATATGGGCCAGCCGTTCCTGGCCCGGCTGACCGGGCCCGATCAGGCTACCCTGAATAGCATCGGCGAACAGCTGGTTACCATTCTGAAGAATAGCCCTGGGGTTACAAACATAACCAGCAGTTCCTACGGCGGGTCTCCCGAAGTGAGGATCAGAGGTGACCAGTCCAGGTTGGCTGACCTGGGTCTGACATCGGCTACGGCGGCTTTGGCGCTAAGGGCCAATTTTCAGGGCGTGGTTGTTGGTCAGCTCCAACCCCCCGGAGGAGACAAGGTAGACATCCGGCTTCTCGGCCAGGACAAGGGCGCTCAGACGCCGGATACAGTATCTGACCTGCCTCTGCTGACCAGTAGGGGTGCCATCGTTAAGCTGGGCCAGGCGGCTGACACTGAGACAGGCGGCAGCCCTACTCAGATAAACCGGAACAATCGACAACGCCTCGTGACCATCGGCGCCGATCTGGTCGAAAGGCCTTTGGGCGACGTAGTGCAGGATTTCCAGGCAAGGGTGAAGGAGGCTAATATACCTCCCGGCTACTCCATCAGTCTGGCGGGTGAAGCGGAGTTGATGGATGAGAGTTTCACGTCCATGGGGATGGCGCTGGCCCTCTCTATCCTTCTCATGTATATGTTAATGGTTGCCCTGTACGAGTCATTGCTGTTCCCGCTGGTGGTCATGTTCTCGCTGCCGGTGTCGCTGGTGGGTGCTTTCTCCGGACTGGCTGTCAGCGGCCAGACGCTTAACATGGCCTCGCTGATCGGCCTGATCATGCTCATGGGCCTGGTTGCCAAGAATGCCATTCTGCTGGTCGACTACACCAATACGTTACGGGGTCATGGAATGGAGCGCAACGCCGCCATACGGGAGGCCGGACCCACACGGCTGCGTCCCATCATCATGACTACTGCGGCCATGGTCATGGCTATGATTCCGGTTGCGTTGCAGATCGGGCATGGGGCGGAGACTCGCTCCCCCATGGCAGTGGTTGTGGTGGGCGGGCTCTTGAGCTCCACCCTTCTTACGCTGCTATTAGTGCCCGTGGTTTATACGATCATGGATGATATCCAGTCACTCTTTCGCCGGTTACTTGGGAGGAAGGAGCCTCCGGCTCCCGCTCAACGGGAAATAGTAGCGCAAGTTACCCGTGATTACCACTGATCCGCGGCTCAGGGCTGGGGAGAGAAGAATTCTGGATGGGCTTCAAGACACCCTGAAACTAATCGTAGATGGCAGCGAGGGATCGGATAGGGCGGGGGATGGAGGAGGAGTAGCACCCCCCGCCCAAGGGGAGAAAGATAAAGGGTGGCTCTCAGCTTCGCTCAGCTTGCTGCAATCAAAGGCACTTCCTGGTGAATCTCCTCGTTGGGAGGCTCCGAATTTCGGACTACTGATTGCATTATCGTCTGCCAGGATGAAAAATGCCTAAAGAGCGCGTAATAAACTGGGCACAATTGGACTAGTGGACAATACGCAGGGCCGGGAAGAGACGTGTTTACCGCTCCTGACTTCGGTCGGAATCCTGGTGCGTTATTCTAGCCCGGGGGCTATGGCTGACTTGGGGGACTGTTACAGGCGTCTTCGTGACCTGGCACTGACCGGCGCCGGACTGGTCACGATACCTTGTTTGAGGGCGTAAGCCGCTGCCTGCACCCTATTCTGAAGGTGAAGCTTCTCCAGGATATTCTTGAGGTGATTCTTGACTGTATTCTCGGTTATCGACAGACATGAAGCGATTTCTTTGTTGGTTGCCCCCCAGACGACCTGCTCCAACACCTGCTTCTCCCGAGATGTAAGGGCGTCTTCAGGGACCGGCTCCCGCGATACCTGACTCGAGAATTCGGCGAGAATCTTAGCAGCCATGGTAGCAGAGATAGGAGCCTCTCCTTTCTGGACTCCTCTAATAAGGCGAAAGAGTTCCTCAGGCTCAAGGCTCTTGAGCAGGTACCCTTGAGCTCCGTCCTTGATCGCCTGGAAAAGGTCGGCCTCTGACTCCGAAACAGTCAGGATAACGATCTTGGCATAGGGCATCTCAGCCTTGATAAGCCGGGTGGCCTCCAGGCCGTCGCAGCGGGGCATGGAGATGTCCATGAGAATGATGTCCGGCATCAGGTCTCTCGCCTCCTCCAGGGCCTCCAGCCCGTCATCAGCCTCTCCGGCTATCTCGATGTCGTCCTGTGACGAGAGGAGATTAACCAGGCCCTTGCGGAAGAGGATGTGATCGTCTACCACAAGTAACTTCATCGGTTCCATCATTCTGCCACCTTGCCACCGGGGAGCTCTATCAGCACCCTGGTGCCCTGTCCTGGCTGGGAATTTATGGAGAAGGCAGCTCCAACAGCCTCTGTCCGTTCTTTCATGATAGAGAGACCAAAGCGACGCTGGTGCCCGTTCCCGGGATTGGCTATGTCGAATCCGTCTCCGTCATCCTCTATAGAAAGGGTCATACCACTCTCATCCTTTGCCACCCTGACCGTAGCGTGAGAAGCGTCAGCATACTTACGTGTGTTCCTGAGGGCCTCCTGCACGACACGTACGAGCTGTACCTGCGTCTCAGGGGGCAGCCGTATCTCCTGGTCCTCCGGGGCCAACAAGTCCACGGAGATGTCACTATTCCTGGAAAACTCGTGAATGTATTCCTGCAGAGTAGACACAAGGTCACGTTCCGGCTCGAGGGTTGTCCGCAGGCTGAAAATGGCTTCACGAACATCTGAAAAGGCCCCGCGAACACCGTCACCCATTTGACGTAGCTCCCCAAGCGCCTGGTCAGTCTTGCCCTTGAGCAGGAGATTCTCGATAGCACGGCCCTGCATGTTCAGGTATCCCAGGGTCTGGGCGAAGCTATCATGTATCTCTCTTCCCAGCCGGTCCCGCTCTTCCAGGATGGCCAGGTACCGCATTTGCTCCATGAGCCGGGCGTTCTCGATTGCGACTCCGATCTGATTGCCGATTGCAGACAGGAGATCAAGCGATTCACGGGAGATTTGCCGGGGGTCGAGTGCGACTACTTCGATAACTCCCACTACCCGGTTCTTCGATTTTAATGGTGTGCCGGCATAGGCATGGAACCCGTAAAAGGTCAGACGCTTCCGGATGAAACGGGGGTCCGTCGCCATGTCTTGCACCAGGATCGGCTCCCCCGTTTGGACCACAATCCCAGGTAAACCATTTCCTGGTCTGAAACGGGTCATCTCCGTGAAGACTTCCCCGGCAATCCCGCGGTGCACGCGCGTCACCAGGTCGCCGGTCTCTTCTTCGAGCACAAGTATGTCGCCGGCCTCAGCCCCAGTGATGCGGAGGACAGTCTCCAGCGCCCTGCCCAGGGCATCGTCCAGGGCCTGGGCCTCGGCCACGGCAATACCAACCTCATTGCGTGCGGATAGCTCTTGATTACGTCGCAGGACCTCTGCTTGCATGCTCTCGATTGTTCGGAAGATGACCTGAGAGAAGAAGAAGGAGGAGACTCCGACGGCCGCAAAAACGACGGCCGGACCGGTCCAAATGGGAAACACATTGTCCAGGAGAACGTGGCGGGTGCTTTCGAAGATGGTTACTGCTACAGTCGGTGCGACCACTGTGAACCATTTGAGCTTGGTTAACGTCCTACCCCTCCTCCAGCCGGGCTCTTAACTGCCGAGCACATAGTATCACACGGGCGGCGTGCCAATCAAACTGTCACCCGTCCTTGACAATCTGTCAGCCCCACACGTACACTGAGTAAAAGCGCCCGAAGGAGGCCGACTATGCCCCTCAAGCGTACCCCTCTTTACCCGTTACATCGCCAAACCGGTGCTCAGATGGTGGAGTTCGCTGGCTGGGAGCTCCCGGTTCAGTTCTCCGGTATCCTGGAGGAACATCGTGCAGTACGTGAGTCCGCAGGGCTGTTCGATGTCAGCCATCTGGGACGAGTCTACCTTAGAGGTCCCGGGGCGTTCGAGCTGCTGCAGCGGGCCGTCACCAACGATCTTACCAAGGCCCGGCCCGGTCGCGCTCAGTATAATCTGATGTGCAACGAGGATGGGGGCATTATCGACGACCTCGTCGTGTTCCATCGCTCGGAGGAAGAGTATCTCGTAGTGCCTAACGCTGCAAACATCGGCGTAGTGTTGGAACGGCTACACGGGCTCGTCGGGCAGCAGCGGATCGAGATCGAGGACCGCACTATGGATACCGCAATGCTGGCCTTCCAGGGACCCCAGGCGGTTTCGCTAATAACCAGGCTGGCGCCGGAAGAGGTGGCTGAGCTTCCTCGCTTCGGATGCCGGGACGCTGAGGTGTTGGGCAACCCGGTCCAGTTTTCCCGTACCGGATACACGGGAGAAGACGGTTTCGAGCTGGTGATGGACTCGTCAATCGCTGAAACTGTTTGGAGGGCTATCACCGGCCTGGGCGCTAAGCCTTGCGGCCTTGGCGCCCGGGATACACTCCGGCTGGAAGCGGCCTTCCCCCTGTATGGCAACGAGATCGACACCCACACCAATCCGGTTGAAGCGGGCCTCGAGTGGGCGGTAGCTCTGGGAAAGGGCGACTTCGTTGGGCGAGAGGCCATTCTCAAGCAGGTTGAAAGCGGTTCACAAAGGCGCCTGGTCTGCTTCCGGATGACCGAGAGGGCGGTGCCCCGCTCGGATTACCCGATATTGAAGGATGGCCGTGAGGTTGGGAGGGTGACCAGCGGAAACTATTCTCCAACGTTAAGGGTAGATATCGGCCTGGGCTACGTGCCCGTGGAGCTCGCGACGCCAGATACGGAGCTTGATATTCTTATTCGCGACAAGCCGGCCAGGGCGCAGATAGTCCACCGGCCTTTCTACAAACAGGTCTCGAGCCGCAAGTAATCAGACTTCATGAATAAGGAGCCAGATGAATCCTCCGGATTACAGGTACAACAAGACCCATGAGTGGGTGCGGGTGGAGGATGGGGTGGCCTCGGTAGGAATTACGGCCCATGCTGCGGAGCAGTTGGGTGACGTTGTCTTCGTAGAAATGTCGGCGGTGGGAAGCCGCCTCAAGCAGTTCGAACGTCTGGGTGTGGTTGAATCGGTGAAGGCAGTCTCGGACCTGTATTCTCCCTTGAGCGGTCTGGTCACGGAGATCAATGGGGCCCTTTCAGAGCGGCCCGAGCTGGTAAACCTGTCTCCTTACGATCAGGGCTGGATGGTGAGGATAGCCCCCAGTGATCTCTCAGAGATCGGTAATCTGTTGTCCAGTGAGAAGTACGAGGAGATGATCGGAGAAGAATCTTGACGTACGTTCCCAACACCCAGGCCGACAGAGAGTCAATGCTGGAGGCCATAGGTGTAGGGTCGGTCGAGGAGCTCTTCCACGATATTCCATCTGACCTGCGGCAGCCCGCCCTGCATCTCCCTCCCGCTCTAACCGAAATGGAGCTGGTGGCCCAACTCCGGGCTATGGCCGAGACTAACGCAGACCTGGACCACAATGCCTGTTTCCTGGGGGGCGGTGCATACCACCATTTCGTCCCCAGCCTTGTCGGCCAGTTGGTCTCGCGACAGGAATTCTATACGGCCTATACACCTTACCAGGCGGAGGTCTCCCAGGGGACCCTCCAGGCGATGTTCGAGTTCCAGTCGCTAATCTGCGATCTGACCGGCATGGATGTGGCCAACGCTTCCCATTACGACGGAGCGGCGGCCCTGGCAGAAGCGGCGCTCATGGCAGTGCGCATCACCGGCCGTGAGCGTATAGCGGTGGCTTCAGCCATTCATCCCGAATACCGCACTACGCTGCAGACCTATGCCCGCCCACTGGGGCTGACAGTAGAAACGGCGCCGGCGATGCCGCCAGGGGATCTGTCGGACTATGCCTGCCTGATCGTGCAGCAGCCGGACTTCTTTGGCCGTCTACAGCAGATGGGCGGTCTGGCGGACCTGGTCCACCAGGCTGGGGCCCTGCTGGTTGCCAGCGTCGACCCGATCTCCCTGGGGCTGCTGAAGCCTCCGGGTGATTATGGGGTCGATATTGTAATAGGAGAAGGCCAACCCCTGGGCCTGCCGGTCTCCTTTGGCGGTCCGTACCTCGGCCTCTTCGCCTGCCGGCAGGCCCACATTCGCCAGATGCCGGGCCGCATTGTTGGGGAGACTGTCGATAGCCGGGGCGAGCGTGGCTACACTCTTACGCTGCAGGCGCGGGAGCAGCATATCCGCCGTGAGCGGGCTACCAGCAATATCTGCACCAACCAGGCCCTGGCCGCCCTGACGGCCACGGTCTACCTGGCGGCGATGGGCAGGCAGGGCCTGAGACAGGTAGCCAGGCTCTGTTATCACAAAGCCCACTATGCCGCCGACCGAATTTCTGCATTGCCGGGGTTCAGCCTCGCCTTCAATGCCCCTTTCTACAAGGAATTCGCCGTCCGCTGCCCGCTGGCTCCGGCCGAGCTGAACCGGAGGCTTCTGGAACGGCGGATGATCGGCGGACTTGACATAAGCGACCTCGTAGAGGGTGGGTGGCTGGTCTGTGTGACGGAGATGAACACGCGCCAGCAGATAGACAGCCTGGTGGATGCGCTGGCCGAGGTGACGAGATGAAAGAGGGGTTGCTCTCGGAGTTAAGCGCCCCAGGGCGCCAGGGGGTGATGCTCCCGGACCTGGACGTGCCGGAGGCTGCGCTCCTTCCGGAGTCGTTCTTAAGGGAAGACTTGCCTCTACCGGAGCTGAGCCAGGTAGACGTGGTACGGCACTTCGTGCGTCTCAGCCAGGAGAATTTCGCCATAGACACGGTGTTCTACCCTCTGGGTAGCTGCACGATGAAATATAATCCCAAGGTCAACGAAGAGGTTGCCCGTCTGTCCGGATTCTCCCAGGTCCATCCCTATCAAGCGCAGGAGACCGTCCAGGGCGCTCTGCGTCTTCTCTACGATCTCCAGGAGTATCTGGCCGAGATCACCGGACTGGCCTCCACCAGCCTTCAGCCAGCGGCCGGCGCACAGGGCGAGCTGACCGGCATGCTCATGATACGGGCTTATCATGAGGCTAAGGGACAGGGCCACCGGAAGCGCGTCCTGGTACCGGATTCCGCCCACGGCACCAACCCCTCCAGCGCGGCCATGGCCGGCTACCAGGTGGTTAGCGTCGGTCACGACAGCGAGGGCGATGTCGATCTAACGCAGCTCCGGGAGCTGATGGGCCCCGACCTGGCCGGACTGATGCTCACCAACCCGAACACCCTTGGCCTTTTCGAGCGCCACATCGTAGAGGTGTGCAACGCAGTACATGAGGCCGGCGGGCTGGTCTACGGAGACGGCGCCAACCTGAACGCCATCCTGGGCTGGGCCAAGCCCGGCGACCTGGGCTTCGACGTAATGCACCTCAACCTGCACAAGACCTTCTCCACGCCTCATGGAGGCGGCGGGCCGGGCGCAGGTCCGGTGTGCTGCCGTGACTTCCTGGCGCCCTATCTCCCGGGACCCGTGGCAGTCCGGGACGGGGACGGCCGATATACTCTCCGGCAGCCCGCCGAAGCGGTCGGTCGAGTGCGGTCTTTCTACGGCAACTTCCTGGTCCTGGTGCGGGCCTACGCCTACATTCGATCGCTTGGGCCGGAGGGGCTGAGACAGGTGGCTGAGAACGCGGTGATCAATGCCAACTACCTTCAGACCCGTTTGGATGATGCCTACCAGGTGGCCTTTCCGCGCCGCTGCATGCACGAGACGGTCCTCTCGGCCTCCCGGCAGAAAGCGCATGGCGTGCGGGCATGGGATATCGCCAAGCGCCTTATCGACTACGGCTTCCACCCGCCGACGGTCTACTTCCCGCTGATAGTCCATGAGGCACTGATGGTAGAGCCCACCGAGACCGAGAGCAAGGATACGATGGATGCCTTTGTCGCTGCCATGCTGGCCATCGCCCGCGAGGCGGAAGAGGACCCTGCTCTAGTGCAGGGCGCGCCCCGCAGCACTCGATTAGGCCGGCTGGACGAAGTTACCGCGGCCCGCAAGCCCAGGCTCTGCTGGGGGTGATGGGCCGGTGTGGCTTGGCGGAGCACGCCTACGCCAGCATCGCCCCGGGGTAAACCCATGGGCTACATTAACAAAGCCCCCTTCCAGGGGGCTGATCACGTGGTTGGTATGTTTCAACAAACACGGCAAAGACCGTTCCTGGTGCATCGCCGTTTACCTTTGGCGTTTGCCACCGGCGTATAACCGCGCTATACTACCGTCACACATCCTTTGAAGTAGCGCTTGAGGGCGCGGATTGTGGTTTGAGTCCGTGCCGTAAGCATGCCGGCAGACCGTATGGAGGAGTTAGTCATGGCAAACGAACAAGAGCAGCTAAATCCGGAACAACTCTGGAGGGAAGTGGCCCGCGGCCGCCTTTACTTCGAGATGGGCGGGCTGTCCTTCGCCGTGAAGAAGGGGGCTACGCCAACTGAGTTTGGTCTTCATGTCTGGGGCCACGGGGCGGTCGCAGTGGTCGGCAAGCCGGATCCCACCGCCTCTGAGTACATGCTGAGCGAAGGTAAAGAGCACATCAAATTCATCCCCGATATTCAGGTCAACTATGATTACCTGGAAGACGACCGGGCGCAGATGACCATCTCCAATGGTTGCTGGGGTGGATTCGGGAAGAAGCGCTGGCGCTCTGCCAACTATTGGGGGCTTAGCCAGGAGCAGGTGTGCGAATACTGCCATGAGTGCTATCGCGCCTGGGGCGAGCAAATTGGGCTTACTATAGGCACTCATCCCCAGGAAGACGGGAGCTGCCAGATTCGGGCCACGCGCCCTTAGTGCCGGCTCGGGCGCCCTTAGCTGCGACTACCGGGAGACTAGTTGACCCGCGGAGGACCCTTTGCCGCGGGTCAAGTGGTTTGTCTCTGCTGCGCGGCTCCGGCCCCATATCTTTCTTGAGCACCAAATGACCCAATCACCCAATCAGCCAGCCGACTTAAGGTCCGGAGCATGATCGGAGCTTTAATCAGCTTCGTTTTCGCCATGACGTTTGGCGTCAACCAGATCATAACCAGGCGCGGGGTGCTCCGGGCGAGCTCCAGTTACGTGGCTAATATCTCCATCTTTAGCGGGCCGGTCTTCTTCCTGTTCGTCACGGGCGCCACGGGAGACCTGTTCAAGCTGGGGAATTTCTCTTGGGAGTCCTATGCCTTCTTCGCCGCAGCTGGCGTGGTCCACTTCACCCTCGGCCGGACGTTTGGCTACAAAGCACTGTTCCTGATCGGGACCATGCGGGCCAACCTCATTTCGAGCATGAATGGCATCGTTACGTCCTTGCTGGCGGTGTTGATTCTCAAAGAGGTCCTGACTCCACTCATCGTCCTGGGGATCCTTTTCTCTTTGTCCGGGCCGTTGATCGCAGCCCTCAAGGAAGAGATGGTCGATACCGCTACTGCGAAGTTAACGCCGCAAGGTAAGCACATAGACCGTGAAACGCTTTACCGGGGACTCCTGTACGGCTCCGGGGCCGCTATCTTCTGGGGCAGCAGCCCGATCCTGATCAAGATGGGATTCGATCACGGAGGTACTTCCGTGATCGGGAATCTTACCTCCTTCTCTGCCGCCGCCCTGGTGATAGCGCCGTCGCTGCTAAGGGTCAAGACCAGAGATGAGATACTGTGCTCGGACCGTCAATGCCTGAAACTGGCCCTCCTTAGTGGGCTGACGACAAACATTGCCCAGTTGCTGCGGTTTGTGGCGCTGGCCTTTACCTCTGCCATAACTGTGAGCATTGTGTCACGTACTATTCCCGTTTGGACCTTGCTTTTTGCGTTGATATTCAATCGAAAAGTGGACAGTTTCAACCGATGGGTGTTGATCGGGAACGCCCTTCTCCTCTTGGGGTCGTTCATGGTCATAGCGGAGCAGATATTCCGGATCTAGAGGCTGATTCTTTGGGGGAGGCTAGATGCACGAGGACCTGTCCGATATTCTGACCCGGGCCGTGGAATGGGGAGTCCTGGATTTGAAGGTGGTCCGCACGGCGGATATCGTTGTTGCCGAGTGGGTGCGGATGAAGTGCCGTTTTGGCTGTCCCAATTACGGCAGACAGCTGGACTGCCCGCCGAACACCCCGGACACTGATCTGATGCGCCGGCTCCTGGGGGAGTATCAGCGAGCGATCATACTCAAGCTGGAACGTCTCCCGCATTACCGGGCTGAGTTATCGGGCATTGTCCACAAGGTTGAGCGGGAGCTTTACCTGCACCGCTTCTACCGCGCCCTGGCTTTCGGCGCAGGGGCCTGTGGTCTCTGTCAGGAGAAGTGCGTGCGCAGACCGGGGGAATGCCCGCACCCTCATAACGTCCGCCCGGCATCAGAAGGGGCCGGTGTAGACTGGTTCCAGACCCTCAAGAACCACGGCTGGGAGCTACACGTCTCCCAGGAGAAGGGCGAGCTACCCCCCAGCTACTCGCTGGTCCTGGTAGACTAGCAGCTTTAACCGGCGCAAACCAGCAAGGTAGGGGCGATGGCACTGCCCATCGATTCCAACTATTTGGAGTCAGCAAGCCTGGTGCACTGGAGACACCGACATTCCACAGTTAACCCTGTCATTCCAGCGAAGGCTGGAATCCAGAGGCGGGGAGTGGGGAATCCCACGCAGCCGAGTACTACCGGGGAAAGAGCAGGGTTACGCCGTACGCCAGAGGACAGTCTCTTGGCTACTTACCTGCCATGGAGCCTACCCGCCTGGGTGCCTGGACGTCCATTGGCGGGCTGCATCGCCAGCCCCCAGCCCCTCTGGATTCCAGCCTTCGCTGGAATGACAGATTATGGTCCATCCGCTAAGACCGCTGCGGTTTTGGAAACCGCTGCGGTCTGGCACGACATCGAAGACAGTTGTGCCAGCAACTCTCCGGATGCGCCATTAGACGGCCACATGAGCAATGAATAGTTGGATTAGATGGGCAGTGCCATCGCCCCTACAAACGAACCAGACATTTGGGGCGACCGACCGGTATGCCACCGGACGGGTACCAGCGCGGAAATGTGACGGACACGCGAGAGGCGTGGGTGTCCGCCATATCTCCGCGCTATCGAGGAGCAAGAGTCCCACACTGTCTTCACATTCTTCAAGTAACTTCTGATCTGCGAGTGCAGAGGGCGCTGTGCGCCCTCTGCACTCGCAGATTTGGCCATCAGCGCGATAATAGTTGTGGAAGTCGGAATTACTATCAGCGTAGGTGCTCACCAGACGCTGCCTGGGAGGCGGGAACATGAGAAAGATGGCAATAGATCGAATCCGCAAGCGCGATGGCTCAGTAACTACGTTTGAGCCGGCCAAGATAAGCCGGGCAATTCAAAAGGCGCTGACAGCGACCGCCAGTGAAGATGGCGAGGTCGCCACGCGTTTGACCGAGCGAGTCGTGGCAGTTCTGGAGGACAGGCTTGCCCCCGGCATCCCCAGCGTCGAAGACGTGCAGGACGTCGTAGAGACTGTCCTTATGACCCAGGGCTACCCGGCCGCGGCCAAAGCCTATATCCTCTACCGGCAGCAAAGGGCCGAAGTGCGCCGGCTCAAGGGCGTGATTGGGGTCCGGGATGACCTCAAGCTGAGCGTCAATGCTGTGAAGGTGCTCGAGCGGCGTTACTTGCTGAGGGATGAGCAGGGCCATGTGTCCGAGACGCCGGCAGACCTCTTCCGAAGGGTAGCCCGCACCATCGCCGCGGTTGATGCTAAGTTCAACCCCGCAGCCGATGTCACGGAGCTGGAGCAAGACTTCTACACGATGATGAGCAACCTTGAATTCATGCCCAATACGCCCACGCTCATGAACGCGGGCGCTCCACTCGGGCAGCTCTCGGCCTGCTTCGTCTTGCCGGTGGGGGACTCCATCGTCGAGATCTTCGATTCTCTCAAGTACATGGCCATCATTCACCAGTCGGGGGGAGGCACCGGCTTCTCCTTCACCCGCTTGAGACGCAAAGGCGACATGGTGCGCTCCACAAAGGGGGTCGCCTCCGGACCCGTGTCGTTCATGAAGGTCTTCGATGCGGCCACTGGCATCATGAAACAGGGCGGCAAGCGGCGTGGCGCCAACATGGGCATTCTGAATGCCGATCACCCGGACATCGTCGATTTCGTCACCGCCAAGAGCGATGGGGTGACCCTTTCCAACTTCAATATCTCCGTGGGAGCCAGCGACCGGTTCATGGAGGCTGTGGCCAAAGCTGGGACCTGGCCTCTGCTGGACCCCAGGACCGGACAGGAGGTCCGGACCGTCAAGGCCAGCGAGCTGTTCGAGCTGATTGTCGACAACGCCTGGCGGACGGGAGACCCGGGACTTATCTTTCTGGACGAGATCAACCGGCATAATCCCACGCCCCACATCGGCCGGCTCGAAGCGACCAACCCTTGTGGCGAGCTGCCTCTGCTTCCCTACGAGAGCTGCAACCTGGGCTCGATCAACCTGGCCCAGGCGGTTACGGACGGCCGTATCGACTGGCAGAGGCTGGGCAGGTTGGTCGACCTTGGTGTGCACTTCCTGGATAACGTGATTGAGGTCAATAACTTCCCTCTGCCGGCCACAGAAGAGATCACCAGGAAGGGAAACCGGAAGATCGGGCTGGGTGTAATGGGTTTTGCCGATGCTCTCCTCAAGATGGGGATTCCTTACGACTCGGAGGAGGGGCTGGAGACCGGGCAGGGCCTGATCCGCTTCATTTTGGAAGAGGCCCGCCAGGCTTCGGCCCGTCTCGCCGCAGAGCGGGGCGTCTTCCCTAACTTCCCGGGCAGCATCTACGATAGGCCGGACGGCCCGAGGCTGCGAAACGCAACTGTCCTGTCCATAGCTCCTACCGGCACCATCAGTATCATTGCGGGCTGCTCCAGCGGCATCGAGCCCCTCTTTGCGCTGGCCTTTGTCCGGAACGTCATGGAGGGAACGAGGCTCCTGGAAGTAAACCCTATATTTGAGCAGGTCGCCCGTGAACGAGGCTTCTATTCACCCGAGCTGATGGAAAGGGTAGCCAGGGACGGCACGCTACGAGACATCGAGGGCATCCCGGAGGACGTTCGCCGGGTCTTCGTCACGGACTGGGACATCTCACCGGAGTGGCATGTGAAGGTGCAGGCCGCCTTCCAGAACTACACCGACAACTCGGTGTCCAAGACCATCAACCTGCCCGCCGAGGCCACGCCGGAGGATATTCGTCAGATGTACGTCCTGGCCCACAAGCTCAAGTGCAAGGGAATAACCGTATACCGCTACGGCAGCAAGAAGCAGCAGGTCCTGAGCCTGGCAGGCCAGGCGCCGGAGGAGCCGGTTGAGCCCGCTCCCTATGTGACCGTAGACTCGGAATACTCGGGAGGCTGTGCATCGGGGACCTGTTTCTTCTGATCCCTTAGCTGCCCTCCACCCGGCGGAGGAAGTCCCCGACTACCTGCAGATACTCCGCAGTTTTCTCGATGTGGTGCTCATGTGAGGCGTCCTCGAAGATGGAGGCTTCGGCGTTGGGAAGAGTGCTCTGGAAGTACTGGATCGTGGCCGGGGGTACCTCGTCATACCGCCCAGCGGTGAGCAGGACCGGCGCGGTTATCTCCTTCAGCCGGTCCACGCGCTCGAAGCTCTTCAAGGTGCCGGTGACGGTGAACTCGCTGGGTCCCCACATGCACTGGTATACGGTTAGATTGAGCTTCTCGAAGGCCCTGTTCAGGTAATCAGGCCATGGGTCAACCCGAGCAACGTGAAGCCGGTAGTACTCCATCATGGCCTCTTGATATGCCGGTGAATCGTAATTGCCTGAAGCCTCGCTCTCCCGGATGACCCTTCGGGTCTCCAGAGGAAGCTCTGCAATGTAGACCTGCTGGTCCTGCATCCAGCGCCTGGCACTGAGGAGCGGACTGGACAGCACCAGGCTCGCTACGCCTTCCGGGCGCCTGGTCAGCATATACTCGGTCACCAGGGCGCCGCCCCATGACTGTCCCAGGATATGCACCCTCTCCAGTTTAAGTGCAGACCGGACGTGCACGAGCTCCTCCACGAAACGCTCGATAGTCCACAACGACCCATCATCCGGGTTATCGGAGTTACCGGCGCCGAGCTGATCATAGAAGACCACCGGCCTCTCGCCGGCCAGGCCCTCCAGTGGCTCCAGGTAGTCATGAGGCGCGCCAGGCCCACCGTGCACCACCAGGAGCGGAATACCCTTGTTGTTGGCGCCGACGATGCGGTACCAGACCCGTCCGCCGGTGACCTGTATGTACCCTTCTTGAACGTTATCCATCGGCTGCACCGGGTGCATCTTCCCCTCCCACTGCCTCCGGTATTCGAGCGTGAAAACGCTTGGCCCTAATTTGGCTAGACCGCCCGGAAGGTGACTGTGGCGGTGGCTTGGTCTCCATCGAAGTTGGACGCCTCCACCGTCAAGGTATGCTCGCCCGGATCAAACACCCGCGTCTCGGTAAACCCTACCCGCAGGACGCGGGGACCGACGTGGAGCTCCACCTGGACTGGTGCGCCGTCCATGAGCACCCTCACCCCGTCCACATCGATTGCGCTGCTCTCGCTGGCGATGAACGCAGAGATGGTGACGTCCTGGCCGGCCGGGACTGTGCCGCCATCGGACGGCGCCAGGTCAGTGATGGTCAGCCGTGATTTTTCATCGGCGCGCGTGAATGTTCCGCTGGTTTCATCGCCCAGTGCATCAAGCATCAGGCCCCGGACCTGCCCGCCATCGGACACCTGGAACTCGGCCAGCCCGAAGTAGTCCGAGAATTGAGGCAAGGTGATCATGAAGGTGGCTTCACCGAACGGACGGAGGAGCAGCCTGGTGTTCTTCGGCCCGATACTGATGACCAGGCCAGGATCCTCCTGGGTGACCTCTATCGTCCCATAGATATCGTTCCTATAGCTGCCGGCGTAGCTGGCCAACGGCAGCGAGGGGCTGGCGCCTTGCCTGGCATCTATCTCAGCCCGGCCGGCCGCGTCCTCTTCCATGCTCTGCTTGGACGCCTCCAGCCCCAGCGCGCTGTAGTCGGTGGCCGGGAGGCCAAAGTACATGTCATAGAAGCGCTGTCCCAACAGGTCGGGCAGGCCGTAGTCGCTGTTGCTGAGCACCACCATGCCGGTCTCCGTAGCCGGCACGAATCCCACCCAGCTATGCGAGCCAATCGTCCCACCGTTGTGCCAGACCATGGGGTAGGGGCTGGCCGAGCGGTAGATCCACCCCATCGCGTAGGAACTCACGGCGCCTTGTGAGGTGTAAACAAAGGTCCGGGGCAGGTGGGTATACTCGAGTGGCTCCTGTCCCACGACCTGCTTGCCGCCGTGGCTACCGCCCCCGAGCTGCATGGTAACCCACTTGGCCATGTCGCCAACGCTCGAGTTAATGTTTCCAGCCGGTCCGGCGGTATCCACCCAGCCGTGATATGGCCAGTCAGCATGGAGAGTCACAATCTCCCCGTCACGCAACTGGTGTGGCAGCGCCCGGTTAGGGGCCTGCAGGTAAGAGGTCTGGTCAACGTAGGTCACACCCATGCCTAATGGCCCGAAAATCCGCTCCTTGACGTTGTCTTCCCAACCCTTGCCGGTTACTGCCTTAAGCAGCGGGTCAATCGCCGTGAACAGGATGTTCTGATAGGCGTAGCCGGAACGGAAGCTCGTCACCGGCTGGAAGCTCCTCAGTGCATGTACGGCCTGCTGCCGGTCATAGCCCAAGAAGTATAGCTGATCGCCGGCGTGGGACGGCAAGCCGCTCCGCTGAGACATGAGGTCTTCGATAGTGAACTCCTTGGTCACCCAGGGATCGGACATGGCGAAGTCAGGCAGGTAGTCCACTACCTTGTCATCCCACTTTAGCTTGCCCTCGGCGACCAGGCTCGCCACTACGGCGGAGGCAAATGCCTTGGAGGCGGAGCCAATCTGGAACACGGTGTTCTCGTCCACCGCGTCAGGCCCGCCCAGTTCCTTTACTCCAAAGCCTTTGCTGTACACGACCTGGCCGTCCTGTACAATAGCAACAGCCATCCCCGGAATCCCCCAGTCCTGCCGGGTCTGCTCCGCGTAGGCCTCGAAATCCGCCAGGACCTGCGAGAGGGCCTCCCCACGGGGTGGCTGGGGCAGCTCCGCCCGGACGCCCGCCGGCGTCAGCGGCAGCAGGAACAGGACTGCCAGTACGATTACCAGCACCCGCTTTAGCATTGGTCTCTCCATTCCCTTAGAACATTCTTGAAAGCGGCGAATAAAGCCACTACGCCCAACAGAAATATCGCAAGATCGAATCGAGTAGCCTGTTCAGGGTTTGATCAGAAGCTTGTTGTCCACTTGCCGGTACTGTAGTATAGCCACATTAATACTTCTTCATCAATAGTACTTTCTCGGAGAGCACACACGCCAATGGGCGGAGCAGATGGGTAATGCGGTAACATGAAAATGCCCCCTCTGCCAGCGGCTGGTTGGTGTATCCGGCAAGTTGCTAACATATTTGTCTTCGATGTCGGGCCGGACCGCTGCGGTTTTGGAAACCGCTGCGGTCTTAGCGGATGAACCGCTAAGAGATATAGCAGACCAGACGATAGCGGAATGACAAGGGGATTGCCGTGGAAGATATTAGCTCCATCCTTTTAGACCTGTTTATTATCTTCGCTGCAGCGAAGATAGCTTCAGAGGTCTTCGAGAGGCTGAGGCAGCCCTCAGTCATAGGGGAACTCCTGGTCGGGGTCCTGATCGGCCCCTATGCGCTGGGACTGATCGGTTCACCCAGCGCAGGGCTCGTAGAGCTTTTCCATGGAGTAGAGCCCGCTACTCTGGCCCTCGATACGGTGTACACCGTCCTGGCCGAGTTAGGAGTGATTTTCCTGCTGTTCCTAACGGGCCTTGAGACCAGGGCCAGTGACATCTTCCGAGTTGGCGGTCGGGCATTGTCCGTGGCTATACTCGGAGTGACCATCCCCTTCATTCTCGGCTTTTTGTTGATTTACCTGCTGGGGCACCCAACGGTCGAGGCGGTCTTCGTAGCTACGGCGATGGTGGCGACCAGTGTGGGCATTACGGCACGGGTTCTGAGGGACATGGGCGTCCTGCAAAGCACGGAGGCTCGCATTATTCTGGGGGCAGCGGTCATAGACGATATCCTTGGAATCATGATCCTCACCGTCGCCCAGAGTCTCGGCATGGCGGGCGGGCTATCGTCATTGGGCCTCATTGCTCTGCTGGTGCAGGTGGTAGCCTTTACGCTGTTCCTTCTTCTGGTCGGCACGCGTATCTCTCGCCGTTACAGCGCCCATCTGGAGTATCTCCGAATGCCCAATGCCACTTTTGCCTTCGCCGTGGCTCTCTGCCTGGGATTGGCCGCCCTGGCGGGATACATTGGACTGGCTGCCATAATTGGAGCTTTTCTGGCCGGCATGGTGCTGGCCGAGGCGAAGGAGAGCCACCGAATCCAGCGTCACACGATCGGGATCTACGAGTTCCTGGTACCGATCTTCTTTGTCATTACCGGCAGCATGGTTGACTGGCGGCTGTTTACGGAGCCCGGCGTACTTGGACTGGCAGGCGCTGTGACGGGCCTGGCTATCGTGGGCAAGCTAGCTGGCGGCAGCCTGGGGGGCCTTGGTCTGGCTCCTCGCTCTGCCTTCATTCTTGGCGTCGGCATGGTGCCTCGCGGCGAGGTCGGTTTGATCGTGGCCAGCATTGGAAGCTCTATCGGGGCCATTCCCCGGGACATATTCTCTGTCGTGATAATCATGAGCATCGTAACTACCCTCGTAGTCCCGCCGGTGCTCAAAGCTCTCTATGGAGGATACCCTCGAGCCGGCCAAGAGGCGGAGAGCGCGCGGCCGAACGAGAACGGCAGTGACGTGGCGGATCCGGAAGCTTAGAGGCCTTCAGAGGAAGATAGTTGAAGTACCTGCATGGAACGTCGGTACAGTAGCCAACGTCAGTACCGTGACCAGGGTGGTCTCCTGGTCACGCGTGCTAGCGTTGTGCCACAGTATCGGTCCACCGGCTGAGCCTGCCCACGACTAGTTTGAACGTCATCCCCAGCCATCCTCTGTCATTCGACAGATAACCCTGTCATTCCCGGCTTTCATCCGGCATCCCCAGGCTGGGAATCCAGCCCTTCATCTGTCATTCCAGCCTCTTTTTTGTCATTCCAGCCTCTTTTTTTGTCATTCCAGCGAAGGCTGGAATCCAGAGGGGCTGGGGGCTGGCGATGCAGCCCGCCAATGGACGTCCAGACAACCAGGCGGGGTGGCCTAACGTCCGCATGGGAAGGAAGTAACCAAGAGGCTGTCCTCCGGTATACG
>Ga0082335_1003678_pt1 | contig 24704 bp, 19 predicted proteins | sample Subgrocontami58m_FD_72375 | JGI IMG/M metagenome (GOLD analysis project Ga0082335, IMG submission 72375) | Subsurface groundwater microbial communities from S. Glens Falls, New York, USA - GMW37 contaminated, 5.8 m (SPADES assembly) (version 2) ...
CGTTCTGTCTCCTGCTTTTCTTCCTGCTGTAACCTATTTTGCTTTTGCTCAAGCCATGACGTATAATTCCCCTTCCAGGGAATTCCATACCCCCTGTCCAGCTCCAATATCCAACCAGCTACATTATCAAGAAAATAACGATCATGAGTTACCGCGATTACAGTTCCCGCATAACTTTTCAAATGATGCTCCAGCCATGCAACCGATTCGGTGTCAAGGTGGTTAGTCGGTTCGTCTAAAAGCAAAATGTCCGGTTTTTGCAATAATAACCGGCAAAGTGCTACACGGCGTCTTTCTCCACCGGATAATACCTTTATCGGCATGTTCCCTTCGGGGCAACGCAGGGCGTCCATCGCCATTTCCAGACGGGCATCCAGATCCCACGCGCCAAGGGCGTCGATTTTATCCTGTACTTCCCCCTGCCGTTCTATCAGCTTGTTCATGTCATCAGCCGACATCTGTTCAGCAAATCGCTCGTTAATCCGGTTGTACTCATTATGAATGTCTACCAAGTCCTGAACGCCCTGCTCCACAATTTCACGCACTGTTTTTGTTTCGTTCAGTAAAGGTTCCTGTTCCAGAAATCCAACTGTATAACCGGCGGAAAGGTTTGCCTGTCCGTTAAAGTCCTTATCTACTCCAGCAAGGATGCGCAGGAGGGAACTCTTTCCCGAACCATTTAAGCCCAGTACGCCAATCTTTGCGCCGTAAAAATACGAAAGAGAAATATCCCTCAATACAGGCTTCTTCTCATAATGTTTGCTTACCTTATGCATGGAATAGATGACTTTGTTTGGTTGTTCACTCATTTGGACTATCTCCCGGAAAATGCTCTCGAAATAACCGTATAGTATTTTAACTTCTTTATCTTTTATTTTGCATCTTGAGCACTACTATAAAGATATTTTGTCGGTTTGGCAAGTCTCTACTCTGATATAAAATTCAAGAATAAATTGTCGTTTACAGCAATAAATCTTTATTTTGGTTACAGGCAGCATTGTCCGGTTAGGAATTTGCATGTACCGGCTTTTGTCATACCCGAATGCTTTTATCGGGTATCCAGAGTCCAGTCCATCCTAGATTCCCGCTAAAAACATGCGGGAATGACAGCTTTAGAGCAATGGAGTAAAACGCGCAAAAACCTAACCGGACAATGTTGGGTTACAGGCAGCCCTTGCGTAAAATTGTTAATACGACAGAATGCTTGAAAAAAAAGGTTATAAGGTGTTATAATAATGGCGTTAGTACATATAAAATATCCTTTTTCATTAATTGCAGATTGAAAAGACAAAAATAGTCCTAAATTCCCTAAGTAATAAACCGATAATAATATAAGCTTTATATCTGAGTTAAAATTGAGTTAACTGTGATTATTTATTATAAACTTTACACGTTCATGTATTGATCCACTAACACGTAATTAAGGAGGTACTATGAAGATTCTTAAATATAGTGTTGTAACATCAGCTTTTATTTTATTCTTACCTTTTGCTGTAGGAACGACTTTGTTTGCCCAGTCCACCGAGCATGGACAACCGTTTCATTGGAGCTATGAAGGCGAATGCGGACCTGAGCATTGGGGTGAACTAATACACGAGTATTGCAATGGCAAAGTTGGAGATATGCAATCACCAGTCGGTATTTCTGTAACAGAAAAGACTCATCTGGATACTATAAACTTTCATTACTTCCCTACCCCTCTGAAGATCTTAAATAATGGCCATACCATTCAGATTAACTACGGCTGCGGAAGCTTCATAACAATAGGCAACAGGAAATACGAACTCATGCAATTTCACTTTCATACGCCGAGTGAACACAAAATACATGGAAAATCTTACGATATGGAAGCACATTTAGTGCATAAGGGTGCGCACGGAAAATTGGCAGTTATTGCCGTACTCATTTCAAAAGGTAAAGAAAATGCATTCATAAAAACCCTATGGAGTAACTTTCCCAACGAAGTGGGTAAAGTGCACACTGCCTCTGATGTGCGGATATGCGCAAGTCAACTGCTTCCACAGAACACCACGTCATATTTTACTTATACAGGTTCATTGACCACACCACCTTGTACCGAAGGGGTAAACTGGTTTATCCTGAAGACACCAATTGAGGTGTCAAAGGCAGGGCTGGGCAAATTTACTTCAATATTCAAACATGATGCCAGACCAATTCAGCCTGTTCATGGTCGGGTTGTAAAAGAAAGCGAGTAACTTTTGTCTCTGGCAAATCATTCTACAAAGCCAGTGAATTAAAGCAACCGCTAATATCAGCAATAGTATGCACTGTAGGGGCAATTCATGAATTGCCCCTACAGCATTATTCAGTTGTGTTTGTAGAGCGAAGAGGCTCTTCGCTCTACATTGTAAAAGTCGCCGAAGGCGTGGTTTGAATGGCTAAATTAAAACTTGACCTCCACGACATCTGTAAAAAAGGGCTTTTAATTGAAAGCGAACTCAAACGAGTTATGACTGAGGCCGTTGAGAAAAGGATCGCTATCGTGGAAATTATTCCCGGAAAGGGAAGCGGACAATTGAAAAAGACCGTCTTACGTTTTCTCAATCGGCCTGAGATAAAAAAGCTTTATCACCGCATAGATAAAGACAGCATAAATTTCGGAAGGCTGTTTGTGCGTTTTAAACATTGACAACTGTGCGCAATAGTGTTCATAAGCCAAATAAAGACACTGCAGTTATCCGCGAGTACGCTGACATTGCTCCTCAATATGACAGACGCTGGGCCTCTTACATTACAGCAACACTCCGTGAAACACAGAAACGATTGGATATTAAACCAACCGACAGGCTACTGGATATAGGATGCGGTACCGGTTCATTACTCCAGGCAATTTCTCAAAAACACCCTTCTGTCAACCTAATCGGGCTAGATATCAGTAGAGAAATGCTCAAGATCGCCTGTAATAAGCAAATTTACAGGTGTACACTTATTTCCGGCCAGTCACAATTTTTACCATTTCATTCTTCTCGTTTCGATATCGTGGTGTCCTGTAATACCTTCCATTACTGGCGCAATCCTGAAGCCTGTTTAAGAGAGATTGCTCGTGTCCTCAAGCCACAAGGCAGGATCGTAATTACCGATTGGTGTGACGATTATATTGCATGCAAGATTTGTGATTTATTTTTACGCATGTTTAACCGTGCCCACTTTAGGACATATAGAAAGGATGCTTGCGAACGCCTGCTCCGTGATGCTGGTTACGGCAATATAAGGATCGAGCGATACAAGATCAATTGGTTATGGGGCATGATGACGGCAAAGGCACAAGCCCACCCAGCCTGTTAATCGTCGTGGAAAAATATGCCTGGAATATGATTTTGAAATCTTCAAATTGTGTTTGACACATCATTGAAAAGTGTGGTAATTTAACTTTTACAATTTGTAAATTATTTATATCTTCAAAAACTTTGAAAGGTGAGTTACTTATGCCGGTAAAAAAATACCCGTTCTTGATAGGTACTCTAATCGCACTCGTCATATTTTATTCCTGGGCATCCTGGGCATCTTCTCCAACTAACCAAAAACCCGTGCTGTTACACTTTACAAACAAATTAATTGAAACAGATGGACAACGAAATGCATCTGCTGGTACTGGGAAAATAGTTGGCAAGGTCACCAACACTGACGGGTTACCATTGTCCGATATAACGGTAAGCATTCAGACAATAACGGAGGGAATGATTTATGGGTCTAGCTTTGCAGATGTGGCTACTACCGACAAAAAAGGGAAATTTAAAATAGCCGGATTAACTGCTGGTGAATATATTGTCAGGGCTGCCCCCTCTTCTGACGTGACGTATCTGCCCAATGACAAATTCAGTGTAACGGTAAAACCGAAAAAAACCACGAGAATCAAATTAAAACTCTCTGCCTCATCAGATGCTACCTCAGCATATGTAGGGAGTACGACCTGTCTCGGCTGCCATCCAGACCAAAAAGCTTGGGAGGATACTGCTCATGCCAATACTATCCGTACCCCGACATCTGAAACAGTTGTAGCCCCTTTTAGCGGAGATACAATTACAACAAGCGATAGCAAAGTGACGTTTAAACCTTTTATAGAAAACAACGAATATAAAGTTACACTCTATGATTTAACTGATGAGTCCATTTCCGCTACCTATTCCATAGCCAGAACTCATGGTGGAGTTGCTCTCGTAGGGAAACAGAGATATTTGGCGAAGATAGGAAACAGTCATTATATCTTGCCCATCCAGTATAATAATCGTAATGTCGATGAGAGCAATCCCAATGCTGCATGGGTCTCTTACAATCCAGGCAATTGGTATAATAGCGACAATACCTTAATAACCACTGATGCAGATACTCCCCCTGACAAGAACAAATCCTTTGAACAAAACTGCGAGGGATGTCACGTAACAGGTTTGAGCATTGCACGAAATGCAGACGGAGAATTTGTTTCCGATTCCAAAGAATTGGGCATTTCTTGTGAAAGCTGTCACGGTCCTGGCGGACAACATGTATCAGCAGGCGGTGGAAAGGCTCAATACATTGTCAACCCTAAATATCTTGCTACAGACCGGGGGAATGAAGTTTGTGGCCAGTGCCATATCCGTGTAAAAAACAAGACAGGTGAAAGTGGCGCTGACTTTGAGACAGAATATCCCTGTATCATTAATGGCGAAGAGATTACACTATTTATACCCGGCAAGATATTAGCAAATTATATTGAAGAAACAGGCTCGGATGGCAAGCCCACAGCAGGCTATTGGAATGATAACGATACCAGCCTGGGAGAAAATGCTTCTGATAATAATCATTCTAAAAAGCACCACCAGCAATATCAGGACTTAACCAAAAGCGTCCATTACAACTATGCTGGCAATAAATGCTATACCTGTCACGAACCGCACGGTACGGGTGTTAGTGGAACTGCCCAATTATTACGGGAAAGCGACAACAATAAAATCTGCATTAATTGTCATGGTAGTCTCGCAAAGACTATGAAAAAGGATGGTGAATTACAAAACAAACATGCTAAACATCTTTATAATTCTTCCGATGTTGGGGGTAGCCTCTGTACGGGTTGCCATATGCCTAGGACAGCCAAAAGCGCTGTAGATAATGATATTTCTTCTCATGTCTTTGACATTATAAAACCATATACCAGCAAGGCTATGGCTGATGCAAACACTACGGCTGGTACGACAAATAGTCCCAGCACCGTTGTTATCAACCCCTGCTATGGCTGCCACTCCGATGAGGATACTGATTACAGCGTTTTACGGTGGGATACATGGGAGAAGGAATAGTTTACCGCAAACCAGGGCACGAAGAACGCAGAGAAATACATACAATAAAACTTACATGATGCGTTTGTAGAGTTTGAAATCTTACGAGAGGATAATTGACAGTGGCTGAAACACCATGGCACACAATGCAGATTGATGCGGTTGTAAAGAACCTTGGCACCAATACAGATACTGGGCTTAGCCGTACTGAGGCTGAAAACAGGCTCAAGAAATACGGAAATAATCAATTAGAAGAAAAAGAAGGTGTATCGCCCATAATGCTCTTTCTGAGCCAATTCAACGACTTCATAGTATGGGTATTGATTGCAGCCGCTATAGTTTCCGGATTTATGGGAGAATTGGTCGATACGATGGCAATTATTGCCATCGTTATCATCAATGCCATTATCGGATTCATCCAGGAATTTCGGGCAGAGAAATCCCTTGCTGCCCTTCAAAAAATGGCTGCGCCCTTTTCTAAAGTACTCAGGGATGGTGAAATGCACTCGATTCCTTCCAGAGAAATTGTCCCTGGTGATATTGTTTTATTGGAGGCTGGGGATTATGTCCCCGCCGATGGCAGACTCTTCTCTTCTTTTAGTTTGAGAACTCAGGAAGCCTCCCTTACGGGCGAATCAACACCTGTCGGCAAATCCACAGAACCACTTCAAAATCACTCTTTACCTATTGGGGACAGAGAAAATATGATGTTTATGGGCACCTCGGTAACGAGTGGGAAAGGAACGTGTGTTATTGTAGCAACGGGAATGCGCACCGAATTGGGCAAAATTGCCGGTCTCATCCAGGAAGCAGGAAAAGAGGAAACCCCCCTTCAGCGTAAGCTAGAGGTATTCGGGAAAAAATTAGTCTATTTATGTTTAGGGATTGTAACAATCGTTTTCCTTTTAGAGTTGTGGAGAAAAGACCCCCTTTTAGAGGCGTTCCTCACCTCGGTAAGCCTTGCCGTTGCAGCCATCCCGGAAGGACTACCGGCCATCGTAACCATCGCCCTGGCTTTAGGGGTGCAACGCATGGTGAAAAGACACGTACTGATTCGAAAATTACCATCGGTGGAGACCTTGGGGTGTGCCACAGTTATCTGTTCAGATAAAACAGGCACTCTAACACAAAACGAAATGACCGTTAGAAAGATATTTGCTAATGGCAAAACCTTCGACATATCAGGAACTGGTTACGCACCGGAGGGAAATTTCACGATCAATGGTATGCCTCTTACAGAAACCGACTATCGGATAGTAAAATTCGTTTTAGGCATAGGGGCATTGTGTAATAATGCATACCTCAAAAAAGATAATACGATATGGAAGGTTATCGGTGATCCGACAGAGGGGGCAATTCTCAGCGCCGCTGCAAAAACAAATATCTGGAAGGATGAACTCGAAAAAAGATTACCGCTTCTTTCAGAAATACCCTTTGATTCTGACCGGAAGAAGATGTCTACTATCAGAAGCACACCAGACTCTTTGCTTGTCTGCGAAAAGGGCGCAGCAGATGTCATTCTGAAGGATTGCACAAAAATTTACCTTGAAGGAGAGACAAGAAATTTAACAGAAACCGATATAGAGGCCATCTTGAATGAAAACAACAAAATGGCTGGCGCTGCCCTGCGCGTCCTTGGTACAGCATTCAAACCACTCGGCCATGAAATGATTAACCAGGATCCCAGCTCAATAGAAAGAGACATGATTTTTTTAGGATTATTGGCCATGATGGATCCACCCAGACCAGAGGTAAAGGATGCCGTTGCTACTTGTCACGGCGCAGGTATAACGACTGTTATGATTACCGGCGATCACAAAAATACAGCCCGGGCAATTGGTGAAGAACTTGGATTTCTTGGTAACAATTCAAAGGCCATCGATGGAATAGAGTTGGACGCTCTTTCTGACGATGCATTAGAAAAAGAAGTATCAAATATAGCCGTATATGCCCGAGTTTCTGCCGAACACAAGCTCAGGATTGTAAAGGCATGGAAAAAGCAGGGAGCTGCTGTCGCCATGACCGGCGATGGTGTGAACGATGCCCCTGCTGTAAAAGAGGCAAGTATCGGTGTATCCATGGGTATTACCGGAACTGACGTTACAAAAGAGGCATCTGATATGGTCATAACAGACGACAACTTTGCATCTATCGTTGCGGCAATTGAAGAAGGAAGAGGCATTTATGACAACATAAAGAAGTCCATCCACTACCTGCTTTCGTGTAATGCAGGAGAGATTTTGACAATGCTGTTTGCGTCGATATTCAATCTTCCCCTGCCGTTATTCCCTATACAAATATTGTGGATAAACATTGCTACAGACGGACTACCTGCCCTGGCATTGGGTGTTGACCCGGTAGACCCTGATATCATGAAAAGACCGGCAAGAAGGTCAACAGAACAAATCGTAGACAAAAAACTTGGCAGTTTGATTATATTTCAAGGTTTTCTTATAGCCTTCAGTACTCTTTTTGCTTATCTATATGTTTTGTACGATACCAGTTGTGCTACACTTGGTTGTTTACACTGGTTTACTAATGAAGTACTGCCATGTGCATTAAGCGGAGATATTGACCGGGCAAGGACGGTTGCCTTCTGTGTGATAGTCGTCTCCCAATTATTTCATTCTTTTAACTGCAGAAATGCAAGACTTTCATTATTTAAGGTTGGTGTTTTTTCCAACAAAAAACTTCTCTTGGCAACGGGGCTTTCATTGGCCATGCAGGTAGCCATCATCCACATCCCCTACTGCGAAAGAATCTTTAAGGTAACACCTTTAGGATTGAATGATTGGGCTACAGTCTTTGGATTTTCCTTTCTTATTTTTCTTATTATGGAAATAACAAAATGGCTTAGAATTAATACTTGCGAAAATAAAAGCAAAATATGATATCTTTTATAATTCAAATACTTCAGTATATTGCTTGTTTGTTCTCCTCTTTATACATATCATGGAGGCGCTTGGGGGAGAGGAATGGCCAGTATCTATGCCGCCACAAAACAGTGAGCAGACTCAAGTATACATATTATGTCACAGAAACTACACACCGGGAATTGTAGAGGACTGGCAGACCCGGCTAATCCTTTTGATGAGACGATTGAGCATCTATGGACAAAGCAGTGGTTTTTCTACGCCAACTCGGTGCGATACGCATCGGCTATGGGAGGGCATGGCTATGCCACATTTAAAAATGGCTGGTGGGAATTAACAGCAAATCTGGTAAAAATGAAAGATATGGTAGTAAACCAAAAGAAAGGAGGTAATTCGTTAATATATTACAGATATATCATAAATTTTAAATACAGCCGTCTTAAATTCAATTATGGAGGAATGAAATGAAGCGAATTTTATACATAATGATTGCCTTGTGTCTTACATCACTTGTTGCAAATTATTCAATGAGTTCCGGCGCAATTGCATCTGAAAAAAAGGATGGAGAAAAAGTCAAAAAAACAACCGCAAAAGATCCTATCTGTGGTATGGAGGTACAAAAAGATAAGTCAACAAAAGTAGAACACAACGGTAAAAACTATTATTTTTGCTCCGAACGCTGTGAAGAAACATTTAAAAAAGAACCTTCAAAATATGAAAGAAAAACGAAAAAGGGAAACGAAATAAACGACTTGTCAAAGGAGTAAAAAAGCGTATAATTATTGCTCGCTTTGAAATAAAGATTGATTAATTATTTATTTAAAATGAATAAATATATTGACAATTTTGATAGAAAATGTTAAAAAACTGAACATGTATATTTTACTCCATGTAAAGTTTTATCATTAGATCTTTTACTTTTTAAACTTTTTGTATTTTGAAAGGAGATTAAGAGTATATGTTGAATAAGAAATTTTGGGGAATAGCCGCTTCTGTAGTTACGTCTGTTAGCCTAACGATGTGCATAGGCAATTATGTTTATGCCGAAGAAGAAACACACACACATAGTGAAAAGGCTTTAGCACCGGAACATGCAACAGTAGAGTTACCAATGTGTCCCAGTTGTAAAGATGTGCGCGTAAGTCCAGAAAAGGGAAGGACGCTTGCTGCACAGGTTATGGTTTGCCCGGATTGCAAAAACGAGATTGGCGAACTCTCGGTTCACCATTGCGATAAGTGCGGAAAAGATGTAATGGCATGCGTAATGTGCCAAAAGACATCTGCCGAGTTAAAAGCTGCTACTATGGAAGGAAAGTGTCCCAAGTGCAAAGAGGTACGTGTACGAGCAGTGAAAGGCAGGACATTCGCAAAATGGGAAATGAAGTGTCCGGACTGCAAGAAGAAATCACAAGAGTGGCTTACCCAACACTGTGATACATGCGATGTAGATTTCCTGGCATGCCCGATTTGCAAAAAGGAACAAGAAAAGGGTAAGAAATAAGTTTATTGCCTGTAAATCTGGATTTGAAAAAATGGGGGCATTACATAAATGCCCCCATTTTTATTTCTAGTGTGATGAAGCTCCACCGTGCGATGGGGACATCTTTTTTTCCGCATCGTATTTCTTGAATTCATTAAATTCTGCGTCTGCCTCGGCGCTCATCCCCTTTAACAAATAAACCACGCCTAAATAATTGTGCGCCGTTCCTAATTTGGGGTCTAATTCTAATGCCGTTTTATGTGCAGTAACAGCCTCGTCCAGTTTTTTCTGTTTACAGTACGTTAATCCCAGCTCATTGTAAGCAGATGCAAGCTTGGGATTCAAAGACAGTGCTTGTTTCTGCATCTTGATTGCATCTTCAAGTTGCTCATTCATTCGATAGACTACGCCTAAACTATAATATATCATAGGTTCATCTGGCTTTAACGTCAGTTCTTTTCTGTAAATCTCGCCGGCTTTAGTAAATTTACCCTGGGTGTAATATGCCTTTGCAAGCTTTTCATAAGCATTAATCATTGTCGGTTCCAACTCCAGCGCCCTCTCCCATGCCGCAATTGCTTCGTCAAAGCCGCCTTTTTTAATATGTTCCAATCCGTAGTTATAATACTCTGAAGCTGACATTTTTTCCGGAAGCTTTACCTCTTTTTTTACTTCCTGTTCAACGGATGTCTCTTCAGTTGCAGCTTCTTCGTTCTTACTTACAACTTCAGACACCTCTTTTTTGCTGCATCCGTGTAAAGACATAAATAACACGGTACCGGAAATCGTCAGTATCTGTAAGTTTTTCCCTATCATTTTCATTATCTTTTATTCTCCAGCTAAAAATTTTATAAATTCATTCTTGTCAATGCCATGTTTTCTCTCTATCAACATTCTCATCTGCCAATCTGTTTTACAAGAAGATATAGCTTTGATATATGTCAATGGGCGGGATATATTAGGACATACGCTTGGTCATGAAAGAAGCGATCTCCTTAAACACTGTTTTGTCATCAACCGGAATCTCGTCTATGGTCTTATACGCTTGTATTATCAAATCTTCCGCATAATCCTGCGCATATTTTATCGCATCATATTTTTTGTATATTTCCAGCACCCATTTTATATCGCTGTCTGTTGTCTCATTCCTTGGTTTTAGCATAATGTCACGCAAGTGTTTCTTATCATCTGAAGAAGCGACCTGTAGTGCATATGAATAGAGAAAACTTGCCTTGCCTTCCTTCACATCGGAACCAATTACCCCGCCGCGTCCCTTGCCGTGTGTTAAGTCGATTAAATCATCACGAATCTGAAATGCAGGTCCCATCGTTTTCCCCAGCGCCCATATCTTTTCTACAACCTTTTCGGGGATGCCGGATACAACAGCCCCACCGACCATACCGCATGCAAGGTAGTACCCGGTTTTAAGTTCAACCATCGCCATGTATTTATCTACTGAAAAATCTTCCGCCGCTCTTGCGTTGATGTCCAGCGCCTGGCCTTCTACAGTTTTTTCGTAAGTTAAAGTAAGTATTTGTAATAAATGTATCTTTTTCCCCAATGAGACAGGGCTTGCTAACACACTTTTATACGCACAGGCAAGAAGATAATCACCTGCATTGATTGCATTGGCTATCCCATATTTCACCCATACCGTAGGCTGGTCTCGTCTTATCGTATCTCCATCCTCAATATCGTCATGCATGAGGAACATATTATGCATAATCTCTATAGCAAGCGCAAAATGTATCGCTTCATTGGTATTTCCTCCCAATGCCTCACAGGTAATTAAACATATTGCAGGCCTTACTCTTTTGCCTCCTGTATGCAGGTGATGCCATATTGGCTCACTTAAATAATCATTTTTATGAGGCGGGATGATCTCTTTCAACAATTCATCTATCTTTGCACCGTAAATTTTAATAGATTCCTCTATGCCCATCTCTGCCTATTCCCTTCCCAGGAATTCACCAGTTCTTGTGTCGACTTTGATTACTTCACCATTATTGATAAACAGAGGCACTTTTACGATAAGCCCTGTCTCTACCTTTGCAGCTTTATAGACATTTACTACGGTGTCCCCTTTCATGCCTGGATCTGTTTCAATAATTTTCAGGGAAACTGACGTTGGAAGCTCTACTGATAATGCCTTGCCCTCATAAAAGGCTATCTTTGCCTGACTGTTTAACGTCATATAAGACATGGCGTCTTCAACCGCCTCTTTAGGCAATAATATTTGCTCATAATTTTCAGTATCCATGAAGCAATAATTCTCCCCATCTTTATAAAGATACTCCATGTTGCGATGCTCAAGGAATACATCTTCTATTTTATCCGTAGACCGGAACCGTTTTTGAACGATACTACCTTGTTTCATACTTTTCAGTTTTGCCTGCACCATACCACGCCAATTTCCAGGGGTTACGTGTTGATAATCTACCACCAAATATAATTCACCGTCCATTTTTATCACCGTACCCCTTTTGATTTCTGTAGCGCTTAACAATTTAATAACTCCTCAATAAAAAACATAAAACAAATATTATATAAATTCTGTCATAACCGTGTCTGCGACAAACAATCCTTTTTCCGTTAGTTTCAATCTTTCATTCTCATAACTAACTAAACCATATTTTGCTAATCTGTTCATCTGATCTCCAAACTGATCCTCTATTGTATAACCAAAACGTTCGTAAAAATCGGTATTAGATATACCTTGTCGGAGACGCAACGCCATAACAACGGTTTCTGATGCAAATTGATTAAGTTCCAATTTTTCACGAAAAGATTTGACATTTTTATTTTCGTTTATCCCATCAATGTATTTAAATACATCTTTCTCATTTGAAGTTCTCACACCATCGATAAAAGAATATGCCCCCGCCCCTATTCCCACATACCCAATATTTTTCCAGTAAACGTGATTGTGAGCACACTCGTACCCATATTTTGCAAAATTCGAAATTTCATAGTGATTATAACCGTTACTCGTTAAGTAGCGTATGGATGTTTTATACATCTCCAATTCAACATACTCGTCCAATTTATGGATAGATGCGTCCTCTAAACCCCTTGTGAGCGAGGTACCCTCTTCATACGTGAGGGCATATGTCGATATGTGATCCGGACTCAATTCAACTGCGGTTTTTAAGTCTTTTTCCCAATCATCGAGAGATTGTTCAGGACTCCCAAATATTAAATCGACATTTATATTCTTAAAACCTGCTTTTCTCAATGAAACAAAAGCGTTTCCGGAATCATTGCCTGAATGAATACGCCCAAGAAATTTTAATTGCCTATCCAGAAACGACTGTACTCCCAGGCTAATGCGATTTACCATATATTCCTTTAGCAAGCCGATCTTATTCGCAGTCAGTGTGCCTGGATTTGCTTCAACCGTATACTCCTGTATCTCCGAAGATGGAATATAACGGATAACACTATGGAGTAGTTTTTCCAACTGAACTTCAGTTAATATGCTAGGTGTTCCTCCACCTATATAGACCGTGTTAAATACATATCGTCCATTTAACACACTTAACTCCTTCTCAATAGCGTGGAGGTAGCGGTCTATTGTCTTTGATTCCGAGACAATCGAATTGAAATCGCAATAACAGCACTTTCTAACACAAAATGGGATGTGTATATAAAGGGAATTATGAAGCATATCTTTTATAAAACATAGTCATGTAAGTTTACAAACTTAGTTGTGTATTAAGTTATTCCCTTTAAGTCCCCATTACTAAAGGGAGAAACAGGGGGTTGTGTTTTTCCCGGGGTTATTTTCAACCTCCTCGACAATTAAAATATCGTTATTTTTCTTGTTTTTTGTATTGCCGTGTCGTAATGCAAGGTATCAGTAATTTCCCTCTCTATGATATTTTTATAATAATTCAACCTCGTAACAGGATTTTTCAAAGTACCTTTAAATTGTTTCAAGAGGTCTTTGTATATTAGTTTAACAGGTATCTCCCTCACCCGCAAGCCCAACTTCCACGCCTGTATCCATAATTGCAACGGCATCCCATATCCATACTCAGTCAGGGGTATCAGCTTCAATTTTTCAACCTTATATGCTTTAAAACCACAAAATGTATCCGTTACATTGAATCCCGTAATCCTATTTATAATGCCTGTAATCTCTTTATTAATGAGATATCGCTCCTGTGGAAATTCATTGTCTGGCCTTGCAGGAAAATAATATCTGGATCCCGATAGAATATCACAGTCATAAAATGGAATTTCTTTCAAAAATAGCGAAATTTCTTCAGGTTCATGTTGCCCGTCGCTGTCAATCGTTAACAAGTAATCATATCCATTTTTAATTGCAAATGCGAAGGCGTCTAGAATCGTCTTGCCGTAACCAAGATTTCTTGGATGCGTGATTACGTGTATATTCCCCAAATTTGTTAATTCTTTGTGGAGTCCATTGGTCGATCCATCATCTATAACTAATACATCCAGATGATACTTGTTAACTCTACGAATAATATCATGAACGTCTGTTTCATTAAAAACAGGTATGGCAACAAGAATTTTATTCTTATACATAGCGTTATTTAATTGTTTTTTTCCGGGAATTGAAACGGGAGGAATGAGAGATAATCAAAGATTAGCATTTATTTTTAATGCTTCCACGGTATTTCTTAATAACATAGCCACCGTCACTGGCCCCACACCTCCAGGAACTGGGGTTATGTAAGACGCCACCTCTTTCGCTGTAGCAAATTCTACGTCACCCACGGTCTTCATCTTTGGTTTGCCATTTACGTTCATAACGGGGTTTCCCTGCGCATCGAGTTCCTTTATGCGGTTAATTCCTACATCGATGACAATGGCGCCAGGTTTGATCATATCACCTTTAATCATCTCTGCCTTTCCAACGGCAGCAATTAAAATATCCGCCTTTCTCGTTTGGGCAGAAAGATCTTTTGTACCAGAATGACATACTGTTGGTGTTGCTGACAAATCCAGCATTAGCAAACTAACAGGCTTCCCTACTATTGCGCTGCGACCAACAATTGTTGTTTCCTTCCCGCGAATCTCAATACCTACGGATTTCACAAGCTCTACAGCAGCCATGGCAGTGCATGGAACCAGTCTCGTATTTCCATATACAAGCTCACCCATGTTGGCGGGATTCATCCCCTCTACATCTTTATAAGGGGCAATCAATGTCTGTACCTTTTTTGCGTCTATACCTTCAGGTAAGGGCATTTGCAATATAATTCCCGTTACATGAGAATCATTGTTTAATTTCCTAATGTGTTCGATCAAAGCCCCTTCTTTCGTATCAGCAGGAAGTTCATCCAGGGTATATTTGATGCCTATTGCTTCGCATTGTTTCTGTTGATTTTGAACGTACAAACGGGACGAAGCATTTTCACCTACCTGAACGGCCTTCAAATGCGGATAAAAACCTTTCTTCTTTAAGGCGTCAATTTCTTCAATCAATCGTGTACGAATCTTTCCAGCATAAGACTCACCATCAATAATAATTGCCGACATAACTACCCTCTTTCGTTATTATAAATACTATTTCATTACTATTTTGTCATACCAGAATTTTATAATTTGGTTATTATAGAAAAACACATAATTATATAGCAAGTAAAAACCCATTATGATTAGCACTTTCATTGATATTAAAATATTGACATACCTCATCATACCTGATAAAATCTGCAAAATTTATAATAGAGTTTCCTCCCTTATACAGAGATAGGTTAATGTAAAGACACGCCTTTCATGTCGAACATGGCAAATCGAAGCCAACTATTATTTGCCGATTTGAAACAACTCCTATCTATACGTGTTTATTGGTTTGCGGAGTGAATCAATTCATGTTGGAAATAAGGAACTTATTCGTTTAAATAATTCGAGGTAATACCTTGAAGGTAATAGTTGCTAAAACTGCTGGGTTTTGCATGGGTGTTCGACGTGCAATGGACATCCTTTTGGATGCCGCAAATGAAAAAAAAGACGGCAAGGTTTATACTGATGGCCCCCTGATTCACAATCCCCAGGTGCTTGAATACTTAGAAAAAAGGGACATCCACGTTGTTCATGGCCAGACAGACCTTTCTAAAAGCACGGTTGTTATCAGGGCTCACGGAATTACGCCTACGCGTAGAAAAGAAATCGAAGATTTAGGTGCAAAGGTCTGTGACGCTACCTGCCCCCACGTAATGAGAGTTCAATCCATCATCAAAAAATATGCAGCACAGGGCTATTCAACCGTAATCGTGGGTGATAAAGGACACGCGGAGGTCACCGGTTTACTGGGTTACGCAGAAGGCAAAGGTCATGTCGTACAGGAATTGGATGAAATTGAATTCCTTCCACCAATGGACAAGGTATGCGTTGTTGCCCAAACAACACAAGACAAGCGCATGTTTAAAGAGGCTATCGAGAGGCTTAAAAAACGTTATTCAAATTGTGAATCTTTCGAAACGATCTGCAGTTCCACATACAAACGACAGGATGAAGTTATCAACCTCAGTGAAACTGTGGATGCCATGATTGTTGTTGGCGGGAGGGGAAGCGCCAATACTACCCGACTCGTCAAAATATGCGAATCCCAGGGAACACCTACGTTTCACGTAGAAACTGATACCGAGTTGGAACTGAGCAAATTCAAGGATTTTGATACTATTGGCGTAACCGCAGGCGCTTCAACCCCAAACTGGATGATTAAAAGGGTTGTCGAGAAGTTACGTTCATACAAGGTCAACAGATACGAAAAATTCTTATTTGGACTAAAAAGCGTTGCCAGTTTTTTTATTGGAAGCTGTACATACGTGGCGCTAGGCGCTGCAAGTATGACTTACGCATGCACTGTGTTGCTCGGTATTCAGCCTCGGTTAAGCTTTAGCCTGATTGCGGCACTCTTCATATTTTCAATGCAAGTCCTGAACCACTTCGCCAACAAAGAAGCCGTGGCGCTCAATGAACCTGCAAGGGCAAAATTCTATGAAAGAAAGCAACATCTCTTTGTCGGTCTCGGCGTTGCCGGGGCTGTTGCATCTTTTATTCTGGGATTCATACTGAGCAAATCCATTTTTTTCTGCATTTTTCTTGCAAGCCTTTTTGGTATTTTTTATAGATTAGAAATAATCCCAAAGAGCCTTTCTAAAATTATCCGGTACAGAAGTCTTGAACAGATACCGGGGTCAAAAGAGATATTTTACAGTATTGCATGGGCAGTTAGCACTGCGCTCATCCCCTTTCTTAGTACAAGAAAAAGTTTTATTCCCTCCATTGCCGTTGCTATCGCTTTTGCATTCAGCATTGCATTTATCAGGGCTGTAGTCTTAGATATTCGGGATATTCAGGGAGACCGCATTCTGGGAAAGGAAACAATTCCCATTGCAATTGGAAAAGAACAAACAAAAACGATTCTTATTATCCTTACGGCGTCAGTCGCAGTTCTCCTCTTCGTGAGTGCACTCCTTGGATGGACTACTTCATTAGGATACTACTTGCTTCCCTGTGTTGCGTATGCCTTCAGTTATCAATATCTATTTCAGAAACGAATGGTATCTGAAGGTTTATTGCTCGAGACTATCGCCGACTTTAATTTTATATTTACAGGCATTATTGCCTTTGTTTGGAAATCCAGTCACTTTTGAGTTTTATAGGTAAACTATGGAAGAAAAAAAATTAGGGATGGTTGCACAATTTAAAAAAGACGTCAGAAGAAGGATGTTGACGGGTTTGTTGTTAATCCTGCCAGTTTATGTAACCTATTTTGTTGTAAAATTTCTCTTTGGTTTCGTTGGAGGCACACTTTCGCCGGTTATTAAAAAGATATTGCAATTTTACGGTGTCGCCTTACCGAGATCCTCTCTCGATGAATTTATTATCACGTTCCTCGGTCTTATCCTTACTTTTATTTCATTATATTTTATTGGTATCTTTGCCGCTAATTTCGTAGGTAAGTCCATCATCACCTATTTTGAAAACCTGCTAACGAAAACTCCCATCGTTAAAAATATCTATTCGTCCGTAAAACAAATAATCCACTCGGTAAGCTTGCCGGGCAAGCAGGCTTTTAAACGCGTAGTTCTCGTTGATTTTCCAAAAGAAGGTACAAAATCTATCGGATTCGTTACCGGCGCTACGCAATATAACAATGAAAAGAAATTTATCAGCGTGTTTATTCCAACCACGCCAAATCCAACAACTGGTTTTTTAATATTTGTCACGGAGAATGACGTCATGGATTCTAATCTTAGCGTTGAAGAGGCGTTTAAAACGCTCTTTTCTGGCGGCGTGCTTACTCCTAAAGATATTATTGCATCATTCAAAACAGCAAACAACGATACTCCTAGTAAAAATTAGTCTCTGCTAAAGTTTTGAAACCTCAGATTTCACAGATTACACGGATAAAGATTTTTTATGGGAGTGCATGTCGGCTGGTGTCGGCGACGGACTTCAAATCCGGTCTGTCCCGCTTATGGCGGGATAGGTGGGTTCGATTCCCACACGCTCCCGCCAAATCTTATTCTTACGGAAATTAAAGTAACAGTTCTTGGATATAGAAGTACAAATAGCAATAATTACATCATCAAGCCTTTTGTTATTCAAATCTTTAGAGACAATCAAAGCAGGTCTCAGTTTAAACTCCTTTAATTCCTATGCATAACAGGATAAGAATACAAATAACAGGAGCTGTCCAGGGAGTGGGTTTTCGTCCCTTTGTCTATAACCTTGCAAACAAATATAATCTCAAAGGTTTCTGTCTGAACGATTCACGAGGGGTTCTTATAGAGGTACAGGGGGAACTGATTGACAGGTTTATTGAGGAAATAAAGACATCTCCCCCCCCTCTTTCAAGGATTGAAGGACTTACTTCACAGATGCTTGCCGGTAGCGAATTGTACAAAGATTTTAGCATCCGTGAAAGTGTGTCTCATGAAGGTGATTTCACCTTTGTTTCCCCAGATATAGCAACATGCCAGGATTGCCTCAAAGAACTTTTTGATCCTATGGATAGACGGTATCATTACCCTTTCATCAATTGCACAAACTGCGGGCCAAGATATTCCATTACCAAAGATATTCCGTACGATCGTTCCAAAACTACTATGGACTGCTTCACCATGTGTGAGGCATGCGAAAGTGAGTATCATGACCCCGCAAACCGCCGCTTCCATGCACAACCCAACGCCTGTCCTGTTTGTGGTCCTCAGTTAATGTTACTCAATAATGAAGTGTTTGCAGTTCAAACACAAGACCCCATTTCTACGGTTTGCACCCTTCTTCAGGACGGAAAGATAGTTGCCGTTAAAGGGCTTGGAGGTTATCATCTTGCCTGCGATGCCCTGAACAGCAAGTCCGTTTCCCTTTTGAGGAAAAGAAAATACAGGGAAGACAAACCATTTGCAGTGATGATGGATACGATTGATACAGTAAAGCAGTTTTGTTACATCAACGCTAAGGAAGAAGCCTTGTTATTATTCACTCAAAGACCTATAGTCCTGCTGAGAAAAAAGAGTGACTGTACCATTCCGCATGACATTGCACCTGATAATCTGTATCTTGGGGTAATGCTGCCTTATACCCCACTCCATCATCTTATAATAAGAGAATCCGGGCTGCCGCTCGTTATGACCAGCGGCAACGTGAGCGATGAGCCAATTGCTTATAAAGACAACGAAGCTTTGGAAAGACTCAAAGGCATTGCAGACTATTTTCTCGTACATAACCGGGATATCTTTATGCGGTGCGATGACTCGGTCGTAAAAGTGGTTGAAGACAATGAGATGATTATCCGCAGGTCAAGGGGATATGCGCCATTCCCAGTAAGGCTGCAATACGCCTTTCCAAAACCTGTCCTCGCATGTGGGGCATTTCTTAAAAATACATTTTGTCTTGCACGTGGAAATCATGCTTTTTTGAGTCATCATATAGGAGATTTGGAAAATACCGAGACCATGAATTCGTATGAGACGGCTATTGAGCATTATAAAAGGCTTTTCTCCATTGAGCCGGAGATGATTGCATACGACCTTCATCCAGAATATCTTTCCACCAAATACGCCCATGCACAGAACGACGATATTCTCAAAATAGGAGTTCAACATCACCACGCCCATATTGTAAGCTGTATGGCAGAAAATGGCATTCACCACAAGGTGATTGGTGTTGCATTTGATGGTTTGGGTTATGGAGACGACGGCAATTTCTGGGGTGGTGAATTTCTCGTTGCAGACTTTTCTGAATATGAACGGGCTGGTCATCTCGATTACGTGCCTATGCCAGGCGGGGAGAAGTCGATCAAGGAACCATGGCGCATGGCGATTTCGTATCTTCATCACATGTATGGTAATGATATTCACCTGCTTCGCCTTTTCAATACCCCAAAGTTTATAAAAGAGAAGAATGATAAATTAGAAATACTATTTAAAATGTTGTCCCGGAAAATTAATTCACCATTAACATCGAGCATGGGAAGGCTGTTCGACGGTGTAGCTTCTTTACTTGATTTACAGCATTCCGTCAACTATGAAGGGCAGGCAGCAATAAAGCTAGAATCCATTGCTGATGAACACGAAACTGGATATTATTCATTTGTTATTAATACCAATGGAGTGAAAAGTTGCAACGTGCCCCTTATCATTCAATGGCAGCCGGTAATCAAAAAGATAATAGAAGATATGCACCATAAGACTGCAAGTCCAATAATTTCCGCAAGATTCCATAATTCGATAGTGGAAATGGTAGTTCAGGTATGCACAATGCTCCGCAACAGCAAAGGTATTAAAGATGTTGTATTGTCAGGCGGAGTATTCCAAAATAATTTCCTCTTTACCCGCCTTGTCAAAAAACTTAAATTACAAGGTTTTACTGTGTATTCCCATAAAAAAGTGCCCAGCAACGATGGTGGAATATCGTTGGGACAGGCCGTTATTGCCAATGAAAGGTCCAAAACATGTGCATAGCCGTTCCCATGAAACTCGTTAAAATTAACGGTGTTACAGGCATAGCTGAACTTGGCAATCTGCAAAGAGAAATTGGGCTTCTTCTTGTGGAAAATGCAAATGTTGGGGACTATGTGATCGTCCACGCAGGTTACGCCATTCAGAAACTGGATGAGGAAGAGGCTCTCAAGACAATTTCACTGCTTGAAAGTTATCTTGAAAAATCGCCAGATGCGTAATAAAAAGGGTCACAACTAGGGGCCAAAGCCTTTCAGGTTGTCCGAGAATGCAATTCCAACCTTTAACATATACTATATATTGCTAATTATGCAATGGGCGATCAATCTATAGTATGGCTTTTGATTCACAAAACTATTCTCGGACGGCCTGTTTTGTTGACAACAGTAATTTATCTCGAAGTGTTATTGTCAGTGTTGAATCATTTCGTAGTAGTATTTAAGGTTTTCTTTCTGCTAACTTTGAGTCTAATGCCTTCTCATACCAATTCGTTGACCCCAGCTCTTTTTTACCATTCCGTCATCGTCTTCGTCATAAATTTCACCCACGACTTCTTCTAAAATATCTTCCAATGTTATGATACCTATCGCTTGGGTACCCTGGCGCACTATGGCCATGTGTATTCGATTTCCTTGAAAATTTTTGAGTATTCTGAGAATGGATTCGTTGACATCGACAAAATATGGTTTTCGGAGTAAGCTGGTTAATGAAAATTCTGTTTTAGTGTCCATCATAGCTACAAATTCTTTTGTGTGAAGGATGCCGACTATTTGCGGTTCAGCTTCATCAGATACGACAGGGAGTCTTGTGCGTCCACAGGCAATAATAACTTTTAGTATTTCCTCTTTGCCCATAGAACTACGAACTGTATCGACCTTGGAAAAGGGAAGCATAACTTCAGATGCCTTCTTAAAGCGCAATGCAAATAAATTCAAAATATAATCTCTATGAACCGGGTGTAGAGATTTTAGGGAAAGTTCTGATACCCCGTCTTCAGAAAGAATGGCCGGTCGGATACCTAACAAGGAAAGAAGTCTTACCGTTGATTGTTCAAGGATATGGACAACTGGCATGGCGATCCTTGTCATAAGGGTTAACACATAACTCGAGGCTAACGATATCTCTTCAGGATAGCGGATTGCAATGGCTTTCGGTACCAGTTCTCCGATGACAACGTAAAAAAAGGTAAAAGGAATAACGAAAAGCGCAATTCCAAGAATTTCTGCCGCTGTGCCAGAAACATTTAAAAATTTCTGCAGAAACGGAAGAATAGTCTCCTCAACTTCTGCACCGCCAACTGCGGCGGACAAAATTCCGACGAGCGTAATACCTACCTGAATAACGGCTAAAGTTCTTTCTGGGCGTGCCTTTAGGTTAATAAATATTTTTGCGGCTGCATTTCCTTTAGAGGCCATATCTCGTAAAAGCGGAACATTGGTAGAGGCAAATGCCATTTCCATACATGAAAATATGCCGTTAAAAAGGAGCAATACGATTACTATTATCCATTCCATTGTATGATTAGTTTGTGTTTTATTATCGAGTCTCTACGGGCTTTTCATTTTCAGGTCAAGCTCTTTTCTGAGTATAAAGCCAAGATAAACAATATACTGAATCTAATGTAAATTGTCCAGAGGCAAAAGCCTCTATTTAATTGTTAGCGATTCATCAACTTCGCTTGGGCTTGGGCTGATCTAATAACAGTATAGTTGGCTGTAAAAACTTGTATCCCCGGTACTGTGACAAAGTCGCCATCATCGGTAATGACTTTTACCACGCCTGCCGAATATCAATTACATCTGCACAAATCGTATAATTAACGGCCATCAAGGGTTTTCCGCCTGTTCAAGTAAAACAGCGTCTAAGGCCTTGCGGGTATTATCATCGGAATAGTATTGCTTCGAGTTTTCAATAACCCGCTTTAGCACAGCGTAGCCTGCAGGGACTAAATTACTCACCTTGAGAAGGCGGTTCAGGTCTTCGGATTTTATATCCTTGAGGAGACGCCCTATGGCCGCATTAAAAAACGGGGATGCAAACACCTTTGCCTTGTTAAAATCAAGCTCTACCTGGCGGCCTGCCAGCAATTCAGGATGAATGAGGTTGTAAACCTTCTGGCCGTCATCCAAGGTCAGACAGTTCTCACCGATCAGCTCATATACGATTAGTTTCATTTTAAACCTCCATTGCTTTAGAAATGCGGCTCTTCAACAACTTCTTTTGTCCGGTGGTAGTAGGACTCATCACAAATAAATTTTATTCAACAACCCTTCCAGGTCATTGGGATCGAATGATACCACCCAACGCCATTTCCCAAAACCACCGTGCTGGGTCACTGCCTTGTACCACTCATCTAAAAAGGCCCTCTTGGTTTTGCTCTGCTCACTGTCCTGTCCTTTGGTTTCAAGGATTAAATGTTCTCCGTTTTTTAGTTTGATAATGAAGTCCGGGAAATATCTTCTGATAACTCCCTGGTAGTTGTAAAGAATGGCGAAACCCAAATGATCGTTCTTTACGAATGATTCAACCACACTGCTTTCGTTAATAGTTTTCGCTTCAAGAAATTCCCATGTGCTGTCAACAACGGTAAAGTTGATATGTGTTTTTTTAAAGTCCTCACACGGCTTGCTTGTCCACCATGTGCGCACATCAGCAGTTGAACGGATGGGATGTTCCTTGTCAAAAACCGGGGTGAGTTGTGTCGTATTCTCTGCCCGTATTTCATTCCAGATATGCTGAATGACTTTGTTCATATTCAGCATTATGAGTATTTTCTTTCTTACTTCATCCTGATTGAACAATGGATTTTTTATCCTGATCTTATCCGAATAAATGAACTGCTCAATGATGCCGATGAGTTGTATCAAAAACGCTTCCTTGCTTCCTTTCCAGTCGGGTTTCTTTTCTGAATTGTAAATTGTGGAGGCAATTCTAAAAATAATAGACTGTAAACGGAATTTTTCACCGATTTCTTTTAAATCAATTTCAGTAAGCGCCGCAGGATTTGGCTTTCCCGCAATAATGGCCGCTAACTCAGCCTCTGTGATTGATTCGTATGGGTCAAGTTCAAGCGGTATGACTTTTTCCAAGTTAATAGATAGTTGTGGCTTGTATATATGGTCAATCCTCAGAATGTTAGGAAATGAAATTTTGTGTTCTGCTTTTTCTTTAACAGGCTCGATTCGTGTTTTAGGTGGAGGTGGTGGAGGTGGCGGCCCATCACTTCCGCCTTCATGAGGCAGGAATGTAAAAGGAACGCCAAAGATGTTCACATATTCAGGTTCAAACAACCCGTCTTTTCCCACATCATATGAAGTTCTCCGTAAACCACGGCCAACGACCTGCTCACACAATAACTGGCTGCTAAACGCCCGTAACCCCATAATATGAGTAACTGTTTTGGCGTCCCAACCTTCGCTGAGCATACCCACGGAAATTACATTTCGTATGTGCTCACCAGGTTCTCCGATCTTGCCAACGGTATCAACCGTTCGTCTTAATAATTCAGCCTGTTGTTTTTTGGTTGGCTTCTTTTCTTTGGTTTGATTACCATCGCCTTCTTCTGATTCTTCGGCGTCAATATCTACTTCTTCTGTTTCGGCTTCTGCTTTATCAAGAATCCTGCTATCAATCTGCAACGTTTTCTCTTGATCGCATAAATCACCCAATCCGGCTACGGATAGTAAAAAGGCATCATGGTCAAAAGAATATTTGATGCGGGCTGATGTGTACGTGGTGTTTGCTACTGTTATCATCACAGGCGGAATTTTATATCCTTCCTTTTCCCACGCGTCTTTAGCGGCCTTCCAGTCCTTACCCAAAAGCAGATAGGCGTTTTTGATGAGGTCAGGAAGTGGTTCGCTTTCATCTGCCTTGCGGTTGATGTCGTCCTTCACGGTGAGATCCATGTAAATGTGATAGAGCCGTGGACGCAGGTTCGCATCTACATTGCCATCATCACGGATTACAACCCTCGGCGTTTTTACCAATCCTGACTCAATCGCATCATTCAACCCGAAGTCGCTGACAATCCAGGGAAACAATGCCTCTTCAGTTGCTTTTTTACCTGATGGCGCAAATGGCGTGGCTGATAAGTCAAAACACCGGATGATTCCTCTTGCCCGGTGAATCCTGT
>Ga0082335_1003679_pt1 | contig 24695 bp, 27 predicted proteins | sample Subgrocontami58m_FD_72375 | JGI IMG/M metagenome (GOLD analysis project Ga0082335, IMG submission 72375) | Subsurface groundwater microbial communities from S. Glens Falls, New York, USA - GMW37 contaminated, 5.8 m (SPADES assembly) (version 2) ...
AACTTGTTTGAAAGTTACTAAATATGCTTTTGGTCCCATGAATCTTGCTGAGTATATTTGTTCTCCTGGAGCAAGTCCTTCAAGACTGCCTATGCGCTCAAGGTTTTTGTCCAACGTATAAACATTGCTTTCTGAGCCTTGCCAGCCTGCTGTTGTGGCAATTCTAAATACATTTTGATATTCATCCATACTGTACTGATTGAGCACTCGTCCTGGCACGCTATTGCTTGCTTGATACTGCACTTTGCCATTGTTAAGACTTATTTTGTGAATTCGTGTTTGCTCTTGTCTTCGCTCTATTTTCTCTTTCACATCTTGGATTGCTTTGCGTACTATTTCTTGATTTTTTTGTGTTTCTTGCAGTATGGTTGAAAATTGTTCTTGCATGCGTGCTTCAAACTTATTGCGTTCTTCAAGTGTGAGACTTGTAAGGTATTCTTGGAATACTTTGGTTATGAATTCTGTTTTTTTGTCAGAACTAAGTCTTGATGACTTAATGCGGTAGATTTGTTCTGCAATATCAGGTGGCACTATTTTTTGTATCTGCGCTATCACTGCTGCTGGCATGGCGCTGTCTCTGTTTCCTGAGTATCTTTCAATCACAAGCATGATTTCTTCGTATGTGTCTTGTTTTGACAAACCTATTGATTGTATTTCTTTGATTTCCTGTACTGCGCTTACAGGAAGAAGTGGCATGACTTCGCGCAATACCTCTTGTAGTGTATCATAGGGTTGTAGCATGTGTTGATGTGTTATGTACAAGTTGTGTTCTGAAGCATACAATTGTCCACTGTCACCTATCAAATAACTTTTTTGCTGTACTTCTTGTGTGTTAAGATTGAGTGATACTATATTTGTGATGCGATAATTATAGTCAGGGTAGTCAAAGTATGATATGCTTTTTACATCAATATCTTTTGTTGCTTCATCAATAGTAATTTGTGGCAGAACAATCCTGTCATAACCTATTCCTGAATTAATGACTGCATACACATTTTCGCCAATCATTCTGCTATCAGAATAATACCCTGTTATTGCAATGTTTTTCTCTTTAACTGGTAGTTGTGGTTTTGTTATGTCATAGACTCTTATAAATGCATTATTTTCTTGATAAATAGGCATGCGTGCAATACTCATTTTTTGAGGAACAAGTTCATCTATTATCAGGGGTAAATCAGGAATTGGTTCTCCGATTGGAGAAGGCGTGTTTTCAAATTTTGGTGATTTGTATAATTTTTGTTGTTGATACGCTGCTCCAAATACAATGAGTTTGTTTTTGTTTATGAAAAATTCTTGAATGTTTTCTTCATTAAATGAAATTGTAGAAATAATGCTTGTTTTTTCTGCTGGCTGGGCATTAAGAATAAATATTTTATTTTGCGCAAGAACATACAAGTATTTGCCATCTGTTTTCACAATGTCTGCTTCATCAACTCCTTGAACTTGCACATTTGTCTGGCTGTAAGAAGGTGAATATGATGACTTTGTAGCTTCCATTTGCGCACTTGCAGGTATTGCAGCAAGAATGGAGTCTGAGGCAAAAGTTCTCATTTCAAATCCACCAGTTGTGATTCTGTTTTTCTGGACAAATTGTTCTAATTCAGCTAGTGATGTGAATGTTTTTATGTTTGTTGTTTTGCCTGTGTTATTTTGCAGAGGCGGTACATCAGGCGGTATGCTTGTACAGCTTATTATGAAAATCAATAAAACTGAAATAATCATTTTGGTTATTGTGTTATTCATATGGGTCACCTTGTAACTCAGAAAGATGTTGTTATATAAATACTGTGTGAAATAGTAAGGGAAAAGGCTGAGTGTCAGATTATGATTTGATATTTTGGATAGGTTAATCAAAGTTCTCTATAACTTATTATTTCTGATGAGATAATATTATAGGATGGCTTTGGCATGTGCTGCCCTTGTTTATTTTGTTGAGAGAAAAACGTGTCAGGTCACTCATGAAAGTTTAAATGTCCTGACGCGTTTTTCCCAATTAAGAAGCAAAGGGGCAAATGCGCAAAAGCTAAACTATAGTAATTGACAATGCTGTGCAAAAACTTCTGTCAGGCGTGCATAATGAGTAAGCTTTTTAAAATGCTTCCTAACCAGACAACTATGAGCTTAGATGAAGACAGTGTGCTTTTAGAACAATTTATACAACAAAGAAAACACAGAACAGGTTCTGACTCCCCTGTTTATTCTCAAGAAACACAGCGTTCCTATAGAACAGCAGGTCAAGCATTTCTTTTATGGCTTTCTAAAGAAGAAATCTCTCTTGCAGGACTAGACCAAAAAATCTTAGAAAAATGGAAAAAATCATTAAATGGAGCATTAATTTCGCGAGTACATGCAGTAACAGTAGTAAGAAGCTTTGTGAAATATGCTAGTAAACACACACCATGTCCGCGACTCACAGTTCCTCAATTTAAGAAAGTAGTGCCGCCCAGACATTATCTTTCAAGTGAAGAAATTGAACACAGTATTAAAGAAGTCAGAAGTAAGTTACATCCAGAAAGGCGTGAAGCAGTAATATACACTACTCTAGGATTTGGTTTAAAGACTTCAGAGCTAAGCGACCTTACTAGAGAGCAACTTACTGAAACAAATGAGCATCCTGAAGAATTTAGCCTGCTTTCAGATTCTGAATGGTGTTTTTTTCAGTACTTACCAACACAACCCTCTAGACCTGAAAAAAAACGCATAATTCCTGTCAGAACAGGATTTGCCAAGCAATATACAGAATACATGGCAAAACTTAGCCAAGACCAGACTTATGTGTTTAGCAGAATTCTAAATTGTAATCACATTGGCGGAAGAGGTATGCGTAGGCTTATTGAGGAGTCCAAGATTTGCCTGCAAGACTTGCGCAACACATATATTTTTGATCTTATTTGTAAAGGACTTAATGGCAAAGCAATTGCTAAAGCAGCAGGCATTACTTTACTATCAGCACAAGAATGCATTAAACAGCTGAAGTCAAGTAGAAAAAACACTGCCAGAGTTTAAAAAAAGAGCAATCTACTCCTCTTCAGTATCTGGTGATGCGAGTTTTTCTGCTGCGCGCTTTGCTTCAACATAAAAACGAACTCTATTCTCAACATCAACAACTCTTAGTCCACTCAAAGTAACATATGCTCCTGCACTGCTTGCCAGAATTGCCAGTCTTACATTTTCAGGCTCAAGATCGTACTTATCTGATAATTTGTCAATAACTTGCTTAAAATAATCAGCTCCTGACTGAACACCATTACTTTCTGAGCTGACTTTTTTCACCTGCTCTTGAGGAACAGGTTTTGTTTTCCAAATATCACGCGCATGCTCTTGCAACCTTGTTCTTCCTCTTTTTGCAGGTGTTGCATCTTCTTCAGTCAGACCAAGTTTTTCTCTTACTGCTTTGCGTACTTCACCAAGAAGATCTACATATGAATCTTGCTTGTACCTAATAAGAATGATCTTGACCAAATCAATATTGCGCACATATGTTTGTACTGAGCTATGTGAGGGGAAAGTACCTCTTTCATCACCCTCCAACTTAGAAAAACAAAACTTCACAGCTTTTTCTAAGCTTTCCATTGCCTCAACACTGTATTCTTCACTCATGCTCTCAAAATAAAATCAGGTTATTTATAAGCTTGCCTGCCATTTCTTCTTTAACTGTTCTAGATTATTCTGTTCAATAGCCTCACGAATTTGTTTCATTAAATTGTGAAAAAATGCGACATTATGATAACTTGCAAGAGTGTAAGCCAAAAGCTCATTTGATTTAAATAAATGATACAAATATGCTCTGGTGTGATTTGTGCACGCCCAGCATGAGCAATTAGTATCAAAAGGCTTTTTGTCAAGCCTGAATTGCGAATTAGTAATTCTATAACGCCACTTAGTGCGTGAAGTGCAGTCTGAACTAAAAACATAACCCATTCTAGCAAGACGAGTAGCAAGCACGCAATCAAATGTATCTCCGCCCTGCTCAACAGCATAAAAAATATCATCAACTTGACCAATGCCAAGCATGTGCACAGGCTTATCTTTTGGAAGATTGCTCATTGCCCATTTTATCACATTTTTGCTTTCTTCTTTAGGCTCACCAAACAAGCTGCCAATACCAAATCCTTCAAAACCAAGCTTGCCAATAAACTCAGAACTATGCTCGCGCGATTCCTTAAACCTTCCACCTTGCACAATGCCATAGAGAAGCTGATCTTTTCTTGAATGCGCAGCTAATGATTCTTGAGCCCACATATGAGTGCGTTCAGTTGATTTCTGCACCACATCAAGTGTTGAGTTAAAATCAATGCATTCATCAAAAGCAAAAATAATATCTGCACCTAACTGTTCTTGAATCTGAATGCTTTTCTCTGGAGTAAATTCCTGCAAAGTAGCATCGTATGGTGATTTAAAAGTGATTTTATTTCCCTGAATTTTTGCACTATTCTGCTTGCCTAAACTAAAAATCTGAAAACCGCCACTATCAGTCATGATAGGCTTTTGCCAGCCCATAAAATTATGCAAGCCGTCAAACTTATTTATAACCTCCAAACCCGGACGCAAAAAAGCATGATATGCATTGACCATCAAAGCTTGAGAACTAATCTCACTAAGCTGAGCAGTTGTTAATGCCTTTGCAGCAGCCTGAGTTGCCACAGGCACAAAACAAGGTGTTTGAATAGTACCATGACTCGTCTTAATAATAGCTGTGCGCTGACGACCATTTTGGTGCTTGATAGTAAAGGACATTGATGGCTGGGACTGAGAATGGTTTTTAAAGATGAGGGAACAGCAAGATTCTTTACTGGCCAAGTCCACCTCCAGCTTGCCCAGAGTAGTTTGGTCTATTAAACCAAATAAAGTCAACTATATTTGGTCTTAGAAACCAAATGTTCATAAAAAAGCTTTATATCATGATATCAAGCTTTTACTAAAAGCTCCATAGTATAATAGAAAGCTTTCACTTGCGCGTAACCACCGCCGATGAGAGCAATGTTGCTGTGATTTGCAGCCACGGATTCAAAACACTTTCGTTACTCACAAACATTATTAAACAATATCTCTTGACTTCATAGTATGAAAACCATTTTGTTTGACTTTGATGGAACACTCACTGACTCATTTCAACAGGGATTGAAACTATTCAATAGCCTTGCTCACGAGTATCATTATCGCAAAATCAAAAGAAATGAGCTAAAAAGATTGCGCAACTTGCCTGCAAGAGAAGTTCAGAAAATACTTGGCATCTCTGCAATTAAAATGCTTTTTCTTGTCAGACGCGTCAGAAAAGAACTTTCAAAATCAGCAACGCACACAAAACTTATTCCAGGATGGAAAAAAACACTTGTCCTGCTTAAAAAACAAGGCTATTGCTTAGGCATTGTCACATCAAATTCGCACACAATTGTCAAGGATTTTCTCAAACGCAATAAAATAAATGTGTTTGATTTCATTAAAGCAGGAGTGCGTGTGTTTGGCAAAAAAAGAGCAATAAAAAAGGTTCTGTTACGAAATGCAAAGGAAACAAATAATACAGTGTATGTAGGCGATGAAACTCGCGACATAGAAGCAGCACGAAAAAGCAACATAAAGATCATTGCAGTAGCATGGGGGTTTAATTCAGAAAAAGCACTTAAAAAAATGAAGCCTGATGCAGTGATTAAAAAACCAGAAGAGCTGATTCAAGCACTGAAAAGGTTGTTTACCTAAATAGACACTGCCGTAAACCTTTCGGCTACCGTCGCAAACCTTACGGAATTCTTGCAGAAAAACATATAAATAACAACATCTTCTCTTCACAACATGCAAGAAATCAATCAAAAACGTGAAGCAATGGTAGAAGAGATACTTAAACAGGCCACCCGAATGAGAAAAGATAGAAAAGATGCTTTCTTTGATGAAGTTTGCAAAATGCTGGAGCACCCTGATGAATAGTGAAGTATTGTTTGCGTTTGGAATAAGAACAATTCAAACTGGAAAAGGCACACTATTATATCCCTCAAGCAAAAAATGATGGTTTGCCTGAAGAAGTTATACTAACAGTCATGCGGCAGTGGCTCAAATCCAGAGAAAAAAATTACAGAAGTAGATTAACTGGCTGATATTGAATTATGGTTTATCTTCTTTAATTAATGGTCTGTACTCAACTGCATTTCGTTCAGGGTCTTGTACAATGACTTGTTTGAATTTTTGATTTCCTAAGAATGGGTCTCGTGTAAGCAAGACAGCACCAATACTGCCTGCACATTGAGAAAATGTTGTAAAACCATGCTTTGAAAACTCACCTAAAAGCTTAACAGGCACTGCCAGACCTGCCACATACCCTGAAAGAAGAACTCTATCAAGAGGGAGTGCAGGAATTGTTTCTGGAATAGGATCATACAGTTCCCATGGACGATTTGTGCCATCTAACAGCCTACGCCATAAGTTGGCAATTACTACAGAAGTTTCCTGACCAAACGAATCTGGACCAGATGTTCTTAGTGATAAGAATTCATGCGACAATACTTTACCGAGAGCGTTTGTATACTCTTTCATAAACGTTCTGATTTCTTTATCTCCAGCATTCACAAGAGAAGCAGGTGAAAAATTAGAGGTTTGCTTAAGAAATTCAGAAATACAAGACCAGTAAGGAGTTTTTTGCAGTTTAGTCAATAAAGAGTCATACACAACATACTGTCGTTCTTCACTCATAGCCAACTATTACCTGAAGAGATTCATAAACCTTGCTGAATTTGAGCGCAGTAGGAATTATAAGCAATGAAAAAGAAAAGCTATTAAACAGCTTGAACTCTACTTGTTCATATGACGCAAATACTTGTTTTTGGCACAAGCACTGAATGGGGCGCGTGGGATGCGCAAGGAGGCTGGGTTGACAGGCTTAAACAGCATTGCAACCAACTTCACCTAAAAGCTCCTGAACAATACTATGTTGTTTACAATCTGGGCGTGTCAGGTGATACAAGTCGAGAGCTTAGTGTGAGAATTCGCGAGGAATTTCGCGCAAGAAAAGATCCTGCTGAAAAAAACATAATCCTTATCAGTATTGGAGGTAATGATGCAGCCTATTTTCCAAAGAAAAACAAGTGTCTAGTTCCTCTTGAAGAGTATAAACTAAATCTTACAAAAATTCTAACAACAGCACAAAGAATTGCTGATAAAGTATACTGCCTTGATCTTGAACCAGTAGATGATGAACGCATGAATCCTTGCTCTTGGAGAAAAGAAATTTGCTATCAAGATAGTATTGTGCGAGAATATAACACAGCACTGCTTGAAACCTGTGCACGCATGAAAGTCAAGATAATCCCTTCCTACGAAGCATGGCGCAAAGAGAACTGGAAATTATTATTGCATGATAGACTGCACCCAAACAGCAAAGGACACGAGCTGACGTTCAATACAGTGAGAAAGTTTTTGGAAGGAGAAAAGATACTGTGAACTATCTCAAGTCATTCATGACATCATCTGTTTTTGCGTAGCCTAGATAACCAGTATATTTATCAAAAAATTGTTCTTTAGATTTCTTTTGCAAAACAAGTTTGTTGTCTTGTGCAAAAGTTCTCCTCCAATGATACAAGAACTGTTGAGCATAACCTGCGTGCTTGCCAAAGTATTTTCTGCCAAACCCAGCAATCTGTGATGGTGTTTTGAGTTCAGGACAGTAATTTTCCTGCATAACACGCTGTACCCAAACATCAACAGGAAATGATTCAAGAAAACCATAGCCAAACAAGAGCACGCAGTCAGCAATTTTCTCACCAACACCAGAAAGAGTCATGAGTTTTTGTTTTGCAGAATCATAAGGCAGTTTTTCAATCTTACTAAGCCATGCCTCAGTTACTATGCTGTTTATTTCAGCAAGATATTTAGCGCGAAAACCAAGACGTGATGAATGAATTGCAGTGAGTTCTCCAGGACGAGGCAAGGCATGGCTTACTTCAGAGCCAAGTTTTAATTCAGCACCTGTTGCCAGACTATTTACATTTGAGGTAATACGCTTAATATTTGATGCTGAGCTAAGCACAAAACCAACCAAACACTCCCAAGGATCTTGACGTAAAATACGCAAACCAGAACAACAAGAAACAGCATTTTCCATGCAGGCATCTTTGGCAACAGAGTGAATAATTGCTGCATAATCGCAATTCAAACCAAGAAAATTAGAAAGAACACTCTGAGAACAACCTTCAAACTCAAGCAAATTGCCATTTTGTCGCACGCGAAACAAAGTGTCACGCAAGGTAACATAATACCAGTCATCAACTTTTTTGAAACGAAAAAACTGTCCTGACTCGAGAGAAGTTTTTAAGCTAAAGTCTTTGACAGGCAGGGTTTTAAACATAAACACACGTTTACTAAGGAGATTAAAATAGTTTGGGTTACTAACCGGCAACATTCAAATACTCTCAAAACAATTTTAAGATAATGGTTGATATTGAACAGGAAATTACAGCAAAACAAAAACTTCTTGAATTGTTTAAAAAACAAGGAAAGCATACGCAAACACAAGAACGAATTCCTCCAGGACAGCGCTTGACTCCATTGTTTCCTGTACTTGACTTAGGCGTACAGCCTGAAATGAATTTAAGCACATGGAAGCTCAAGATAACAGGACTTGTTGAGAAACCTTGCGAATTAACACTTGCAGATATCAAAGCGCTAGGCACTCAAGAATTTGTGCAAGACTTTCACTGCGTGACATCATGGTCAAAATTAGGTGTACAATGGATTGGAGTTAGCATGAAAAAGATTTTAGAACATATCAAACCACTTGCAAACTGGAAACACCTCATTCAATATGGCGCAGATGGATATAGCACAAATGTGCCTCGCGAAGATGTTGAAAAAGACAATGTGTTTCTTGCATTCGCACTTGATGGCAAACCAATACCAAGAGAGCATGGTTATGTGCGATTGATTATTCCGCATTTGTATGCATGGAAGACAAGCAAGTTTCTTACAGAACTTGAATTTGCCAGCAAAGACAAGCCAGGATTCTGGGAAACAAGAGGCTATCATAATCATGGCGATGTGTTGAAAGAAGAGAGATATGAGGAATAATATGAAAATTCAGAAAAACACTATTTTTCCGAAAAGCTTAAATAGTTGAAGTCATAACAGATTGTATGGAAAACATAAACCCATTCACTGCAAACATAAGAATCGGCAAAAAAGGACAAGTTACATTACCTAAAAAACTTCGTGAAACCGAAGAACTGCACGAGGCAGACATACTTATTGTAACCAGAACAGCTAATGGAGAGTTGCTCATGAAAAAACAAAGACACCGTGATGGCCTTGATACAATGCTTGACGCAATTCAGAGAGCGCCACAGTTTGACTTCAAAAAAGCATGGCAAGAAGTGCTTGAAGAACGAAGGAAAGACGTATGAATTACTGCGCAGATACATGGTTTATTCTTTCGCTGTTTCACAAAAATCAACAAAGCCTTAAACTCCTTCAAGAAACCCGCTCAGGAAAAACAAGAATTGTTATACCAATGACTGTGTTTGCTGAAGCAACAAGAAAACTGCTTCAACAAGGAATGCCCCATTCTATCCTAACGCAATTTTGGGATGGTGTTGAAGACTTTTCAGCCAAAATACAACTCATTCTTCTTGATAAAGCAATTGCTGATGAAGCTGCAAGAATATCAACAACATTCTCCCTTTCACTCATTGATGCCTGCAATGCAGCCAGTTGCAAACTTACAGGCTGCCACACATTATTGACTGCGGATGCAGACTATAACTCTCTTGTTAAAAGAAGATATTTATCAACACAGGCGTGGTGAGAAAAAAACAAGTTTAGAACTGAATAATGTTACGCCTGCTCACCCCATTCTTACACCTTTTATCAGGCAAGCCCAACTCTGAGACACAGGTTATCTTTCACTTTGCAATAATTACTGCGGTGTAGCTGATAAAAATCTGTAATCTCCTTTTAATTCGGCTATTTCTTCATTTCTGAATGGATCATATACCTCAGTTTTTCCATCAGCAGTGAAAACTGTGCACAATCCTGAATCGGCAAGTGATAATATACTGCCTTGTTTAGGCTTGAATATATCTTCTTTTTTTGAGAAATCTCTGATTTCATTACCACAAAGTCCCAATACAGATCCTTCTTTAATGAGGAGTTTTGAGGGTGTTTTTTGTGGATCTAAATCAATGTGTTTTATTTTTTCTTTCTTGCCTTTGTCTTGTGTAAAAATATCCAGCGCATAGTAAGGATGATTTCCATGAGAAACAGCAATTGTTTTTCCATCAGTTGCGAATTTTGCAGAAGCAAAACCTGAACCGTCTCGTGGGCAAATGCCTTCAACAATTCTCGCTTTACCACCTAAACTCCACAAACTACGATAATCTACACAAGGAACAGGAATACTTTGTAAAATACCTGATTCAAGAGTGTTTCTCATTGCGCCTTTCACTGGATTCCAGTTTGGAACAAAACCCGCAAGTTCAGGAGAAACTTGATATAATGCCTCAGGTTCTAAGTAATTAATAATTTCTCCGCTAGATGTGTTGCTTATTCCAAGTGGGTGTCCATCATACAGTGTCAATGTAGCACTATCGGCGTCTTTATTGGTAACAAAACCTCTGATTGCCAGCGCTCCACTCAGGTAACAATCAAGGTTTCTTTCTTGTGCCGCAACAATATTCAACAGATCATATATTTCACGAAGTCTGTTCAAAACTATTTGGTCTTTTTCTACGAGAAGCCTTAATGAACCTGGCTTACCAAGTTCTTCATTGAATCTTTCAAAAGCCTTTCTTTCTTCAGCATCACGAAACTTATATTCCTTCACAAAAATATCAGTATCAACCAGAATTTCTGGAATTCTCTGAATTGAGGTATTGACTGTGCACACAAAACCATCACTTGTTCCAATGTAAGGAATGCCTTGAAAGACTATTCCTGCGGTAGGATGATTTGCAGCTAACTGTTCCTTAAAATAATCATTTTCAACAGGCTTACTAAATCTAAATCTCGTAATTGGAGAAGACTCCCAGACTGGTCCACCTAAACTGCCATCAAAAGTAAAAACTTGTTCACGCACAACATTTTTGTTTTTCTCTTTCTTGACAATAAGCTCAGTAAGTGTCATTAGAAATTGTTTTTGAACAGTGTTTTATAAAGATTATGAGACTGAAAAACAATCACTCATTTTGAGAAGAGCCCAAACTTAGCTTGAGGTTGTTCTTTTTCGTTTTGCATCAGACATCCACTCCTGTAATTGCTCAAACCATTTCGCGCTTTCTTGAGAACTCACAATATCTTGTTTTACGCTTATCTTCTTCCAATGTGAACGCATAACATTTTTCATAAGTTAGGAGAGCGCTTGGTGTGCATAATACTTCTCTTGCTACAACTCCTAAAACGCAATCTTTAAAAAAGTCTTGCCAGCAGCACTTGTATGACTAAGATTCTTGTTGTGGAAGATGACCGTGATATGCAGGAAGACTATAAACTAGGACTTGAGCGAATTGTAGGTAATGGTAATGTTATGATGGTTGACAATTACGCTGATGCACAGCAGTATATTGGAAATTCAGATATTTATATTGTTGATGGGAACTTTCCTGCCACAAAAGACACTGGAGCAGAATCTCTAGGGCCAAAACTTATCAAGGACTTGCTAAAAAAGAATGTTCCACGTTCCCATATTATTTTCTGCAGCAGCAGCTCAGACTTGCAGAGAGAGGTAATCATAGCAAAAATTCAGGTCTATGATAAAGGCCAACCATTTAAAGAGATGTTCACTTACGTTGAAAAGCTCGCTAAGGCTGGCAAGTAGTTATTCTTTAAAAATATGTTATCCCGAAACTGCTTCCGGTCACGAAACTACTTCCTGTTTGTTAGTTCAGTCCATACGTCGTGTGGCGTTCTGTAATTCAAGCTCATGTGCGGTCTGTTGTTGTTATAGTGCAGCACATAGTCTTGAATTGTTCTGAAAGTTGACACCATAAACTCTTGTTTGTAGGTGCCAAACCAGCGTTCTATTTTGCCATTGGTTTGTGGTCGATTAATTCGTGCTAGCACGTGTTTGATGCCAAGTGTATCAAGTGTTATGCGGAATTTGGTGCATTCTTGTTCCGCGTTAGGATGGTTTGCGTAGTAGGTGCTTCCATGGTCGGTCATGATTGCTTTAGGCTTGCCGTGCTGGCTGATGCCTGTTTTCAGCACGGCAAGGGTGTTATCGGTTGTTGCATTGCGGAACAAGCCAAAAGCCACGATGAGTCGTGTCTTGTCATCAATGTACGCACACAATTCCTTGTCAGTAAATGGATCGTGCGACCAGTCAGTATGCCATAAGTCATTTGGATTTGGCAGTTCATACCGAACCCAACGACGAGACTTTTGTTTTTTAACATTCGGGATAACAAGATTGTTCCTAACAAGCAATTTTTCAATTTGACGATGACTAACCATAAAACCTTTCTGCTTAAGCAAATGCTCAATACGACACGCGCCGTATCCAAAACGCTGCCGTAAATCCAAAATCACGACGGCAGCATTTTCATTCAACACAGTTTCAGGACGACCAGTTTTATGATCTTTCAAACCCTCAAAACCAAACTGTTTAAACTGTATAACCAGACTTCTGACAGTTCTATCAGAGACTTGCTGACTTAATGCAATCTTCACCTGAGAAGTGCCCTTCAAAAATTGCTTCACAATCCACACACGTTTTTCAAAAGTAAGTTTGTACATGATAACCACCCAAAAAGGTTATCAATACCGGAAGTAATAACGTGATAGCACAGTTCCGCCTTTGCGTCGTAATCTTTAAATAGCCTGTTTGGTGCGTCTTAGTTTATGGCTGCGTTTCTTCCTCCTGAGTATTTTGTGTATGCTCTTCAAGCGTACTTTGATGGCTGGTATATTCTTATTGACTTGTTTTTTTATATCTTGTTTTTTGGCGGTATTTCTAAGGTTGCATTAAAGGATAAGTTTGGTAAATTACTTCCTATGGCTTTTGCGTTTGCGTTTGCTTTTTCTCTGATTCTTGTTGAGGCAGGTACTGGTTTTAATTTGTTTTCATGGAGCTGGATTGCTATTCTTGTTGCTACTGCTGCTTTGTGGTTTTGGCTTGCGAACTTTTTTCTTCGTGCATTTAAGATTCCTGAGAAAGAAGTTCCTGAGAAACAGAAATTAACAAAGTGGCTTATTATTGTGATTACAGGTTTTATTGCTCTGTCAATGGGTCTTTCTGTGTTTGCTGCTGCTGGAGAAATGGTTTTGCAGGGCAGAGCTGCTTCTTTGGGTTTGGGATGGAATGCAACTCCTGTGGCTAATTCTATTGGCATGGTGTGGGGCGCGCTTAAGTTGTTGCTTGGTGCGTTGGCAGCTTGTCTTATTTTTGCTGTTGCAAATATTGCTTCAGGTCATGGTCCTCTGGCTCTTCCTCATGCTTCTGCTGCACAGACAAGTGCTGCAACAAGTGATGCTTTAAATAAAATTCTTGAGACATTGCAAGGTTTTCAAGCTGATACAAACTCAAACTTTACCACGATTAAAGCAAAACTTGGTGAAATAGATAATAACACACGAGGACTTAGTGGTCTTATTGAGCAAATAAGTGATCAATTAAAGAATTATGTTAAAGAGTTTTTCAAGCCAGTTCTTGATGCAACTCGTGACATTATAACAAAAGTTAGTGAGACAAATACTATTGCAGATAGTCAAAGAACTGCTTTGAATAACATGGCTGGTGAGGTTAAAAAAGTAAGTGACTGGTTTTCTGCTTCAGGTAAGACACTTGTTGAGGGTGTGACTCAGCTTCAATTAAAAATAGCAAGTCTTCCTAGTGATATTGCTGTTTTGGTGCCAAAGAATGATGAACTGCACAAAGAATTTTCTGAGCTTGAAAAGCAATTAGGTGAACAAGAAAAACTGCATAGTAAACTTATTGAAGCTGCAATAAAACTTGCAAAAACAGAAGCGCTTTTTGAAGCAAGCAGAGACTTAACTCCTTTAAGAGAAGCTCTTGCTGAATTAAAAGATAGTTTAGATGCTGCTAAAACAGGGAAAGATGAATTAAAAACAATTCTTGAGAGTCTTGCTGCAATAGAAAATGATATAAAAAATGCTGTCAAGCCTGCGGCAAGTATTGACTTAGAAGGTGCGCGTAAGATTGTTGCTGAAGAGATTGCTAAAGTGACTGCTGCTATTATTGGGCTTGGTGAAGATCTTGCTAAATGTGCTGCTGCAAAAACTCCTAAGATAGTTACTGTTATAGGAGGCTCATATTTGAGTACTGAAAAAGGAAATAATGTGCAGCTAACAGTAAATTCTGCATCCCAGGCTCTTGAGGGTCTTGATGAAAAAGCAAAGCTTGTGAGTGATTTGTTAAAAAATGCAGGTGTTGAGAAAGAGATTGTAGAGCTTATCAAAAAAGCCATAGAGACTACTGCACAAACAAAAGAAGAACTGTCTAAAGCTGAAATCGCGAGTGTTGAAGCCGAGGCTATTATCAGTTTTGAAAGAGGAAAAGCTAAAGAAAAAGAAAAAGATACTGCTGAAGTGATTGGTGATTTAGAACAGTTGCGTAAAAACTTGACAGCTGAAATTAGCTCAATACAAAGTATATTGAGTATAAACTCATTGATTATTGAGCCAGTTTGTAAAGAATTTGAAGCCAAAACAAAAAATAAGTCTAGTGAAGCTAAAAATAAAGCATTGCGAGAATTATCTTACGAGATTGGTGGGGTTCTTCAAAGTGTTTTAGCTAGTGCAATTCATTCAGTTAAAACGTCTTTGGTGCAGCTGGCAAGGCTAAATCATGCAATCTCTAAATTAATTTCTGAAACAGAGTCTTCTCGTTCAGAAAAATTTAGGTCTATTCAAAGCCACTCTAGTTCTTTAGTAAGCTCTGAAGAAAAAGTTTTGGATTATCTTGATGAAATATCTGAAACTATTGTTCCAATTATTGTTACAATGCTTCAGAATAAAATAACTTCTGGTGAGACAAACATTTCTGCCAGAGACTTAAGCAGGGAAATCCAAAAAATTATTAATTCAAAAACTTCAATTGTGAATACTGCTAAATTCATTGAATATCTTAATCAAGTAGTGTCTTTGTTTAGCTCAGATGAGCGCAATCTTGCTTCTTATACTGAAAGTCCTACAAGTTCGAACATTTAAAGGACTTTTGTATATACAAAAATCCTTGATATTATGTTTGGAAGTTAAGGATTTTGAGTATAAAACCAAATCTGACCAAAAGCCATATATACCTCTTTTTCTGCGCTTATCATATGGCTGCATTAATCCTTATTCCAAGTCTTTTGTTAGGTCTTGTGATTGGTATTTATGAGGCTATTCTTGTGCATCGTGATGTGACTGTGCCTTTGCATCGTTTTGGTCATACAATTCATGCAATTATTTTTGCTGTTATTGCAACTTTTGCAAGCATGAATGTTCCTTTTGTGCTAAGTTTATTGTCAAGCATTGATTTGCCCTCGTGGCTTCTCTATCCTTTAGTGTTTCGCATAGCTATCGGTCTTATTGCGGTGATTAAGATTCATGGTGTGTCTGCTGCTATTCAAGGCAGTGTTGGTGTTTCTTCTATTGGTTTGGCTGAAAAGTGGTCTCATTCATTGTTGATTGGCGCGCTTATTGTGCTTGCTCCCTATGTTTATCCTTTTATTGCGCCTTTGCTGCCTTTGTGGGCACAGAATTGAGCGTTAGAGAGAGAAAAATTAGGTGTTTTCAGATGTTGAAATCTGTTCTGCGCTATTGATTTCTTCAATCACTTCATCAGCATGTGCTCTGTATACTATTTTGTCATTCACAAGTACATTTGGTCCTTTGCTACAGGGCCCTACACAATCACTGTGCTGCAGCAAGACATTTTTGCGGTTATTGAGTTTTTGTCTTAGTTCTGCAAATAATTCTGTGCCTCCCATGTGCGGGCAGCAACAACCCATGCAGACTACGACTCTGTTCATAATGCCTCCAAATGTCGCAACCATACTCACTGCGGTTCGTAGCTTGCAAAATTGTTCGCAAGCTTACTCAACTTTTGTTTCGTAGGTTGTGTTTTCACAACCTTTAAAAACTATGTGCTTTTGTGTAAGTTTATGAATGCTATTATTGCTCACTTTCGTGGAAGCCGTGATATTAAGACTGGTAATCACATGATTTTGCATGTTGAAGGTGTTGATTCTAAAGAAAAAGCCAAAGCATTAGTTGGTAAAAAGGTTTCATGGAAGTCTGTGGGCAAGAAGAATACTGTAATTACTGGTTCTGTTGCTGCTGCGCATGGTAATTCTGGTGCTGTTCGTGCTATTTTTGAGCGAGGTCTTCCTGGTCAAGCTCTTGGTCAAGAAGCTGTGATTGAGTAAATTTAGCTAAATTAATCTTATTGCTTATTTTGGTAGTGCAATTTTAGACAATAGTCTTCATCTTCAAATAATGTTAATTTGAGTGCTTCTTCTAGAGAAACAAGTCTGAATTCTGACGATTCATCATTCAATTGTATGCACTCTACTTCTTGGTTATTAAGTTCATATTCAAAAAGGTGATATGCAATAATGTCTTGTCCATATTTGTGATGTGTTGTTGTGAAAAAAGTTGGTGTTATCTTCAAGCAGACTTCTTCTTGAATTTCTCTTTTGATTGCTTGTTCAGGTGTTTCTCCAATTTGTATGTTTCCTGCTACGCTTCCCCACAATCTATCCTTTGTTCTGTGAAAGAGAAGATAACGCTTGTTGTGCATTAAAATGCAACCAACAGTTTGTTTGTCTATTGAAGTTGGTTTTGGAATTATCATTTTCTGATTAAATTCTGCGGGAGTTAAAATGTCTTGTGTTTATGTGCGCATATTGAAAGTGTTAAGTCTCTTCATTTCCTTGGCAAGAAAATACTCTTCTGTTTCACACTCTTTATAAGTAGCCATATAAATCTTAAAAATATGAGTTTAGAAGATATTCCTGAAGTTGATTTTGGTTCCGCAAAAAAAGGTGCTTTTGTGATTGCTCACGAGCAAACAACAAACAAGTATTATTTGCGCGCTGTTGATGGTCAGGGAAGTCATATTCCTTTGTATTCTTTCTTTTTTCGTGGCGAAGTTATTGCTCAGCAATTACCCACTGCGCTGTTTTGTCCTAAAGGCGGTGGCTTTTTTGAGATTGATGAGGGTAGTAAAACAATCACTTTTTCTGGTGCAAGTAGTAGTTTTGGTCGTTTTAATGAAGAAATTCTTGTATCCGTATTAACAAAATATTTTCTTCAACAAAAAAAAGAATATTCTATTTTGATAGAACCTGAATCACTTGGTTCTGTGCAGGAAGAGGGTGTTGTAGAAGGTAAGAATGCATTAGAAAAAGGTTCTGCATGAAAAAAGTTGTTGTGCTCAGTGGTGGGACTGAAGCCGATTAAAGTCTCACAAAAAGTAGCCTATCACTGGCACAGTAAGTGCGTTCATACAGTGTTTGTGGCTCACGCCTTCGTGTTGGCAGAGTATTCCTATTGCTCCTGAAGTTAGCAGTATGATTATTCCTATTAATCCTGTTAGCCAGATTGTCAGTAAAAGTATGAACACAAGTATGCTGCTGCAGAGCCAGACATAAGAAATTCTTTCTAGTAATTTTGCTGTTTTTGACACAAGCCAAGTGCCGAGTAATGCAGATATGCCAATGGCAAGCAGCATAATTCCTCCAAGGTATGCTGCAAAAGGTAGTGTGATTTCTGTCATCTTTGCTATTGTTGCCATGACTCCATTGCGTTCTTTTCCTAGATAATACGATGCACCCAATGATAATATTAAATCTGCACTATTGATTGCGCCAAGTAAAATCAAATAATATGCTGGTTTTCGTGCTACTGGCTGCACAGCATATGCTGCATGGCTTGGGCTTGTGCTTGGTAAAAGCATTAGCAGTCCTGCGCTAAGACTTCCTGCAATTGCTGTAAGCCATGTCTTTCCTTGTTGCAGCTCAGTGATTGTTTCAGTATGTTGTGCACTTATTTCTTGTTTTGAAACAATGTTTCTGACTAGTGCCGGTATTGCATACATGCCTGTGAGCAATAAAAATAATGGTTCTGGAACTGGATTATTAAGCACTATCCACCCAAGTGCTCCTGCGTTTATTGCAATAAAGAAGGCACACATTTTTTTGTGCAGTGTTTCTTCTTGTAAAATAAAAAACATGCTCATGCAGCCTAGAATAATTCCTAAAGCAGGTTGGATAATGGTGTAAGTTTGTTTTACAACTGGCAGTACAGCAAACATTGCTCCAATACTTAGTAATGCTCCTATTGTTCCTCCAAGAATCAATAGCCGTGCAGCATCTGGTGCTTTTCCCTCTCTTAAAAATTGCTGGCATGCACTTCCTGCTTTGTCAGGATCTGGGGCAAGAAATGCTGTGCTTATGCTTTCTATAATTGTGTTTGTTCCAGCCATTGCTGTCAAGAATATTGCTGAGAGCAATGGTTCTATGCTTGTGGCTGCTGTGAGTGCTGCTATGAGGTTTGGATGCACTCCTGGCAAGATTCCTGTAACAATGCCAGCTGTTATTCCTGCAATTATTGCAAGAAATCTGTTAATCATTTTTCCTCTAAAATCTTGATTTTTTCTGCAACTAATTCTAGTCGTCCTTTGTAGTCTTGAGCTTTTGCAGTAATAGTAACTTTTTGTCCTTGCGCAAGTTCTGCCGTATTGAATGCAATTACTGGTATGCTTGGGTTTGGTTGAATAATCAGTATGCTGACTTTGTTTTTTTCAGTAATTTTTATTATGGTTCCTGTAACCTGCACAAATGCAGCAGACGTGTTGATCTCTTGCTGACTGAAAATAATTGTTAGTGTTAGTCCAAGAATAATGAGTCCTGCTGCTGTCCAGCGTATAAGCTGTTCCATGCTTTTTTTCGTGTTTCTTGTCTTTTTGTGTGTTTGCTTGAAAATTCCGTAAACTTTCCGATGCGAGCACGTGTTTTTTCGGTTTTTTGTGCGATAAGCATATAAACAAGGTTTTCTACTTTGGTATGATGACATCTTCTTTGCAGTTTGCTCGTCTTCAGAGTCCGTCATCTATTTCAACTTACAAAATGTGTCCTAGAAAGTATTTTCTGCGTTATCATTTGAAAATTCCTTCAGTAGAAGCTATTCCCACAGTGCGTGGCAAGCTTGTGCACAGTGTGTTAGAAGATTTTTTTTCATTAAGCCCTAATGAGTTAACGCATAATAACTGTCAGTCATTGCTTTTGCTTGCTGTTCAGCAATTGCTTGTGCAAAAATGGCGTGCTGAGCCTTTGCTTGAGCAATTGTGTCCTGTGAAAGAGGATCGTTTTACTTTGTTTGAGGAAACATTGTTCATGTTGCAGAATTGGGTTTCTGGTTTTGTTGTGCCACGCTTGCTTGCAATGCCAGGCAGTCCTGCCGTCAACTTTCAGCATGTGATTCCTTTGCGTGAACAGCATTTTTCAAGTGATGAACTTGGTGTGCAGGGTTTTGTTGATGTGATTGAGTCTTATAATGGCGAGGTTCGTATTATGGATTATAAGACAAGCACTAAAATTGATGTGCATGAGCACAAACTTCAGCTTGGCATGTATGCTTTGTTGTATCATCAAAAGCACAATCAACTGCCTAATAAGGTTGGAGTATACTTTCTTAAGAATGCTAGTGCTCAATTTTTGCCTGTGAATGATGAATTAGTAAATCATGCGCGTCTTGAGCTTGCGTTTGTGCATGAAAAAACTCAATCAACTGATATTAAAGACTATCCTCTAAAGCCAGGTCCATTATGCAAGTGGAAGACTGGTCAGTGTGATTATTTTGAGTATTGTTTTAAAGGAAAAGCATTGCCTGTGAAAGCGTGAAGTTTGTTGTGGAACAATTTAAATAGAGTCACATTTATTTTTATTCTACCAATATAACTAAATCAATTCAAGATTTGCACAAGTCAATACTTATTACAGGTGTTGCAGGTTCTGGAAAATCAGCTGTTTGTAAGGAATTGAAAAAACTTGGCTACCCGGCATATGATGTTGAGTCTGTGGGTGGTTTGTTTAAGATGGTTGATAGAAAAACTGGAAGAAAAACCACAAATTATGATAATGATTCTCTTGAGTCAGTTAAACAACATGATTGGATGTGCAACAAAAAGAAATTAAAACAGCTTATCAAAAGCAACTCCAAAGCTGTTGTTTTTTATTGCGGTACTGCATCTAATCTTGATGAGGTTCTGTCTTTGTTTGACAAGATATTTTTATTGAAGGTTAGTTCAAAAATACTTTGTGAAAGGCTTAACACATGTACCTCAAATAAATTCGGACGTACTTTTGAATTGCAAAAATGGATTCTTTCTTGGAAAAAGTAACGGGAAGATCACCTGTGCAAAAAATGTGCAATAATTATTCCTGCAAATAGAGCTATTAAAGAAGTAGTTGCCGATATTGTTAAGCTGAGTGAGTAAATGTGAATTTATTTTTCTTCAGCTATTAACTAAAAACCAATAGCTAAAGAACAATAACCATTCTCTTCACAATGTTTATAAATCCTGACAATCGGTAGCAGTATATGAATTTTAAATCAACTGCTGAGCTTAAGGTTTCTGAGCACATGATTGAGCAGGTGATTGGCCAGGAGCATGCTGTTGAGATCATGCGTAAGGCTGCTCAGCAGCGCCGTCATGTTTTATTGATTGGCGAGCCTGGCACTGGTAAGAGTTTGCTTGGCATGGCTGTTGCTGAATTATTGCCTAAAGAAAAACTTGTAGATACTGTTGCATTTGCTAACCTGTTTGATGAAAATCAGCCTTTGATTCGTACAGTGCCTGCTGGCAAGGGTCGTGATCTTGCTGCAAAGGCGCGTATGCAGCTGTCACAGTTGTTTAAAGGGCAGAATATTATTTTGCTTGTTTTATTGATTATCTCTATGGTTGTGCCTTGGTGGGCGCGTAATTATTACAAGAGTGATGTGATGTTTGCTGCAATGTTTTTGGGCAGTATGATTTTTCTTGCAGCGTTTGTTTTGTTTCTTAATTTTGGTCGTCGTATGCCTGGACAGCGTGTTGATGTTCCAAAAGTTGTTGTTGATAATTTTGGTAAAAAGTCTGCTCCTTTTTTTGACGCAACTGGAGCGCATGCTGGTGCATTGCTGGGTGATATTTTGCACGATCCTTTTCAATCAGGCGGCCTTGGCACTCCTGCGCATGAGCGTATCATTGCAGGCATGATTCATAAGGCTCATCTTGGTGTGCTGTTCATTGATGAGATTGCCACTCTTGATCCTGCTACTCAGCAAGAGCTTCTTTCAGCGCTTCAAGAGGGTAGGTATCCTATTACTGGACAGAGTGAGCGTTCTGCTGGTGCTATGGTGCGTACTGAACCTGTACCTTGTAATTTTATTCTTGTGGCAGCTGGAAATGCTGAGACATTACAAAAAATGCATCCTGCGCTTCGTTCTCGTATTCGCGGTTATGGATATGAAGTGTTTATGCGTGAACACTTGCCTGACACTCCTGAGAATCGTGATAAGATTGCATTGTTTGTCGCGCAAGAGGTTGTGAAGGATAAGAAGATTCCTCATTTTTCTAAGTCTGCTGTTGATGCGATTATTGAGGAAGCGCGTAAGATGGCATATCGTAAGGGTCAGTTGACTTTGCGTTTGCGTGAGCTTGGTGGTATTATTCGTGCTGCTGGTGATATTGCTGTTGAGCAAGGCGCAAAACTTGTTGAGCCTGAACATGTGTGTGCTGCAAAGCGTGTTGCTCGTCCTTTGGAGCAGCAAATGGCTGATCGTTATATTGAGCGAAAGAAGGAGTATGATGTAATTATAACTACTGGCTCTCGGGTTGGGCGAGTAAACGGCTTGGCGGTGATTGGTTCTGGTGCAGCATTGTCAGGTATTATTTTGCCTATTGAGGCTGAAGCAGTGACCGGTGGTAAAGAAAAAGAGATTGTTGCTACTGGCAAGCTTGGTCAGATTGCTAAGGAAGCAGTCAAGAATGTTTCTGCGATTATCAAGCGTTATTTTGGCAAGGATTTGAAAAATTATGATTTGTATGTTCAATTCTTGCAGACTTATGAGGGTGTTGAGGGTGATAGTGCTTCTATTGCTGTTGCGATTGCCATAATTAGTAGTCTTACTGATGTGCCTGTCAAACAAACCTATGCTATGACTGGTTCATTAGCTGTGCGTGGTGATGTGCTTCCTATTGGTGGAGTTTCTGCCAAGATTGAGGCGGCAATTGATGCAGGTGTTACGTGTGTTATTGTTCCTAAATCAAATATGCAGGATATTGTTGTTGACAAGATTCGTTTGGCGAAAATCAAGCTTATTCCAGTAAGTCATATTAGTGAAGTTCTTGAAGAAGCATTAGATTGGAAGGGCAAGGAAGATGTGTTGAAGAAGCTTATCAACTAATTGCTTGATCTTTTGACATTTTTTTTTATTCTTTTCTTTCTGCCTTTTTCTTTTCTAATGAAAATTATATAAAGAGCTCTGGTTTAAGCAATTATATGACTCTTCAAACTCTCCTTGAGAAAGGTGTGTTGCGATTAGCATTGCTTCCTGAAAATAATGATTCAATACTTACTGCTGAAGGTAAAGAATTGCGAAACAAGTTAATAGCTCAAAATACTGTTGAGGAATGGCATGCTTTTTCTCCAGAAAAAAGAATTGTTTATTATGATTTTGGTGTGTTGCAAAAACTTCAGGGTTACACTGTGCCTTTGATAGGTCATGATTATAGTGCAAAAACTCCTTTGATGTGGAATGCAGCGTATGCTTTTGGTAATTTGCCTCTCAATAATATTATGGTTGTTGGTGATCCTGCGCAAACCAAAGAGATTCTTGAAGATTTTGTTTCAGATTCAAAATACTTAGGCGGTGGTGCAGGTGTTGGTTTTAAGGAGACAGTTGCAAGGCAAATTCCTCAGATTGGCGGAACTCTTTTTCCTATTGATTTGACTGCTTCTAATATTGTTGTAAAAGAAAATGGAAAACTTGTTGGATACAATACTGACGCTGAAGGTTTTGTGAAAAGTCTTGAAGAAGCTTTATTGGTTGGGGGAAAATCTCTTGAAAAAAGCCAGATTATTATTTTTGGTGCAGGTGGTGTTGCAAAAGAGGTTGCGCGTTATTTGGCAAAATCAAAGGTTTCTTATGTTGCAATCGTAAACCGTACTATAAATAAAGCAGTTGCTTTGGCTCATGAACTTAATCTTGCATATGGTTGTTCAAGTTTTTCTGCGGTGGGTGTTGGTGAAGACTTGATTCGCGGTTTGGCATTGAACTCGATCAAAAAGCCTGATACAATTGTTAATCTCACAGACAAGGGAAGTGATGGTTCACTGGCTGATACAAGTGCTTTTGCTCCTGCTGGAGCTGAAAACGAAACTCTTTCAAGATATCTTCTTGAACAGCTTGTTAAACTTACTCCTAATATTGTCGTTGCAGATATTGTTTTGCCAAAAAGACGAAGTATTACTTTGAGGCAAGTTGATGCTGCATGGTCAAAAGCAAATGAACCTGCGCATACTCTTGATGGCAAGCCAATGGTTATTTATCAGGCAGTGCCTGCCTACAAATTAATTGAAAAAGCTTATCCTGAACTTCATCAAACACCTGTTTCTCCTGAAAAACTTTTGGAAATCTTCAAATATGCCGTAACAAACTGATTCGAGAATTCTTGCCGTCGTGCATTCAAATAGAGTGGCAGGCACTTGAGAATGGACATGATATTTGGTAAAGGGTGTTCTTGCGTTGTTCTCAGTTCCGCGCCCCAACAGACATTGAAAAACTACAGTTAGCGTTGCTCCCTTCCAGGCCTGGCGCGGTTCCTGCAGCATCAACCCTGCTGGACAGAACGTCTTTGTTCAACGTAAGACCTCTGCCAAGGTTTTATGCCGCTTCCCAAGCATCAACCGTGCCATAAAGCTGGTTTGCACTCACAGGAGACAGCTACCCTCCCGGCCTAGCCTGCCATAGAGAATAAAATACTGTGTTGCTTATAAAACTTGTTTGTTCTGGTTTGTTCATACAACTTGAATGCTCGTTTGCAGAATTCTTCTTGTGGTGTATTTGGCATGACTGACCTCCCTAACGCTCCCTCTTTTTTGGTTGTGGATAAGAAGATATTTATATATGCTTCACTTTGCTTAACTCTGGAGGAGAGTTAATGCTGCAAGCATTGGGGTTGTCATTTTATGAAGCTAAGGCTCTTGAGACACTTCTTCCTGAATCTTTGACTGCAAAAGATTTGAGCAATAAAGCAAAAATACCTCTGGGCAAGGTGTACTCTGTTATTCTTGGTCTGCAGCATAAAGGTTTAGTGTCTGTGCAAGGCACTCGTCCTGAAAAATATGGTGTTGATCATCCTTCTGGTGTGATTGAGCGTTTGATTCAGCAGCGTGAGTTTGAGCATGAGCGTTTTGTGTCAAAACTTCGTGATTGGGCTGTTCAGTTAGATGCCATTCGTGAACGTAAACCTCGTTTTTTTCAGGCTGGGATAACTATTGAAGAACAGCGTGAATTGCAGTCAAGATTATTTCAAAATGCTGAGCATGAAGTGTGTCAGTTGTTTAATACGCATCATGTTTCTACTTCAAATCGTTTGTCAAAGTCTGTGTGGGAGCAGGACATAAAGTCTGCTGTTTCAAGAGGTATTATTTTTCGTGCATTATATCCTGTAAAAGTAAAACTGCCTATGATTCTTGAATCTTTGCCAGAAACTGTGTTTCAGGTTCGTC
>Ga0082335_1003680_pt1 | contig 24691 bp, 19 predicted proteins | sample Subgrocontami58m_FD_72375 | JGI IMG/M metagenome (GOLD analysis project Ga0082335, IMG submission 72375) | Subsurface groundwater microbial communities from S. Glens Falls, New York, USA - GMW37 contaminated, 5.8 m (SPADES assembly) (version 2) ...
CGTCAACAGGTGGTAGGGCTCGGCCCAACGTACCCCAACAGGTCGCCCCGGCCCCGGCAAATTCGGCGTTCATTTAGTGCCATTGGGCGCAGCCCCTGGAACCAGGCGATCACGGATTCCAGGAGCCCTGAAAAGGCCGACTCATCGCATTGGGACACCCTTTCAGGGCTCCTCCCGACACATCACCACGTGTTCCCAGGGGTTTCACCCCTGGCTGTCTTGACCTCGCCCCTTCGGGGCTATCGAGCAGGCAACGTTGCAGGAGGAGGAGGCGCGGCGACCGAGAGGAGCGTGTTCAGCAGGAAGGCGAGGATCGCGAGGCCGTTCACGAGGCCTCCCCACTGCCGCAGGGGGATGTCGAGGAGGAGGTCCCCTGCGACGCGCGCGGCGAGCGAGGCGTGCAAGAGAACGAGCTGTAGATAGAACGACGCGCGGTAGGGGACCGGCACGCCGAGGATGGCGGGGAAGATCACCGGCGCGTGGCCGAAGATCATCGCCATCACGAATCCGAGGAAGAGGGCGTGGAGGGTCGCATCGCGGTGCGTACCGGGCAAGGCGTCGCCGAAGGCGAGGAGCATCGCTCCGTGAGCCGCGAGCCAGACGTAGCCTGACAGCAGGCAGACCGCGACGTAGCGCGGGAGCCCGGTCCCTCGCACCGTGCGACGCGCAATGTCGTACCGCGCGAGCCAGAGCGCGAGGAGCAGCGCGCCGGCCCCCTCGACCCGCGCGCCGGCGTCGGCGCGAACGAGCGTCGCCGCGACGCCCCCGAGGTAGATCGCCACGATGGCGAGGAAGGCGATCCTCGCGCTCCGCGGCGGCTGCGCGAGGCGCGAGAGCTCGAGCCTCTCGGCGGCGATCGTCAGCACGAGGAACGCGCACCACCATGGCGCAACGTGGAGGAGGTCCACTCCCGCGAGCCAGAGGCCGTTCCCCACGGCCCAGCAGGCCCCTCCGACCGCCATCACCGCCATGTGCGACGAGGGCTGCCGGCGGAGGAAGACTCCGTACGCGACGACGAGGAGGACTCCCGCGGCCACCGCGAGCCCCTGCGCCGCGGGGAGCAGCAGCCCGACGGCGAGCGCGACGCCTGAGAGCCCCGCTGCGATCGGCGAGAGGTACGCCCACGCGCTCCCGACGGCGACGGCGCGCTCGAGGGCGATGAGCGTCCCGAGGAAGCCGCACATCATGAGGGGGCCGTGGACGGCGGGGAGGGCCTCTCGCGGCTGCGGAAGCGCCCACCCGATCCGCCCGAGCCCAGCCCAGAGCGCAACGAGGAGCGACAGCATCCCGAGCGCGAGCACGGGGAGGCGGCGGAGGCGGACCTCTCCCATCGCGTCACATCCCCAGCGTCAGCCGGGCCTCCTCCGACATCATCGTCGGCGCCCACGGCGGGTCCCAGACGAGGTCGACCGCGACCTCCTTCACGCCGGCGACGGTGAGCTGGACCTCGCGGCGGACCTCGGCGACGATCATCTCTCCCATCGGACACGCCGGCGCGGTCAGCGTCAAGCGGATGCGGACCTTCCCCTCGGCGATGTCGACGCCGTAGACGAGGCCGAGGTCGACGATGTTCACGCCGAGTTCGGGGTCGACGACGGCGCGGAGGGCCTCGCGGACCTCGTCCACCGAGGGTCCCTCACCGGCAATCCGCTTCAACAGATCCATGGTCGCCTCTCTTCCGCCGTCTCGGAACGCGGCTTCCTGACGAGGGGGACTTGCGCGGCCCGGGGCTTTGGAATGGACGAACTGTGCAATCCCGATGCCGGCGCCCTTGCACGTCGCGGGGACGCGGGCTACCATCCGCGTCCGACATGGAGGCGCCGATGCGACCGCAACAAGGAGGAGGCTGGCATCCACGGCCGGGGCCGCAGAACCGCGGGCCGCGACACGAGCGCCCGCAGGGGCTCTTCTACAACGCCGCGTTCGTCCCTGCGGCGGACCGCGAGGAAGTTCTCGAGTGGCTGAAGACGATCCACCCGATCTGGGAGGACCGCTACAGCGAGAGGACGAAGCCTGCGGACCAGCCGAACCGCCGCCTGCTGCGGCCGGTCTACTGGCTGGGCGTGTGGCAGTTCGCCTGTCTCGACTACTACCATCCGCCGCAGGGGGTGGTGGATCGGTGCGTGGCTGCGGAGCCGTATCCTCTCGCGCTCGCTAGGATGGTCGGGCGGATCGAGGAGCAGTCACGCCGCATGTTCCACGACCCCGACATGCCTGCGGGGTGGAAGCTGAACTGCTGCCTGATCAACCTCTACGGCGACCAGGTGGAGGGGGACTCGAAGAGGGACACGGCGCGGGTGGGGGACCATCGCGACTTCGAGCCGGGGCCGATCGGGTCGATCTCGCTCGGCGAGCGGGCGCTCTTCCAGTTCACCTCGCGAGGCGGGCGTCGCGGGCCCGGGGGGCCGCCTCACGGAGACGACGTCGTCTCGCAGCAGTGGCTAGACGACGGGTCGATGCTGATCTTCGGAGGGGACTTCCTGAAGAACCGCTGCCTGCACCGCGTGCAGAGGGTGGACCGGCGCGACGGGGTGAAGTTCGACCTCGCGGTGGGGGCGTTCGAGACGCGGCGGATCAACTTCACGTTCCGCTACGTACCCGAGGAGCACGTGGTGCCGTTCGCGGACCTCTCGGCCCCCGCGCGCAAGGACGTCCGCCGCTACGTCGAGGAGCTCGCGCGCCACTCCCCGTTCTTCGCGGCGGAACTGGGGAGGGCACCCATCTAGTCCTACAACGCTAGTCCAGCCCCGAAGGGGCGACGTCAAGACAGCCAGGGGCGCAGCCCCTGGGGCTTTTCCGCCCATCGAAGAGGGAGCCCTGAAGGGGCGACACATCTCATGGGTCGCCCCTTCAGGGCTCACGTCCCAATGCATGCGTGGGAACCAGGGGCTTCGCCCCTGGCTGTCTTGGGCAGCCCCTTCGGGGCTGACGAAACTAGCGTTGTAGGACTAGGGTGTGCCGAGCACCTCGTCGACGCCGACGGTGCAATCCGGAAATGCGAGGGGAGCAACGGAATCGCCGGAGCGGAGGCGAAGTGACTCCTCATATCCTGCAGGCCCCGGCTTGCGATAAACCTCCAGCACGCGCTCCGGGATATTCGCGAGCCATGACTCGAGGACACCGGCGGCCGCATACTGCGGGATCTTCCTGCGACGGTCGTAGACGAGCGAAGAGTCTGCGACCTCGATCAGGAGGTGGATTTCCGGGGGTTGCGGGTGTCCCTTGGCGTAGAAGTCGGTGCGCAGGTGAACGATGGCGATATCCGGCTCCGGCTCCGACATGTCATCCAGGTGGACCGGGTCCTGAACCCGAACGATGGCCTTCCGCCGCAGCCGCTCGGTGAGGAGGTCATTCAGTCGCGACACGCAAGCCGAGTGTTCTCCCCCCTTCGGAGACATCTGCACGACATCCCCTTCCAGGAGCTCCACATGGTCATCGGGATGGAGGATTCCCACCTCGACCATGCGGTGGTACTCCGCCACCGTGAACTTGCGCCTAAGGATTTCCACGGACATGGGGATCCTCCGCCTTGCAGGCGCATCCCACCCTACTTCAGCACGTCCTCGTCGTTCTTGAGGTCGCGCTCCTCGCCGATGGCGGGCATGACCACGCGGATCGCGATCCGCGCGGGGCAGATCACCGTCGTCTGCACCCGCGAGAGCTCCACCTTCGGGAGCTGCAGGTAGGTGTCCGGATTGCTCGGGTCGTCCGGGCGGTTGTCGGGCGTGATGTCGAACAGGCGCAGCTCCGTCACCTTCGCCTGCGTGGCGCGCACCTCCATCGTCACGTCCGCGCTGTCGATGATGTACTGCCTCCAGGCCCGGTCGTAGTAGTCCGCGAGCTGCGCCGCCGCGCGGTCCATCCCGCGAATCCCGTGCTCCTTCCCGGCCGCAATCAGCAGCTCCACCCCCTTCGCCCTGTCCTTCTCGCTCGGCTTCCAGACCAGGTCGAGCCCCTTGTCCACCGCCGTCTGCGCCCGCGCCTGCCGCGCGAGCCGCGCCTCCTTGAGGTCGAGGTAGCGCGCCTTCTTCGGCGCCATCCAGGTCTTCTTGCGCTCCACCCACCCCATCGCCTTCCAGGCCTCGACCTGCGTCATCCACTTCCCGTCGTAGGAGACGAAGCCGAGCATCTTCCGCGCGTCCGCGTTGTCGGGGTCGGCCGCGATCGTCGCCTGGTACTCCGCCTTCTCGAACTCCGGGAGGTCGTTCTGCCGGCACCACTTCGCGAGCGCCAGGTGCCCCGCCGCGTCGCCGACCGCCACCTCCGCCGCCTTGTCGTGGTAGGTGTCCCACCGGCACGGCCCGCGATCGATCCGCAGGACCTGGTCTTTCTTGAAGTTCACCGTCCCGTGGAGGAGTTGGATGTGGACGCCGGTGGCGTCCTCGATGACCTTCCCCTCGAATTTCCCGCCGGAGTTGAGCCAGACCACGTCGGCCGAGGCAGGCAGGGCGAGGGCCAGGAGCGCAAGGCAGGTGAATCGCATCGAGATCCCCTCCGGGAGATCGGCCCCTGACCGAGGGATTCTCTCCCCGGGGGGCCGAGCCTGTCAAGCCAGGTCTATTTCCAATCCGCGAGGTCCTTCCGGGCCTGCGCGAGCCCCCCCTGCACCTGCTCGAAGTAGGGGCCGCTCGTCATCAGCGTGCAGAAGTGCTCCCAGTCGGCGATCGCGCGCTCCAGCTTCGACCTCGCCTTCGCGTTCTGCCCCTGGTCGTGCAGCAGGTGCGCCCAGGTCTTGTAGCAGTCGCCACGGTTGATGAAGGTGCTCACGAGGTGGTCTCCCCCCGTCTTCTCCGCCTGGTCGTACGCCTGGACCGCCTCCTCGTACCGTTGCATCCCCTTCAGGTTGAGCGCCTTCTTCTCCCACATCAGCATGCCGTTGTTCGTCAGCTCAAGCGCCTTCTCCGCGTCGATGAGGCCGTTCGCGTATTCCTTCCTCATGTAGTGGATGATCGACCGGTTCCCCCACGAGGCGCTGATCGTCGGGTTCAGCTCGATCGCCTTGTTGAAGCACTCGAGCGCCTTGTCGAGGTCCAGGAATTGATCGCTCCCGTAGACGAATCCCATGACGAAGTAGACGTCGTCCAGCGACTTCGTGCGCGAGAGGGCCTGCTTCGCGAGATCGAGCGCGCGTTGGAGGTTGCCGTCGACCGCGGCGATCCGCGCCTGGGCGGCGAGGACGTACTCGTGCGTCGGGTCGGCCCGGATCGCCGCCTCGAACTCCGTCCGCGCCGTCGCGAGGTCGGCGAACTCGTCGAAGAGGATCCGCCCGCGGAAGTAGTGGGCGTAGACGAGGAACGAACCGTACTGGATCGCCTTCCCGAAGTCCTGGAGCGCCTCCTGCGGCGCGCCGAGCTTCGCGTGGAGGACGCCACGCTCGTACCACGCGTCGCCGTACTCGGCGTCGATCGCGAGCGCCTTCTCGATGTTCTCCAGCGCCTCCTGCCAGACCTCCCGCGTCTCGACGGGGCGGTTCCTCGCGCGCTGGTAGAACCCCTCCGCCTCCTTGTTCCGCGGCCCCGGCGGCGGCGGCCCGGGGCCGACCGGATTCGTCGCGATGGCCATCGCGTTCTTCGCCCGCTCCGCGCCCGAGGTCGCCCTCGGGTCGCCGGGGGAGACCGAAAGGGCGTCATTGAAACACTGGAGCGCCTCCTGGTTGTTCCCGGAGCGGAGCAGCGCCTCCCCCTTGCCGAGGTCGTCGTCCAGGCGCCAGAGCAGCTTCCCGATCTCCGTGTCCCGCACCCTCGAGCGCTCCTCCTTCGGATCGAGCGCCAGGGCCTCGCGGTACTGCGTCTGCGCGTTCACGTAGTCCTTCTTCTCGAACGCCTGGTCCGCCTTGTAGAGGGTGTCGCGGACCTGCGAGAGGCGGTCCTCGACCTCGCGCCGCTTCGCATCGAGGGCGGGGTCGCCGGGGTACTCCGACAGCTCCAGGCTCAGGTACTCCTGCGCCTTCTTCCAGTCCTTCGCCTCCATGAGCCGCTTCGCCTCGGCGATGGCCCCCTCGTGCTTCTCCTCCGCAGCGTGGGTGCGGGCCGCGTTCATGTAGATCAAGCCGCCGATAACGAGGACCGGGATGCCGATGACGAGCATCAGGAAGAGCTGCTTCTGCCCCACCTCGCGCGCCGCAGCGCGGGAGTGCTTGCGCTGGGCGGTGATGCGCGACTGCTGGAGCGACACGGTCGCGTTTGCCTCGATCGCCTCTCCCCGGAGGTAGCGGTCGATGTCGTCGCCGAGCGCGTTCCCGTCTTCGTAGCGATAGGCAGCGTCCTTCTCCAGGCACTTCATCACGATCTCGTCGACCTGGCCTGGCAGGGCCAGCTTGCTGGTCGGGATCCGGATCGCGCTCTGCGACTTCGCCAGGAAGTTCGCGGCCTGGTCGGCGGTGATCGAGCGCTGGTTGCCGCTCGAGGCCCGCTTCGGCTTGAACACCGCCGACGGCGCGGGGGGGTTCTTCTTCGCGATGTCGTGGAGGATGTCTCCCAGGGAGGCGGCGTCGAACGGCACGCGCCCCGTGAGCATCTCGTAGAGGACGACGCCGAGGCTCCAGACGTCCGTCGCGGACGCGATGTCGGAGATGCGCCCGGCGGCCTGCTCGGGCGACATGTACTTCGGCGTCCCCATGACGGTGCCCGTGAGGGTGAGGGCCGACTTCGTGACGTCGCCGACGTCCTTCGCGAGGCCGAAGTCGGTGAGGAACGGCGTCCCGGCGTGGTCGAGCAGGATGTTCGCCGGCTTCACGTCGCGGTGGACGAGCCCCTGCACGTGGGCGCAGCCGAGGGCCCGCGCCATGTCCCGCATGAGGGCGAGGGTGTCGTAGAGGCAGTACGGCCCCGCGGTCTCGATCCGCGAGAGCTCCGCGGCGCGGAGCGAGACTCCCGAATCGGTCGGCGTCCTTCCGGGAAGATGGGTCTTCGACGTGATGGCGCCGAGCGTCCGCGTGTTCGGGCGCTGCGGCCCCTGGGCCGCCGGGGCCTGCATCTTCGGCGGCTCCTTCTTCCCGTTCAGGCCCTGGACGATCTTCTTCTCGAGGGAGGACCCCTCGATGTAGTCCATCGTGAAGTAGTGCTGCGCGCCGACCTTTCCAATGTCGTGGATTTGGACGACATTCGGGTGGCGCAGCTTGGCGATCGAGGTCGCCTCCCGGATGAAGCGCTTCACGCGGTCGGGGTCGGCGGAGGCGGCCTCTCCGATGAGGACCTTGAGCGCGACGGTCCGCTGGAGCTGCGGATCGACCGCCTTGTAGACGATCCCCATCCCGCCCCGACCCAGCTCGGACTGGATGAGGTACCGGCCGAACGGTTTCCCCTTCGGCGGGGAGGGGGAAGGGACAGGTGCCTCAGACATGCCGTCCTCACTGCCTGCTCGCGGCGATTATAGCCTGCGGGCGGAGAGGACGGAATGTGCAATCCTCAATGTGCAATGTGCATGTAAGGTCGAAGGCCCAAATGTGCAACCGCAAGTTCCGGAGTTCGCCCATTCCGTTGCACCTTGAGCCTTTCACCTTACATGCACATTGCGCATTGAAAATTGCATATTCGCCCCGTCCTGCTAGACTCCTCAGGTATCCCACCATGTCGATCCGCGAAGAACTGCTGCTGGGCAAGATCGCCCTCGAGCTCGGTCTCCTTTCCAAGGAGCAGCTCGAGCGCGCCATCTCCATCCAGGAAGAGCAGGTCCCCCCTCCGCCGCTGGGAGAGCTCCTCGTCGAGCAGAAATGGATCGAGCCTGAGGGACTCCAGCGGATCCTCGCCGTCCAGAAGGAGCGCTTCCAGGCGAAGGCCGACTACACCGACGCGCGCCTGGAGAACATCCTCTTCGGACGCCTCGTCGTCCACCTGGGACTCGTCACCCAGGACCAGGTCAACGAGTGCCTCCGGATCCAGGCGAAGGTCGAGGACGAGGTCGACGTCCGGATCGGCGAGATCCTCGTCAAGAAGGGGTACATCTCCCGCGACGCCGTGCGGAAGCTCCTCGCGATCCAGAACAAGAAGATCCTCTACTGCCGGAAGTGCTCCGACCAGGTGAACGTGGTCGGCTTCCAGGCCGGGAATCGGTACGACTGCCCGCACTGCGGAGGCCCCCTGGAGGCCCCCGCGACCAACGATTCGCTCGACGCCCGGGGAACGCTGATCCTGACGAAGGAAATGCACGCGAAGCTCGTCCGCGAGGTTGCGGAATCGCAGGGCGGAGGGTAGGACACAGGGGGATCCGCCGGCCGCCCGGCCGGCGCTTGGAGGAACTGACCATGAACAGGGTGAGAGTCACGCTCGCGGTGCTGGCGCTGGCCGTCACGGCGTCCGCGCAGAACGTCTACGAGTGGAAGAACGAGGATGCGAGCAACCCGTTCACCGACAACTACATCCCGACCGTCAGCTCGGGGTACGCCCTCGTGAAGAAGGTGGTCCTCGACGACACCTACGACCTCTCCGGCGTCAACGTGGTCGGCTTGGACCGCGGCGTGGACGGGGACACCCTCCACGTGAAGATCATGGCCGACAACCACGGCCTGCCCGATCCGAACCGGGTCCTCTTCCACGAGCACAAGCAGATCTCCATTGGACAGATCCACGGAGAGCTCGTGCAGGCGTCCGAGGCAGTCCGCCTCGGAGGGACCGTCTGGGTGGCGGTCCAGATGGAGCGCGCCGTGGGCTTCATCTCGTTCGACCCGGTCCGCAGCGACACCGACTATCTCTGGGACGGCAGCATGGTCGGGAAGGCGATCTGCCAGCAGCTCGGCCGCTGGGTCATCTCCCGCGGAGGGAGCCTCGGGCGGACGTACGCGATCCGCCTGCAGTTCGCGCGGCGGGGCGGTGACGATCACGGCCACGGCGACCATGGCGGACACGGTGACCATGGCGACCACGGCGACCCCGGCCACGCGCCGGGCTGGCAACCGCCCGTCGACCCGCTCACGGAGTTGCTGGGCCAACTCAACCAGATGTTCGGCAATCGCGCCAAGAATTACCGCGTCCGCACGAACCGCAGCTTCTGTTACTATGCCGACGATCAGGCCTCCGTGCTCGGCGCCGTGTACGTCCCCTTCTGGCTCGACGGCGTGAACCAGGGCGACATGGTGAACGTCCGCGTCGAGGGGCTCCCCGAGGACTTCGCCATCGACGCGGGAGGCGAGCTGTCCGCGCTCCTCATCGGCCCGCACAACGGGTACGGGATGCGCGGGATCTACTGGCGCCTCAATGACGGGCGGCGCACCTTCCCGATGTGCCGATACAGCGGCTGGTCCGAGCGAGGCGGCTCCGTGGAGTGCTGCGGCTGCTGCCCCTTCGAGGGGACCAGCTACACCGGCGGCGGGACGATCGAGACCGCCTTCCGCGTGACCCGCACGTGCGACGGCTCGTTCCGCGGATACCTGATTCTCGGCATCGACGAGGACTACGCACACACCGTGCAGCACCTCATGACGCGGCAGCGGTAGGCAGCGCCTGGGAGTAGCGCCCGCAAGGGCGCCGTGGACTCACAGCCGCAAGGCTGTGAGTCGGTCGTGAACATGCCTCTCGCTGGTTGGGCGCCCATGGCCCGTCGGCTCCTGGCCCTGATCCTCGCCTCTGCGTGGGCCTGGGCCGACGGGCACGTCTGGAAGAACGAGGAGGCCTCCGCGAAGGAGACCTCCCTCGCCATCCCCGCCGCCTCCGAGCGCGTCTGGCTCGCGAAGCGCGCGGAGGTCGGCGCCGGCGCGCGCCTCCTCGCCGTCGTCTGCGTCGGATTCGATCGAGGCGCCGACGGCGACCGCCTCTCCGTGCGCGTCGTCGGCGATCGGAACGGCCTCCCCGCGGGCGACATCCTCTTCGAAGGGGAGGCGCGCGTCGCGGTGACGGGACAGGTCCACCCCGAGGAGGTCGCCTCGAAGGCTGCGGTCGAGATCCCCTCGGTCGTGTGGGTCCTCGTGGCGATGAGGCAGGCGCGCGGGGCGATCGCCTGCGACGCGGAGCCTCGCGGGACCGACTGGTACTGGGACGGGGAGCGACTCGGGGGAGAGGTGACCGTCGTCGACGGGACCTCCCGCGCGGCGACGCCGCAGCCCGCGCCGATCACGATGGCCGTGAGGCTCCGGCTCGAGGGGGACTCCGCCGAGGTGGAAGGCCCCGCCGCGGACGGGGTCGACGACGCCTGCTTCGAGGGGGCCTCGCGCACGGTTTCGGCCGGCGACGTCGTGGTGCTGCGCAAGGGCGGCCCGATCGCGGCGCGCGCGGAGTTCTCGATCCTCGACGCGAAGGCGGGGGAGCGGTGCGTCGTGCGGATCGAGGGGATTCCCGAGGGGCTCACGCGCGAATCGGACAGCGAGTCGACGGGCGTGCGGGCGCTGCGTGTGACGTGCGATGGGGCCTCGCGCATCGTGGCGCGCGTGAGGCTCCGCGACCGCTGGTTCCCGCTGCGGGCGAACGCGGCCTCGGACGAACACGGCCTCTCCGTGGATGGCCCGCCGTTTGCGCGTCTCACCTGGACGGGCGGGGGAGTCCTCGAGCTCTGGCTCGAGGTCGCGAGGGTCCCCTCCGGCGGCCTCACGGGCGAGGTCATCGTCGCGCTCGACGCGAAGGCCGCCGCGGCGAAGTAGCCGCTACGCCCCCGCGACGGAGAGCCCCTCCACGCGTACCGCGCACGGCCCGACGTACGACTCGTGCGACGTCTCCTCCTTCGCGAACCAGGCGTTCGCGAGCGAGGCGAAGACGTTCCCCGAGACGGACCCTCCCTTCACGGGGGTCGCCCCGCCGGGGCCGTGGAGATACCCCAGGCGCACCTCCGCGCCGAAGTCTCCCGTGACGCTGTCCGGGTCAAACGCGGAGAAGGAGACCACCTCGAGCGCCCCCGCGAGCAGCTCCGCGCGCGGCCTTGCGCCGCACGCGACGCGCGTGTTGGCGAAGGCGCCGGTCGCCTCCATGCCCATGTACTCCGCGTACTGCTGCGTCGCCCAGCGCGCGGCGACGACGCCGCCCTCGACGATTGCGATCCGCCTCGACGCGATCCCCTCGTCGTCGAACGGAGCGGTCGACAGGCCGAACGGCACGAGCCCGTCGCTCTCCAGCGAGAGGGCCTCTCCGCGCCGCTCGCCGTCGCGATGCACGGCGTCGCCGGGGGCGAGGGGCGCCATCTTCTGGAACGCCGCGTAGGCGCCGGAGCGGAAGACGACCGGCTCGAAGAACGCCGTGAGCGCCTCCGCGGTGAGAACCACCGGAAGCGACCCCGTCGAGGGCTCCTTCGCAGCGAGCGTGTCCCGCGCGAACCGCGCGGCGACCTCGAGGCGTCAGCCGAGCGAGGCGTCGGCGACGCGGCGGAAGCGCTGCGCGAAGAAGTGCTCCGCCTCCGCGCCGCCGGCCGCGGCCGTGAGGACCGCCTCTACGTAGACCTCGGTCCCCTCGCGCTCGCCGCGGACGCCGCGGCTGTTCGCGATCCGCGTCCGGCGACGGCGGACGAAGAGCTCCGCCGACGAGAGGCGCACGCCCGCGCCGAGGTTTCCTTTCCGGAGCTGCTTCTGGAGAGTCGCGAGCGCCTCGTGCGGGTCGCGGGCGATGTCGGGGTCGACGCTCTCGACGGCGGGATAGCTCCCCGGCGCGGGCAGCCGGAATGGCGTGTTGTTCGACAGCGACGCCATCGTGACCGCGTCGGCGAGGACGCGCGCGGGGTCGGCGCCTCCCGCGAGGTGAAAGGCGGCCATCCCGCGCTTCCCGCCGTGGTCGTTGAGGACGGTCCCTCCCCAGCGCGTCGCGTTCAGGCCGCGCACGGTCTCCGTGCGCTCCCCGGCGACGTACGCCTGCGTCTCCTCTTCATGGACCTCGCGGACGACCCAGTCGTCCACGCCGCGGGTCTGCGAAAGCGTCGAGACGATCGACTCGAGGTCCATGCTACCCGAGCCTCGCGCGCATCCGGACATGAGGTCCGCCGCTCGACACGTCGACGTACTCCTTGTGCCCCTTGCCGCACATCCCGGGCGACAGGCGGAACTCGCGGCTCACGTGCGTCACGCTGCCGAGCAGGTCGGGGAGGAACCCCGTGAGGACCACCGGCGCGTACACGACGCCCGTCAGCTTCCCTCCGCGGACCTCGCGCGCCACGGCGCACTCGACCTGCGTCCCCCACCCCTTCGGGTCCTCCATGCCGGCGCCGCCGCGGTCGAGGAAGACGCCGTCTCCGCACGCGGCCAGGCACTCCTCGAAGGTCGAGGTCCCCGGCTCGATGAAGGTGTTCGACATCCGCGCGTAGGCCTTGTTGCGGAACGACTCGCGCCGTCCGTTCGCAGTGCGCGGGTGCGGCACGGCCCCCGCCGACGCGCGGTCGGCGAGGCCGCTGACGAGGACGCCTTCGCGCAGCACGCGGGTCGGCGTCGCGAGCTGCCCCTCGTCGTCGAAGAAGTAGGAGCCGTAGGCGCCCGGCACGGTCGGGTCGTCGGAGAGGGAGACCTTCTCGGTGCCGACGCGCTTGCCGAAGTACTCCTTCGCGCGGGCGCGGTCGCGGACGAACATGTCGAGCTCGACGCCGTGGCCGAACGACTCGTGCGCGACGAGGCCGGCGACCTCGGGCGAGGCGACGACGTCGTAGGTGCCGGGCTCGATCCGCCTCGCGGTGAGGAGCTGGACGGCCGTCTCGACGGTGTCGGCGATCTCCTCGTCCGCGAGGAAGGCCTCTTCGAAGCCGCCGGTCCACCCCTTCACGGTGTACATCTGCCGCGTCTCCCCGTCCTTCGCGATGAAGACGACGAGGGAGAGGGTGAGGCGGGAGACCTCCTGGGCGTAGTCCTTGCCGTCGCCGGCGAAGATCTTCAGCTCGCGGGCCTCGTTGAATCCGACGGCGACGGCGCAGAGGCGCGGGTCGCGCTTCGCGACGGCGTCGCGGAGGATGCGGAGGCGGTCGATCTTCTCCGCGAGGGGAATGCTGGCGGGGTCGATCTTCATCGCCGACGCGAAGTCGCGGCGGTCGGGGAGGGAGACGTCGCCCCGGGCGCAGCCGACGCCGGCGGCGAGGTCTCGCGCGGCGCTCGCGAGGGACTCGGGGCGGAGGTCCGACGTCGCGCTCTCGTGGAGTGCGCCCTCGCGGGACGCGGAGAGGACGGCGCCCCGGCTCGGGTCGGCCTGCCAGACGCGCTCGTCGCGCATGGAGAGACGCGCGCCGACGCCGGCGCGCTCGGTGACCAGGATTGTGCCGCGCCCCCCTGCAATGGGCGCGAGGATTTCGGGCAGCCTCGCGCGCAACGCGAGCAACTCGTCGCTGAGGGGCATCGGCGCGAACTCCAATTCCAACTCCAACTCCAACGAACTCGAACTCCAACGTACCCCAACTCGCTCGCCAACTCCACGCCTGAATGGGCGACTTGGAGTTGGAGGTGGAGTTCGTTGGAGTTGGCTCTTGGAATTGGAGTTGCGGCCGCGCTTGTGCTAAGGCCCGCGAGACACTATACTGGTGGCCCTTTATGAATCTACGCAACATCGCCATCATCGCCCACGTCGACCACGGGAAGACGACCCTCGTCGACTTCATGCTCCGCCAGACGGGCGCGTTCCGCTCCAACCAGGAGCTGCGCGACTGCGTCATGGACTCGAACGCCCTGGAGCGGGAGCGCGGAATCACGATCCTCGCGAAAAACACCTCCGTCCTCTTCAAGGACGCGAAGGTCAACATCATCGACACCCCGGGGCACCACGACTTCGGGGGCGAGGTCGAGCGCGTCCTGCGGATGGCCGACGGCGCCATCCTCCTCGTCGACGCGGTGGACGGCCCGATGCCGCAGACGCGGTTCGTCCTCCGCAAGGCCCTCCAGCACGGCCTGCGCATCGTCGTCGTCATCAACAAGCTCGACAAGCCCGACGCGCGTCCCGTGGAGGTGCTCGACGAGATCTACTACCTCTTCATGGAGCTCGAGGCCTCGGACGAGCAGCAGGAATTCCGCGTCGTCTACACCATCGGCCGCCGCGGCCAGTCGAAGCTACGCATGGCGGACGAGTGGTCGACGCTCGAGCCTCTGTTCGACACGATCCTCGCCTCGGTGCCGCCCGCGACCGGGAACGAGGCGGGGCCGCTCAAGATCAGCGTCTGCAACATCGACTACAACGACTACGTCGGCCGCATGGCGATCGGCCGCGTCGTCTCCGGCGTCGCCCGGAACGGCATGCAGGCCGCGCTCCTCAAGCGCGACGGGCGCCGCATCGTCTCCCAGATCGCGGAGCTGCAGACCTTCGTCAACCTGAAGCGCGAGAAAACCGTCGAGGCGGCGGCGGGCGAGATCGTCGTCGTCGTCGGGATGCCCGAGGTCGACATCGGCGACACGATCTCCTCGGTCGAGGACAACGAGGCGCTGCCGACGGTGAAGATCGAAGAGCCGACCATGTCGATGATGTTCATGGTCAACGACTCGCCGTTCTCGGGACGCGAGGGGAAGTTCGTCACGTCGCGGCACCTCCGCGACCGCCTGATGCGCGAGACGCTCTCCGACGTCGCGCTGCGCGTCGAGCCGTCCGACTCGCCGGACCGGTTCACGGTCGCGGGGCGTGGGCTGCTGCACCTCGGCATCCTGCTCGAGAACATGCGGCGCGAGGGGTTCGAGCTGCAGGTCTCGAAGCCGCACATGATCACGAAGACGATCGACGGCGCGCTCTGCGAGCCGGTGGAGCTTGCCTACCTCGACGTGCCAAACGAATACGTCGGGCGGACGATCGAGATGTTCGGCCAGCGGCGCGGGATCCCCGAGAAGGTGGAGCAGCGGCGCGAGCGGACGCACCTCCTCTTCCGCGTCCCGGCGAGGGGGCTCGTGGGCCTGGAGTCGAAGCTCCTCTCCGCGACGCGCGGGACGGTGGTGATGAACACCTCGTTCGAGGGGTATGAAGAGTGGAAGGGGGACATCCCCGAGCGCAACTGCGGCGTAATCATCGCGCAGGAGGAGGGGGAGTCGGCGTCGTACGCGCTCGACAACCTGCAGTCCCGCGGGATGTTCTTCCTCAAGCCCGGCGTGAGGGTCTACGCGGGGATGGTCGTCGGAGAGCACTCCAAGGACTTCGACCTCGTCGTGAACATCGCGAAGAAGAAGCGCCACTCGAACATGCGGACATCGACGGCGGACTTCATGGTCTCGCTCGCGGCCGCGCGCGACTTCTCTCTCGAGGAGGCGCTCGAGTACATCAACGAGGACGAGCTGGTCGAGATCACGCCGAAGACGGTCCGGATGCGGAAGAAGATCCTCCACGAGCTGACGCGCAAGCGCAGCGACCTGGCGGAGATGGAGGCGGGGGACTGACCGCCAAGCCGCACCCGCCCCCCGTGTCCCACGCACTACGCCAGCCATGCGGCTGGGCGTGACGCTCGACGATGCGGTCGACCTCGGCACGGATCCTCGCCGAAGCGCCCTCCCGCGGGTATCCTCTCGCCCCGTGAACGACCCCGCCCGGCCCCGCGAGCGTCTCGCCCTCGCCGCCCTCGTCGCAGGCGCGCTCGGGATCGCGTTCGCCCCCATCTTCGTTCGCGAGAGCGAGACCGGCCCCGTCGCCACCGCCGTCCATCGCATGTTCCTCGCGCTGCCGCTCCTGGCGCCGCTCGCCGTGCGAGAGCGGCGCAGGCGTCCCGAGGCCCCGAGCCCGTGGTCGCGAGCCCACCTCGGCGCGCTCGTCGCGTGCGGGCTGTTCTTCGCAGGCGACCTCGCCGTGTGGCACTGGTCGATCCACTTCACCAGCGTGACGAACGCCACCCTCTTCGCCAATTTCGCGCCGATCTTCGTCACTTTCGTCGCGTGGGCGTGGCTGGGCGAACGCGTCGGAGCCCTGTTCGTCGTCGGCCTTGCGACCGCGCTGGCGGGAGCGGCCGTCCTGCTGCAAGCGAGCATCCACCTCGGAGGGACCATGCTGCGAGGGGACCTGCTCGGGATCGCGACGGCGGTTTTCTACGCCGCGTACCAGCTCACCGTGAAGAGGCTCCGCGCGTCGCTCGGGACGTTCGCGCTCATGTTCTCGAGCACGCTCTTCTCCGCCGTCGCCCTCCTCGCCATCGCCCTCCTCGAGCGCGACACGATGCTCCCCGCTACGGGGAGGGGGTGGGTCGTCGTCTTGCTGCTCGCATGGGTCTCGCAGGTGGCGGGACAGAGCCTCATCGCCTATGGCCTCGCGCACCTCCCCGCCAGCTTTTCGTCGGTGACGCTGCTCGTGCAACCCGTCGCAGCGGCGACCCTCGCGCGGTGGTGGCTGGGGGAGGGGATCGGCCCCGCGCAGGTTGCGGGAGGCGCCCTCGTGCTCGTCGGCATCCTGCTGGCGCGGCGGGCCTCGCGCGCTTGACGCCCCGGTCGGGCCGCCGATAGGATGCCGGACTTCGCAACGGAGACTTCGATGAACCGAGCCATCGTCCTGGCCATGCTCGCGGCCGGAACGGCCCTCGCGGACGACGCCTACCGCCCCGGCGAGCGCACCCACGCCGTGCGCGTGACGGGGACGCTCGCGGCCGTCCACGCCGCAGAGGCCCTCCTCCCCTCGGGCGCCGACGGCGCGACCGCGCGCGTGCAGGGGATCTCCGCGAAGCTCACCGTCGATGCCGTCCGCCCGCCCCTCCACCTCTTCCGCCGCGGCGCGGGCTGGATCGAGCTCGACTCGCCCAACGACATCGCGCGCGCGAAGACGCTCGAGCTCCTCTGGGCATCCGCCTCCACCCCGACGCTCCAGGCCCTCCTCGCCGACGGCGCCGCAGTCGCAGGCACTGTCTTCTACGACAAGAGCGGCTTCGTCCTCGAGGTCGACTCCGCGAAGGGCCACTCCCCCGACGCCGAGGACCGCTTCGACGAGCCGTACGACACCTTGGAGGCGCTCCTATCCGCTCTGCGGAAGAAGGACGCGCGCGGGGTGCGCAAGCAGCTCGCCGCCGCGGCCCTCGCGAGGCTCGACGCCGCGCTCGAGACGGCGCCGAACGACGCCGCAGGGCTCGGCGACCTCGCGGCGAAGTTCATCGACGACGACCTCGTCGTGTGCGACGAGCTGCGCGTCGAGGCGCAGCCTGCCGAGGCGTGGATCCGCTTCACGCACGCCACGACGGGGACGCCCGCGCGCACCATCCACCTCCTCCACGACGCGCACGGGTGGCGAGTCGACGACGTCGAGGCCTCCGACCCCGGAGCCCCGCGCCTGGCCCCCGCGAAGCCGGTCGAGGCGGCCCTCCCGACGGACAAGCCGGCGCTGTCCGTGATCGTCGAGTGCGCCTCGGCCACGCTCGAGGAAGGGGATCGAGCCACGGCCACGTTCCACGTGAGAAACACGGGGCAGGGCCCGCTCCTGGTCCTGGCCATCGAGCCCGAGGACGCCGTGGAGGCGATCGGAGGCGACCTCTCACCCGTCTTCCCCGCGAGCGGCGTCGAGGAGGACGTCGTCGCGGGGACGATCCAGGCGAACCGCGCGGATGAACGCCAGAAGATCGCCGGCCCCGACCCGCATCCCCGCCTTCTCCGCCCGACCATCCTCGCGCCGGGCGAGGAGCAGATCCGCCAGGTCGCCTTCAAGGCGCCGACGGGCCACCTCTACGCGATCCACTTCGCGGTGACCTGGCTCGCGGTACCGAAGGCGATCGAGGCGGGCGCCGTCTACCTGCAGTCGGGCGAGGTCCAGGGCGACGGCACCACGACGGTCATGTTCCATCGCGCGAAGGCAGGAGAGGCGATCGACGCGAGGGCAATCGTGAAGCCCGAGGGGATCGCCTCGCCGGAGACCGCCCACGCGGCGGTGTCGGTCGAGGTCACGCCGCGCGAGTTCAGCTTCGCCAAGGCCGCGCAGGCGGCGGGCATCGTCCCCGACGCGGCGACGTGGTTCGCGCCGGCGAAGGCGTGGGCCCTGTCGAAGGGGGGGAAGACCTGGATCGTCCGCACGAAGGGGAAGACGCAGCTCGGTGCGGACTACGTGCCGCTCCTCTCGGCGTTGTCCCTCTCCGAGAGGAGGGAGGTCCGGCTCCACCCGCCGGGCGCGGAGGACGAACTCGAGCGCGCGCTTGCGGACATCGACGTCGTGGTCTCCGAGGGGAAGGGCGATGCCCGCTCCTACGGCGTGCGCGTGCGCGACCTCCTCGAGGTGCTGTCGGAGGCGGATCGCCTCGGTTTCGACGTCTTCGATGGTGGGTGGAAGAAGCGCGAATGAGCAGAAAAGACAGATTGCGGCTGGCACTCAGCGGTTCGCCAGCGCCGAAGGCGCGGCAGAATGTAGCCAGGGCCGCAGGCCCTGGGAACCAGGCACGCTGTGAGATCGGAGCCCCGAAGGGGCGACAGAACGCGCGTTCTGTCGCCCCTTTCGGGGCTCGGTCCCTGCGCTGCCGCGAACAGTCCAGGGCCTTCGGCCCTGGCTACATTCTGGCGCCCCCTTCGGGGGCTCCTCGCTCGCAGCGCGGTCGTTGCCCGGGATTCATCTCACGATCTCTGCTGGTCTCGGCTCTCCTCCTCGTCTGGGCGCTCCCGCTCCTCGCGGACGTTCCGCTCGAGGAGGCCGCCGCCCGGCTGCGCGCGAAGCACCAGCTCGGGACCGCGAAGCTCGGCCTCTGCGTCGTCGACCTCGGGACGGGGAAGACGATCCTCGACATCGGAGGCGACCAGCCCCTCGCCCCGGCGTCGAACATGAAACTCGTCACCTCCGCCGCCGCCCTCGAACGGCTCGGCGCCGAGTTCGAGTTCCGCACCGTCCTCTACCGCCGAGGGCAGGTGGACGGCTCGGGGACGCTCCACGGCGACCTCGCGGTCATCGGCGCGGGCGACCCGAACGTGAGCGGCCGCTACTTCGCCGGCGACCCGACCGCGATCTTTAAGCAGTGGGCCGACCACCTCCTCGCCGCAGGGGTGAAGAGGGTCGAAGGCGACCTCCTCCTCGACGACACCCTCTTCGACCGCGAGCTGACGGCGCCCGAGTGGCCGCAGGACCAGCTCTCGAACTGGTACGCGGCCCAGGTGACGGCGCTCGCGCTGAACGACGACTGCATCGACATCACCCTCCGCGCGGGGAGCGCCCCCGGCAAGCCCGCGCGCGTGTCCCTCTCCCCCGACACCAGGTACGTGACGATCGAAAACGAGTGCACCACGACGGCCGACAAGGACGAGCACGCCTTCGGCTTCTCGCGCGTCCCCGGCACGAACCGGATCAAGGTCACCGGGAAGATCCTCGTCGGCGCCGAGCCCGAGGCCACCTCGATCACCATCCACGACCCGACGATGTACTTCGGCACGGTCCTCGCCGAGACGCTCCGCGCGAAGGGGATCACGATCGGCGGCGCCCCGAAGCGCGCGGACAAGCCGCTCCGCCCCAAGGAGGACGGCCTCGACGCCGTCTGCGCCTACGCGGTCGACCTCAAGCGCACCATCGCGACGATGAACAAGCGGAGCCAGAACTTCTACGCCGAGATGCTGATCAAGCTCGTCGGCTCCCGCGCAAAGGGGGAGGGGAGCTGGAAGGCGGGGTGCGCCGCGGTCTCCGAGTTCCTCGCGGCCGCGGGGGCCGCGGAGGGGGAGTACGACATCCGCGACGGGTGCGGCCTCTCGCCGACGAACCGCATCTCGGCCCGCGCCCTCGCGCGGGTGCTGGCGTACGAGCGCGCCCGCCCCGGCGGCGAGGCCTACTTCGAGAGCCTCGCGAAGGGCGGCGAGGGGACCCTCGAGAAACGCCTCAAGGACCCCGACCTCGCCGACGGGCTGCGCGCGAAAACCGGCTACATCGCCGGCGCGAGCGCCCTCTCGGGGTACGTGAAGGCACCCGACGGCGGGTGGCTCGCCTTCGCCATCCTCGTCAACCGCTTCAAGTCGCTCTCCGACGCCCGCAGTTTCCAGGACGACCTCGTCCGCACCCTCGCGCGGGGGAAGTGATGGAGCTGTTCGACCAGCCTCCGCTGGCAGGGCCAGCTGGTCAGGCCGAGCGGAAGAAGCACGCCCCGCTCGCGGACCGGGTGCGGCCGCGGACGTTCGCGGAGGTCGTCGGCCAGGACGACCTCGTCGGCGAAGGGTCGCCTCTCCGGGCGCTGATCGCGGAGAAGAAGCCTCCCTCGATCGTGCTGTGGGGCCCGCCGGGAACGGGGAAGACGACGATCGCGCGCCTCGTCGCGGAGTCGGCGGGGATGGAGTTCCTCAACTTCTCCGCGGTCCTCTCGGGCGTGAAGGAGGTCCGCGAGTCGATCGAGCGCGCGAAGTACCTGCGCCAGACGCAGGGGCGCGGGACGATCCTCTTCGTCGACGAGATCCACCGATTCAACCGCGCGCAGCAGGACGCCTTTCTCCCGCACGTGGAGGACGGAACGATCGTCCTCATCGGCGCGACGACGGAGAACCCCTCGTTCGAGATGAACGCGGCGCTCCTCTCGCGCTGCCGCGTGTTCGTCGTGAAGGCGCTCGGCGACGCCGAAGTCCGGCGGCTGCTCGAGGGCGCCCTCGCGGATGCGGAGCGGGGCCTCGGCGGGCGCGGGATCGAGGCGGACGACGAGGCCCTCCGCTCGCTCGCGGCGGTGTCGAACGGCGACGCGCGGACGGCGCTCAACCTCCTCGAGATGGCTGCGAACTCGCTGGGGAAGAAGGGGGGGCGGATCGGGGCCGAGCTCGTGCGGAGGGTCGCGCAGCGCAAAGTCCTCCTCTACGACAAGAGCGGCGAGGAGCACTTCAATCTGATCAGCGCCCTTCACAAGAGCCTGCGCGGCGGCGACGCGGACGCCTCGCTCTACTGGCTCGGGAGGATGCTCGAGGCGGGGGAGGACCCGCTCTACCTCGCGCGAAGGATGGTGCGGTTCGCGAGCGAGGACGTCGGGATCGCCGACCCGCAGGCGCTCGTCATCTGCCTGGCGGCGAAGGAGGCGGTCGACTTCGTCGGGATGCCGGAGGCGGAGCTCGCGCTCGCACAGGCGGCGGTCTACCTGGCGACCGCGCCGAAGTCGAACGCGCTCTATGCGGCCTACGGGAAGGTGAAGGAGGAGATCCAGCGGACGCGAGCGGCCCCCGTGCCTCTCTGGATCCGGAACGCGGTGACGGGGCTGATGGCGGACGTCGGCTACGGGAAGGGGTACGAGTACCCCCACGACGCCCCGGAGGCGATCGTCGCGCAGGAGTACCTGCCCGACAACCTCGTCGGCAAGCGGTTCTACGACCCGAAGGAGTCGGGGTTCGAGGCGGAGGTCCGACGGAGGATCGAGAGATGGAAGGCCGCGCGAGAGGCCCTGCGTCGCAGTGGCCAGTGACAGTGGCCAGGGGTCAGACGGTGGCCAGGGGCGAGTGTCGAGTGGACAGCGCCTTGTTCCCCTTCTGTCGCTGTCACTCTTCACTGTCCACCGTCTGACCACTGGCCACTATCACTGACCCCTCCCCCCTGCTATACTCCGCGCGCATTTATTTTCCGCACGGAGGATGTCATGAAGATCGTCAACCAGATCTCCATCTACCTCGAGAACCGCCCCGGCACGCTCGCCGAGATCGCGCAGACGCTCTCCGCGCGGAAGATCAACATCGAGGCCTTCATGGTCTCGGAGGCGGTCGACTACGCGGTCGTGCGGATGATCGTGAGCGACGCGGACCAGGCGATCCACCTGCTCGGCGACCGCGGCCTGCTCGTGATCGAGAACGCGATCCTCTGCCTCTCCATCAAGAACCGCACGGGGCAGCTCGTGCGGATCAGCGAGCGCCTCTCGAAGGCGAAGGTGAACATCCACTACGCCTACGGATCTGCGGGGTCGAAGGGGAGCAAGGGCTTCCTCTTCCTGCGCGTCTCGAACCTCGAGAGGGCGCAGAAGGTGCTGAAGGGGATGTAGTCGGGCTACTCCCCTCCGAGGAGCCGCCCGTCGCCGACGTAGCGCGAGAGGATCGCGAGCTCCGCCTGGTACTCGTCGATGGACGAGGCGTACGAGCGGACGATCCGCAGCAGGTGCTCCGAGATCCGCTTCCGCGCGCGATGGAGGCGGTTCTTCACGTCCTGCACCTTGATCCCGTGCCGCCGCGCCAGCTCCGCGTGCGGGACGTCGTTGATCGCGCTCTCGAGGAGGAGCGCGACGTGGTCGACTCCCCGGGCGCGGTCGTCCTCCCGCGCCGCCGCGACCGCCTGGTCGACGAGGTTCGCGACCCAGAGGCGATCGAACGACTCGTCCTCCTCGGGCGCCGCGAGGAAGTCGATCGGCGCGCCCCTCTCCCCCTCGAGCGCGACGGGCGCCCTGCCTCCCCCGCGCTTCTTCGCCGTGCGGCGCTTCGCGTGCTCGCGCAGCAGGTTCCGCGTGATGCCGAGGAGCAGCCAGCGGAACCGCCCCTTCGAGCGGTCCACGCGCGCGAGGAGGTCTTTTTCCAGGATCCGCTGGAAGACCTCCTGCGTTAGGTCCTCCGCGTCCGCGGGCTGCAGCCCCTTCGCCCGCAGGAAGTCGCACACCGGCGGACGGTAGCGCGCGAGGAGCGCGTCGAGCGCGGCGGTGCTCTTCGCCTGCGCGCGACGCACCTCCGACCACATCGTCGTCTGGAATCGATCGTCCGCGGGCATTTCCGGTGAAACCTCCGGCTCCGACCTTACATGATATACTCTGGAAGCGCGACGGGGCCCGCGAATCGAGCGGGCCCGCTTACGCGGGCCCAGCCACGGCTCGCTTACGCGAGCCTCTCCATGGAGCGCGCGGCGTGGACGACCTCCGACTGGGACGGCTGCTGGTCGAGAAGGGGCACCTCCGCGAGGAGGTCCTCTCCGCGGTCCTCTCCGAGCAGGAGCGGCTCGCGGCCTCGGGCCCCGCGACGCCCCGCCTCGGGGAGCTCCTCGTCGGACGCGGCCTGGTCCCCTCCGCAATCGTCCAGGAGGCCCTCGCCCACCAGGCGAGGACGACGCTCCGCTGCCCCGGCTGCCGCGCGCGGTTCTCCACGAAGAAGGCCGTCCCGGGCGCGCCCAAGTGCCCGAAGTGCGGAGGCGCCCTCGTCGCCGACGACCCCTCCGCCGCGACGCTCATCGGCCCGACGATGCGCCTGCCCGTCACGAACGAGAGCATCGCCACCCTCCTCAAGCGCCCCGAGGTCTCCCCCGCGGAGATCCAGTCGGCCCTCTCCGACCCGCTCCGCCGCATGGGGAAGGTCCTCCTCCTCGAGGAGCTGGGGCGCGGCGGGATGGGGGTCGTCTACCGCGCGTGGCAGGAGGACCTCCAGCGCGTCGTCGCGGTGAAGGTCGCCGTCGACAGCGAGAGCGACGACGCGGCGGCCCGGTTCCTCCGCGAGGCGCGGATCGCCTCCAAGCTCCGCCACCCGAACATCGTCGCGGTCCACGAGCTCGGGGAGCATGAGGGTCGCCCCTACTTCACGATGGACTTCATCGAGGGAGAGGCGCTCGACGCGCAGTTCGCGCGGAGCCTCCCGCAGCGCCGCGTCCTCGAGGTCCTTGCGATCATCGCGCGCGCGCTCCACTACGCGCACGGGAACGGCGTCATCCACCGCGACATCAAGCCGCAAAACGTCCTCATCGCGCGCGACGGCACGCCTTTCCTCACCGACTTCGGCCTCGCGCGGCACCTCCTCTCGCGGACCCAGATCACGCACGCGCAGGCGGTCGTCGGTACGCCGCGCTACATGTCGCCCGAGCAGGCCCGCGGCCAGAATCCCGCCGTCGACGCGCGGAGCGACGTCTACTCGCTCGGCGCCGTCCTCTACGAGGGGATCACGGGGGTCCCCGCGATCGACGCGACCGACCTCTTCGCGATGATCGAGGCGATCGTCGAAAAGGACCCGCTGCCGCCGTCGGCGCGCGCGAAGGGGATCCCGCCCGACCTCGACACCCTCGTCATGAAGTGCCTCGCGAAGGACCCGGGGCAGCGGTACCCGACGGCCGAGGCCCTCGCCGAGGAGCTCGAGCGCTTCCTGCGCGGGGAGCCGATCCAGGCGAGGCCGGCGAGCCGGATCACGCTCCTCGTGCGAGGGCTCCGGCGCCGCTGGACCACCGCGGCCGCCGCCCTCGCAGCCGCGGCGGTCCTCGCGGTCGGGGTCGGGTGGTGGCGAAACCAAGGCGAGGTGGAAAGGCTGCGTCAGGAGCTTGCGAACACGAAGAAGACCCCCGGGCGGGAGGCGACCCCGCCTGCGGTCGCGGGGCCGACGGAGGAGACCTCTCCCCACATCGCGGCGCCCGACCCGCCGACGGCGCCGACGGCGCAGGTCGGCCAGCCGCCTATGGCGGTCGACCGAGCGGCCGAGAGGCTTGCCGTCGAGGTCGACGAGGCGTGCGGCCGGGGCGACTTCGCGGGCGCGCTCGCGACGCTCGCGGCGTTCCATCCCGCGGACGATGCGCAGAGGCAGGCGGCGTCCGATGCGGCCTCGCGCGTCGCGAAGCAGGCGCAGGCGGCCTTCGCGCCGATCGACGAGAAGGCGCAGGGGCTCGCGGACGCGGGGAAGCTCGACGAGGCGCGCGCGGAGTACGAGAAGGTGATCGCGTGGGGCGTCGAGGGGACCTCCTCGTCCGCCTCGAAGCGGATCGAGGAGGTCGAGGCGCGGCGCGAGGCGGCCAGGCGCGAGGCGATCGCCCCGCGGCTCGACCCGTTCCGGAAGAAGACGGTCGAGCGGTGCGCGCGGAAGGACTTCGACGGCGCGCGCTCGGACGTCGTCGCGCGGCGCGCGGAGTGGAAGGGGTTCGAGGCGGAGCTCGACTCGCTCGCGGCCGCGGTGGGCGACGCAGAGTCGTTCTGGAAGGCCGTCGTCGCGGGGGCGGGGGCGATGCGCGGGGTGGTTGCGCACCTCCACGGCGAGAGCGGCGAGGGGGCCGGCGGGGCG
>Ga0082335_1003681_pt1 | contig 24682 bp, 19 predicted proteins | sample Subgrocontami58m_FD_72375 | JGI IMG/M metagenome (GOLD analysis project Ga0082335, IMG submission 72375) | Subsurface groundwater microbial communities from S. Glens Falls, New York, USA - GMW37 contaminated, 5.8 m (SPADES assembly) (version 2) ...
CGGGTGGGTCGAGTGGGTCGGGTAGGCCGGGTAGGTCGGGTAGGCCGGGTGGGGCAGGTGGAGCAGGTGGGTCTGGCGGGCCGCCTGTGTTCGCCATCGGCATCGGATCGCCCGATGGACCGCGCGATCGCGAGGTGCTCGGCGTCACGGCCGGCGATCCGCGTCTCGATCAGGCGTCCGTGGACCTGCATGTCACGGCCGTCAGCAGCCGCTTCGGGCGGACGCCGTTCGCGCTGCGCGTGCTCGCGAACGGCCAGGTGCTCGACACGCGGCGCATCGTGCCGCAAGCCGACGGTTCGCCGATCGACGCCGTGTTCACCGTTTCGCCGGATCCGTTGAACCCGACCGTGTACACCGCGGAGATTCCGCGGGACGAAGCGGAGCCGGTCGCGGAGAACAACGCCCGCAGCGTCCTCGTGAGCCCGCCCGGCCGGAAACGCCGCGTGCTCATCGTCGAGGGGGCGCCAGGCTTCGAGCACAGCTTCCTGACGCGCGCGTGGTCGGGGGATACGGGGCTGGAAGTGGACTCGGTCACGCGAAAGGGCAAGAACGCCGAGGGGCAGGACACGTTCTTCGTGCAGGCCGGCGCCGGGCGTTCGGCGGCGCTGACGACCGGGTTTCCGCTGAAGCGTGAGCAGCTGTACGCCTACGACGCGCTCGTCATCGCCAACGTCGAGACCGATTTCTTCACGCGGGCGCAGCTCGGCATGGCCGCCGACTTCGTGTCGGAGCGTGGCGGCGGCCTGCTCGTCCTCGGCGGACGTTCCTTTTCGCAGCGCGGCCTGTCGGGCACGCCGCTTGAAGAGGTGCTGCCCGTGGAGCTGAACGATCGCCGGGGCGGGTTGATGCGGGCGTCGCTCGGCGCCGCCGGCCTGCCGGCGCACAACAAGCTGATGCTGACCGCCGAGGGCGAGACGCATCCCATCATGCGCATCGGCGGAACGCCGGACGAGACGCACAAGATGTGGTCGGCGCTGCCAGCGCTCGCCGCGAGCGCAACGCTTGGCGGCCCGCGCCCGGGCGCCACGGTGCTCGCGCTGACGACGGCGCCCGGCGGCGGCGTGTTTCCGGTGGTCGCCGTCCAGCGTTACGGTCAGGGCCGGTCGATGGTGTTCGCGGGCGAGGCCTCGTGGCGCTGGAAGATGATGGTCGCGTCCTCCGATCGCGCGTACGAGTTCTTCTGGCGTCAGGCCGCGCGGTGGCTGTCGTCCGCGGCGCCCGATCCGGTGGCGATCGCCGTCCCCGACGCGCCCGAGCCTGGCGACGCGATCTCGATCGACGTCGACGCGCGCGATGCCGCCTTCCAGCCGGTGACCGACGCGACCGTCGATGCGACGCTCACCTCGCCTGGTGGCGAGACCCGGCCGATCAAGCTGCGCCACGCCGGTGCCGCGAGCGGCCGCTACACGGCGGCGCTGACTCCTCAGCAGCCGGGGTTGTATCGCATCCGCGCGGACGCCACGCGCGGGACGACCCCGCTCGGCACGGCGGATCGGTGGATGTACGTCGGCGGCGCGGATCGCGAGCTCGCCGATCCGCGGCTGAACGAAGGCTTCCTGCGTCGTGTCGCACGCGATTCGGGCGGCCGGTACGTGCGCGCCGCGGAGGCGTCGCGCGTGCCGTCGTGGCTGCAGGCGACCGTGCCGCAGAACGTCGCGCCCGAGCGCCGCGACCTCTGGCACGAGCCGTGGGCGTTCGCGCTCATCGTGCTGTTGCTGTCGGCGGAGTGGACGCTGCGGCGGCGATGGGGGCTGCGATGAGCCGCCTTGGCGCCGGTGGCGCGTCGGCGGGCCGAGGCCGCCCTCGCGGCTTCGGGGCTGCGGCGCGGCAGGCCCTGCTGATCGCCCTCGTCCTTTCGGCGTCGGCGTCGGTTGTCCGCGCCGGAGAGCGGTATGCGTTGATCGTCACGGGCGCCTCGGGGGGCGAGGCGTACGCGCAGAAGTACCTGAAATGGCGCGTGTCGTTCGCCGCGACGCTGCGCGACACGTTCGGGTACGCGCCCGATCGGATGATCGTGCTGGCGGACAGCGAGAGCCAGGGGGTCGACAAAGCGACGCGCGAGAACGTCCAGCGGGCGTTCGCCGACCTCCGCAAGCGCGTCACGAAGGACGATCAGCTGCTGGTCCTGCTCATCGGGCACGGCACGTCGCTCGATGGCGAGGACGCCAAGTTCAATCTCGTCGGCCCCGACCTGAGCGCCGGCGAGTGGGCCGATCTGCTGAAACCGGTTCAGGGCCGCGTCATCGTCGTGAACACCACGGGCGCGAGCTTTCCGTTTCTCCGCAAGCTCGCCGGACGCGGCCGGGTGGTGCTGACCGCCACCGACGCCGCGGCGCAGCAGTTTGAAACGGTCTTCCCTGAGTACTTCGTGAAGTCGTTCGACGACCCGGCCGCCGACCTCGACAAGAACGGCCGAGTATCGGTGTGGGAAGCCTTCACCTACGCCAGTGTGGGCGTGCGGCAGTGGTTCGAGCAGAAAGGGCAGCTGCCGACCGAGCGCCCGCTGCTCGACGACACCGGCGCCGGCATCGGCCGCGAGGCGCAGAATCCGGGGACCGACGGCGCCGTCGCGCGCGTCACCTACCTGGAACCGGAGGCCCCGCTGGTGCTGCCGTCCGACGCGGCGCTCGCCGTCCTCGTGAGGCGCCGCGCCGCGCTCGAGACGCAGCTCGAGGAGCTGAAAGCCCGCAAGGAGTCGACGCCGCCCGAGCAGTACGATGCCGAGCTCGAGAAGCTGCTCGTCGACATCGCCCGTGTTTCCCAGCAGATCCGAACCAAGTCCTGAACGACGAGACGCCCGCCAGCCGACAAGGACGAAAAAAAGAACCACAGAGACACCGAGACACGGAGACGAAGCAAGCCCGTCGGCCTGCCGGGCAGGCCAACCCGCCGAACTGATTCAGTCGCGACACCAACCAACTCCCGCTACCTCAGCGAAGACGCTGAGTGGTTGGACTGGTCCGCGGCGATGCTTGCCATAGTCGCCGAGAGCGGTCAGACGCGGACAAGTTGCGGCAGATGATCGAAGTGCTTGTCTCGCGCGTGCAGGGCCAGATTGTGCTGCAGGACCAGCGCCGCCAGCCACATGTCGTTCGTCGGAATCGGTGTGCCCTGTTTCCGGAGTTGGCGAAACAGAGACGCGTAGTGGTGGGTCGTCTGGTCGTCGGCGAAGAGCACGCGCACGCCGTCTTTCAGGAGAAAACGCCGGAGTATTCGCTCGTTCTCGGCCTGCCGACGCCCGTGGGCGAATCCGGCCCGAAGCTCTGCGAGCACGACGAACGGCAACACAATGGCCTCGGCTTCCTCCAGGAGCGCCATCGTCTCGGCGACCCCCTTGCAGAGATCGACGTATCGATTCGTATCGAGGACAACCCTCACCGCCAGAGATCCTCGTCCACGCGATCCTGCGCGGCGAGCGCAGACTCGAGGGCCTTGTCGGCCTTCCACGTTCCGGCGATATCAGCAAGATCCCGTCGCTTTCGCGGAGCACCAGCCACACCAGCACCTTCCGCCAGCGCAGCGACGGCGGCCGCGTTCAGGCTCTTGCCGGCCGCACGCGCGCGCGCGCGTAAGGCGCTGTCAATGGCCGGTGGGATGCCGCGGATTGTGTATTGCATGCAGTCATTATCGGCCATGCATGCACTATCAGCAAGCAGCACCATCAGTGACTCGCGCCACGCCTCGGCGTTCGAGTTCGCTGCGTCCAGTCAGTTTAGGATCTGATTGCGCGACGGTCCCTCAGGAGTAGTCCGCGCGATCCCACGGATCGAGCTCCCGCTTCCGGAACACGAACACCCCGCTCACGCCCGCGAGGAATCCGACGACGTGCGCGGCGAAGGCGACGCCGCCGCCCTGCGTGGACGCGGTGACCGCGATCGCGCCCGCGCTGAACAGCTGCATCAGGAACCAGAAGCCGAGCAGGACGATCGCAGGCAGCTCGACGATCTGGATGAAGATCCACGGGATGAGCGTCAGCACGCGCGACCGCGGGTAGAGCACGAAATAGGCGCCCATCATGCCGGCAATCGCGCCGCTCGCGCCGATGGTCGGCAGCGTGGAATGGGGATCAATGGCCATCTGCCCGAGCGCGGCGGCGGTGCCGCACAGCAGATAGAACACGATGAAGCGGCTGTGGCCCACGCGGTCCTCGACGTTGTCGCCGAAGATCCACAGGTACCACATGTTGCCGAGCACGTGCGACCAGCTGCCGTGCAGGAACATCGAGGTGATGAGCGTCGGCGCGTGGAAGTCGGCCGGCACCATGCCGTAGACCTGGAGGAACTCGGGCAGCACGTCGCGCGGCAGCGCGACTTCGAACAGCCACGCCAGCCCGTTGAGGACGATGATCGTGACGGTGATGTAGGGAGTGGTCCGGGACGGAATGACGTCCCGCAGGGGAATCATGCCGTCAATTGTACGCGGTCAATCGCAGCGTCAGTCAGACGCCGTGTCCGTAGCCGACCGCTTCGACATGCGTGGTCGACGCCGCGGCGCTGGCCGCCGTGGGCGTGCGCACGCGGTCGATGATGCGTCGCAGGTCGCCGTCGCCAATCGCCTTGCGGTGCTCGCCGAGCGAGATCACGGCCCGGTAGACCTGATCGATCTCGGCGTGCGTCAGCGTGAAGCCGAGCGTGTCGCAGCGCGACTGCACGGCGTGCCGGCCCGAGTGGCGGCCGAGGACGAGGCGCGAGGAGACCGACTGGCCGACGTCTTCAGGCTTCATGATTTCGTAGGTGCGCGCGTCTTTCAGCATGCCGTCCTGATGGATGCCCGCCTCGTGCGCGAACGCGTTGCGGCCGACGATGGCCTTGTTGGCCTGGACCGGCTCGCTCGTCAGCGAGCAGAGGAGCTGGCTCGCCTCGAACAGCGCGGGCGAGTGAACGCCCGTGTCGTAGGGGAGGCGATCCGGCCGCACGCGCAGCGCCATCACGAGCTCTTCGAGCGACGCGTTGCCCGCGCGCTCGCCGATGCCGTTGATCGCGCATTCCACCTGACGGACGCCGCCCTGAATCGCGGCGAGGCTGTTGGCGACCGCCAGGCCGAGATCGTTGTGGCAGTGCGCGCTGAAGACGGCCCGATCCGCGTTCGGCACGCGCGCGATGATCTCGGCGAAGAAGTCGCGGAGCTCGTCCGGCGTCGCGTAGCCGACCGTGTCGGGCAGGTTCACCGTGGTGCAGCCGGCCTTGATGACCGCTTCGATGACCCGGCACAGGAAGTCGCGATCGCTTCTCGTCGCGTCCTCCGCGGAAAACTCCACATCGTCGGTAAAGCGACGGGCGAGCGTCACCGCGTCGACCGCCGAGGCGAGGCATTCCTCGCGCGAGATGCGCAGCTTGGCCGCGAGGTGCAGGTCGGACGTGGCCAGAAACGTGTGGATCCGCGACCGCTCGGCCGGACCGAGCGCGCGCGCCGCCTCTTCGATGTCCTGCGCCCTGGTCCGCGCGAGCGCCGCGATGACCGGCCGCCGGACGCTCTCCGCAATCTGGCGCACCGCTTCCGAGTCCGCGGGCGACGCGATCGGGAAGCCGGCCTCGATGATGTCCACACCCAGCGCATCGAGGGCGCGGGCCAAGGCCAGCTTCGCGGGCACGTCGAGCGAGAAGCCGGGGGCCTGCTCGCCGTCGCGCAGGGTGGTATCGAAGACGGTGATGCGTGCGGGGGTACTCATGCCTCTCTTGTAGCGGCTGGTGGCGTAGAAGTCAAAGTGATAATTATTAATGAATAATAATCATATGTTATATTACGGCCGTGGATTTGAACGCCCTGAGGATCTTCCTGTCCGTCGCCCAGGAGCGCAGCTTCTCGCGCGCGGCCGCCAAAGTGCACCGGACGCAGCCGGCCGTGAGCCAGGCGGTCCGGCGGCTCGAGGTCGAGCTCGGCGAGCAGCTGTTCGATCGGTCGTCGAAGACCGGCACGCTCACCGAAGCCGGCAAGATGCTGCAGAACTACGGACAGCGGCTCGTGCGGCTGGCCGAGGAAACCGAGTCAGCGGTCCGCGAGCTCCGCGACCTGCGGCGCGGGCGCGTGCTGGTCGGCGCCAACGAGGCGGCGGTGCACACGCTGCTGCCGTTGATCGCCCGGTTTCGCCAGCGCTACCCCGACATCGCGATCGACGTGCGCCGCGTGCCCGCGCGGCAGATCGCGGTCGAGGTGCAGCAGGGGAGCCTGGACTTCGGTGCGCTCACGTTCCACCCCTCAGAAGAAGGTCTGCTGGAGGTGCCGGTGGGCACCGACGAGCTCGTGCTGCTCGTGCCGCCCTCACACGGGCTGGCGAAACGGCGTCAGGTGTCGATGGAGGACATCGCGGAGGAGCCAGTGGTCGCGCACAACGATCCGTCGCCGGCGCGCGAGCGCGTGCTGCGGCTGTTCGAGGAGCACCACGTGCCGCTGCACATGGTGATCTCGCTGCCGAGCCTCGACGGCATCAAGCGCGCGGTCGAATTGAAGCTGGGGGTCGCGCTGTTGCCGCGCCGCTGCGCGATCACCGAGATCGCGAGCGGACGGCTCGTCGCCGTCCTCGTCAACGGCGTGTCGCGCAAACGTCAGGTGAATCTGGTCTGCCGGAAGGCGCACCGCTCGCACGCGGCGGATGCGTTTCTCGCGGTCGCGCAGGAGAAAGGCCCGCGGCCAGCTGATTCCAGCGCCGATTCACCACAGAGGACACCAAGGACACAAAGGTAAGATCCGTTTTGAAAGAAGGATTCTTCCTCTGTGTCCTCCGTGTCCTTTGTGGTGATTAAGCGCCGCGAATTGACTAAAAACCGCGAATGTAAGGCAGACGAGCAGCTACCGCACGGACCTCGTCGAAGTGGTCGAGCAGCATCAGTGTCGGATTCCACTGGCCCGACAGGAACCCGTCGCGCAGCGCGGGCGGCAGCGTGGCCGTCCTGCGCAGTGCGCCCGCGGTGATCACCGCTGACGCGACGTCGGCGGCGATCACGACGTCGGGCGTCGTCTCGACGAGCGCCTGCAGCGTGTCGATCGCCTCGTGGCTGGCGGCGAAGCACGGCATGCCGATCATCGCCGCGTTGCCCTGAAAGATCTCCGAGAACGATTCGCCGACGATGGCGCGGAAGCCGGCGCGGACGAGCCCCTGCGGCGCGTGCTCGCGCGACGACCCGCAGCCGAAATTCCCGTTCACGATCAGGATCGAGGCGCCGTTGAACCGCGCATCGTTGAAGGGGTGCGCCGGATTCGCCAGACGGTCGTCCTCGAAGACGTGGCGCTCGAGTCCTTCGAACGACACCGATCGCAGGAAGCGCGCCGGCATGACGCGATCGGTGTCGATGTCGTCGCCACGCAGCGGCAACCCGCGTCCACTCACATGGCTGATGGCCCCCGAGGGCTGAGGGCTCCCGGAGGGCTGAGGGCTGAGGGCTGAGGGCTGATCGGTCATGCTGGCACCCCTTTGAGCATCTCGCGGACGTCGACCACCTCGCCGGCAATCGCCGCCGCCGCCACCATCGCGGGGCTCATCAGCAGCGTTCGGCCGGTGGGGCTGCCCTGGCGACCCTTGAAGTTGCGATTCGACGACGAGGCGGAAATCTGCCGGCCCTCGAGGCGATCCGGGTTCATCCCGAGGCACATCGAGCAGCCGGCGCCGCGCCATTCGAACCCGGCCTCGATGAACACCTCGTGCAGGCCGCGGGCTTCCGCCGCCCGTTTCACGGCTCGCGAGCCGGGCACGACGAGTGCCTTGACATGCTTCGCCACGTGATGGCCGCGGACAATGCGCGCCGCTTCCTCGAGATCCGACAGGCGTCCGTTCGTGCACGAGCCGATGAACGCGACGTCGATCCGCGTGCCCTGCACCCGCGCGCCCGGCTCGAACCCCATGAACGCCAACGCCTCGTCGTCCGGGCTGGCGTCGATCGGCTCGGAGACGGCGACGGACTGGCCGGGGTTGATGCCCCACGTCACCGTCGGCTCGATCGCCGCGGCGTCGAAGGCGACCCGATCGTCGTACCGCGCCGCCTTGTCGGACGCCATCTGGCGCCACCACGCCACCGCTCGGTCGAAGGCGTCGCCGGGGGGGGCGAATGGCCGCCCGCGCAGGTACGCGAACGTCGTGTCGTCCGGGTTGACGTAGCCGATGCGGGCGCCGCCCTCAATCGACATGTTGCAGATCGTCATCCGCTCGTCGATCGTCATCGCGTCGAGCGTGGCGCCGCCGTACTCGTAGGCGAACCCGACGCCGCCCTGGACGCCGAGGCGGCGGATGATCGTCAGGATCACGTCCTTCGCATACACGCCGCGGTGCAGCTGGCCGGTGACGTCGATGCGCCGCACCTTCAGCGGGTCGAGCGCGAGGCACTGCGACGTCAGGACGTCGCGCACCTGCGACGTGCCGATGCCGAAACTGATGGCGCCGAGCGCGCCGTGCGTGGACGTATGGCTGTCGCCGCACGCAATCGTCATCCCGGGCTGGGTGAGCCCGAGCTCCGGCCCGATCACGTGGACGATCCCCTGGTTGTCGCTGTCGGGCGCCCACAGGCGGATGCCGGCCTCGCGGCAGTTGCGCTCGAGCGCCGTGGTCATCTCTTCGGCCATCAGGTCGAGAAACGGCCGGCGCTGCGTGCTGGTCGGCACGATGTGATCCACGGTGGCGAAGGTGCGCCCGGGAAACGCGACCTTCCAGCCGTGCTGCCGCATCATGTCGAACGCCTGCGGCGTCGTCACCTCGTGGACCAGATGGAGGCCGACGAACAATTGTGTCTGCCCGCTCGGCAGCGTTCGGACGGCGTGAGCGTTCCAGACTTTGTGAAAGAGTGTGTCAGCCATAAGACATTCTTGGTTGGGCTCGGCGGACGCGTCCAACTAGGATACACGGATGAGCGGATTTCGCGCTCGCGCGCTCGTGACGGGCGCCGTCTCTGTCGCCGCCGTCGACCCGGCGAAGAACCACGCCTGCTATTCGCCGCGGTCGATACGTTCGACGCGGTCTTCGGGCGGCCGTACGGCCCGTTTCTGGGCGGCGGTGTTCAAGTGGTCCCGATCCGAAGCACATCAGGACGTCTACGTCGAGCGTCAGAACCTCACGATGCGGATGCACATGCACCGCTTCACGAGACTCACGAACGCCCTCTCGAAAAAGTTCGAGAACCACGTTCGCATGGTTGCGCTCTACACTGTGTCCTGCAATTGAACGAAGATTCACGAGACGCTGCGGACGAGGCCAGCAATGGCCGCTGGGCTGACGGATCACTTGAGGGACATGGGCCGAGTTGTTGAACTTCGCCTCTGCGGCGTATCATCGATCCCAAATGCAAGGCAGATGGGTGGATCGCCGCGCGCGCATCCTCGGCTTCGTCGGACTGGCGATGTACGCCATGTTCCTGGTGGCATCGCCCTTTGAGCACCACGATCTGCTGTGCGAAATCAAGACCCCGCAACACTGCACGGCGTGCACGTCGAGCCTCGTCGGTGCCGACCCGAACTCTGCCGCCGTGGCGGGCGTCTGGCATCTCGCCGACGCAGGCAGTGCCGTCTCCATCCAGGTCCTCGCTACTGACACGCTCTTCGCGGTCCGATCGACCGGCCGTTCACCCCCCGCTCACGCCTGAGCTTCTGTCGCTTCGTCGGTCGAGTCCGCCGCTGCGGAACGACTGCTCACGGAGCGATCCATTTGTCTCGGTCGTCGGTGGCTGCCGGCGTTCGGCCTGCCGGCTCGGGAGAAGCAGCATGCGTTTGAATCTCTTGCGATCGCTCGTGTTGACCTGTGTGTTTACGCTGATCGGTTCGCCCGGTTTTGCGCAGCAGCCGTCGGACGAGGCAGCCCTCCGGGCAGAAGTGACCCGCCTTCGGGAAGCGCTCGATGCGCTCGAAGCGCGGCTTGCGGCCCTTGAAGGGACGACGCAAGGGGTGCCGGCTCCAACGGCCCCTCCGCAGCAGGCTGTTGCGACGCCGGAACCGCCGGCCGTGGTGCCCTCGGGCGGCGGGGGCGTTGGCAATTCGAAAGTCTTCAACCCGGACACGTCGCTGCTCGCGAACTTCGTCGGCGCTGCCGGCAGGAATCCCGTGAGCGACCAGCCTTCGCTGCAACTGACTGAAGTCGAGGCCGCCTTTCAGGCCGTCGTCGATCCCTATGCGCGGGCGGACTTCTTTCTCGCAGCCGGCCCCGACGGCCTGGAGATCGAGGAAGGCTTCATCACCTTCACGTCGCTGCCCGCGAGCCTCCTGCTGAAGGTCGGCAAGATGCGCGCGCAGTTCGGCAAGGTCAACATGATCCACACGCACCTGATGCCGACCGCCGATCGTCCGCTCGTGACCGAAAACCTTGTGGGCGGTGAAGAGGGCCTGTCAGACAGCGGCTTTTCCCTGTCGAAGCTCGTGGCGAACCCGTTCATGTTCATCGAGGCAACGGGTGAGGTGTTCCGCGGCAATTCGAGCGTCTTTCAGAGCTCCGAGCGGTCGAAGCTCAACTACGTCGGCCGCCTGCGCGGGTATCGCGACCTCACCGAGGGCAGCAACATCGATCTAGGGGCGTCGGTGGCCTTCGGGCCGACCGAGGTCGGTCCGGACCTGAACAAGCGGCTCATCGGCATGGATGCGACGTTCCGGTATCGGCCGCTGCGCCGCGCCATCTACAAGCGCTTCCAGGCCCGCACCGAGCTGGTCTGGAGCCGGCAGACCTTCCCGGCGGCCGCCCAAGAGAAGGCCTTCGGCTATTACGGCCTCGGCGAATATCAGTTTGCGCGCCGGTGGTACGTCGGCGGTCGATACGATCGATCCGCGCGCGCGCTCGACGCGTCGCTCCGGGACACTGGCGGCTCGCTGTTCCTGACGTTCTGGCCGAGCGAGTTCAGTCAGATCCGCAGCCAGTATCGCCGTACTAATTACGCCGAAGGCGTGAAGGCGAACGAGTTCCTCACCCAATTCAGTTTCGCCATTGGCGCGCACGGCGCGCACGTGTTCTAGCTTCAAGGAGGCATTATCATGCGCTCGATTATTCGGTCTTTATTCTTCATGCTCCTGGGCACGATCGCCATGGGCCGGCCGGCCGGCGCTCAGACGCTGAGAGTGGTGGCGACGACGGCAGATTTGGGATCGCTCGCCCAGGACGTTGGGGGCGACAAAGTGACGGTCGTCGCGCTGGCCAAGGGTTACCAGGATCCGCACTTTGTCGATCCCAAACCCAGCTTCATCCTGGAGGTCAGCCGCGCCAACCTGCTGCTTGTCATTGGGCGCGAACTGGAGATCGGCTGGCTCCCGCCGCTCATCAACAACAGCCGGAATGCCAAGGTGCAGCCCGGCGGCGGCGGTTATCTCGATGCGTCGGCGAACGTCAAGATTCTGGAGATCCCGACCGGCCAGATTACCCGTGCGATGGGCGACGTCCATCCGTCGGGCAATCCACACTACTGGCTCGAGCCCGACAACGGCCGGCGGATGGCGCAGGCGATTCGAGACAAGCTGAGCGAGCTTGCCCCGGCCAACAGGGCGTACTTTGCCCAACGGTACGTCGACTTCGACAAGCGGCTCAGCGAGGCCCAGAAACGCTGGGAAGCGACGATGGCGCCCTATAAGGGCACCAAGATCGTCACGTATCATCGCTCCTGGCCGAACTTCATGGAGCATTTCGGTCTGGACGTCATCGGCTACGTCGAGCCCAAGCCGGGCGTGCCGCCTTCACCCACGCACACGCTCGAGCTGATCGCCGAAATGAAACGCCAGAGCAGCAAGATCATCGTGGTCGAGCCGTATTTCGACTTGAAAACGGCTCAGTCGATTGCGACCCAGGTGGGCGGGAAGGTGCTCGTCCTCGCGCCGTCGGCGGGCGGGGTCAAAGAGGCATCCGATTATCTCGGGTTGTTTGAGTACAACATCAACCTGCTGGCGTCAACGCTCAGGCAAATCACCGGAAAGTAGAAGCCGATGGCCTTCGCAATTCTGCCGTTTCTCGTGTGGCCGATCGTCGCCAGCCTGGTCATTGCCGGCATTCATGCGTATCTGGGCCTGCACGTCGTTGAGCGCGGGGTCATCTTCGTCGACCTCTCGCTCGCGCAGATCGCCTCGCTTGGCGCCAGCATCGCGCTTCTGGTGCCGGCGTTTGGCGGCGACCCGCACAGCCCCGCCGTGTACTGGATGAGCCTCAGCTTTACGCTGGTCGGGGCCGCGATCTTCTCGCTGATCAAAGGCCAGGAGGCGCGCATCCCGCAGGAAGCCATCATCGGTATTTCTTACGCCGTGGCGTCGGCGGCGGTGATTGTGGCCATGAGCCAGTCCACAGGAGAAAGCGAGCATTTGAGGGACATGCTCGTCGGCAACATTCTGTCGGTGTCGCCGGGCGAGATCATCAAGACGGGCCTGATGTACCTCGTCATTGGCGTGTTTCACTACGTGTTCAGGAAGCGGTTCCTTCTGATCTCGACGGATCCGGAAGGCGCCGCCGCTCAGGGGATTTCCATCCGTTTCTGGGATTTCCTCTTCTACGCCTCGTTCGGCGTTGTGGTGACGCGATCGGTCGCGATCGCCGGCGTTCTGCTCGTCTTCTGCTACCTCATCGTGCCGTCGGTGGCCGCCATGCTGTATGCCCGGCGCATCGGTCCGCGGCTCGCGATTGGCTGGGTGATGGGGGTCGTGGTGTCGATGCTGGGCATGTACTTCTCGGTGCAGTTCGATCTGCCCACCGGCGCGACGATCGTCTGCACATTCGGCCTCGTTCTGATTATCATGGCGTCGGTGCGTCCGCTGATTCAACGCCGTGCAGTGTCGTAACTGCGGCATCGAGATCGCCGACAAGGCGCTCATCTGCTACAAGTGCGGCGCCGCGACGACCGAGGCGAAGCACCAGCCGGTCGCGCCGCGCCGGGCGTCGCGCGCGAGCCTCGCGGCGACCGTGCTGGCGCTCGCGCTCGTCGTGCTGCTCGCCGTCTCTCTGGGTCGCCAGCCGGGTGGTGACATTCGCAGCGCCGTCGCCTACGCCGCCGTCGCGGCGGCCGTCCTCATCGTCGGTCTTCGCGCGTGGGCCAGACGACGCCGCTGAGCGGGGCCGTGCGATAATTGAAGACATGCTGATCGCGGCCGCGCGGCGCCGTGTTGCTGCGTGGAGGCAGCCGCGCCCTGCCGCTCGCATCGCTCGCGCGCTCTGGATCGCGTGGGCGATCATCGTCTGGAACGTGGTGTTCGATCGCGTGATCGTCGTCGCGGGACGGAACTATGTGGCGGTCGCCCGACGGGCCGCCGCCAATCCGGCCGGACCGTTCGCCAACCTGGACGACTGGATGCGCCCGGCCGTGACGCACGGTTTCTGGACCGCCACCGCCGCCGCCGGCGCGATTCTCCTGACCGGCCTCGCCATCGTGGGCTGCGTGACGCGCCGCCGCGTGGCTCCCGGGGGGCAGACCCCCTGAAGGTGACCCCTTGCGCATAGTGCCGCATCCGCTGATCTACGACTGGAATCACGACGCCGTGGCCGAGGGCCCCGCCAGGCCGGTCGCGATGCTCGACGACGAGACGCTGCGAGACGGGTTGCAGTCGCCGTCGGTGCGAACGCCGACGATCGACGAGAAGATCGAGATCCTCCACCACATGGACGCGCTCGGGATCGACACCGCGGACATCGGTCTGCCCGGCGCGGGTCCGAAGGTGGCGCGCGACGTGGAGCGCCTCGCGCGCGCGATCGCCGGCGGCCGCCTGAGCATCCGCGCCAACTGCGCCGCGCGCACCGTGGTGGCCGACATCCGGCCGATTGCGGAGATCCAGCAGCGGACCGGCGTGCCGATCGAATGCGGCGCGTTCATCGGCTCGAGCCCGATCCGGCAGTACGCCGAAGGCTGGTCGCTCGAATACCTGGAGAAGTGCACGGAAGAGGCGCTGACCTTCGCCGCCAGGGAAGGCGTCACGGTGATGTACGTGACGGAGGACACGACGCGGGCCGATCCCGAATCGCTCCGCCGGCTGTTCACGACCGCCATCCGCGCGGGTGCGCAGCGACTGTGCGTGGCCGATACGGTCGGGCATGCCACACCGAACGGCGCGAGAGCTGTCGTCACGTTCGTGAAGTCGGTCGTCGCGGAGCTCGGGGCCGACGTCGGCATCGACTGGCACGGCCACCGCGACCGCGGCTTTGGCGTGGCCTCGAGCCTCGCCGCACTCGAAGCAGGCGCGACGCGCCTGCACGGCGCGGCGCTCGGCATCGGCGAGCGCTGCGGCAACACGCCGATCGACCTGCTGCTCGTGAACCTGGTGATGATGGGCTACCTCGATCGCGACTTGACGTCGCTGCCGGCCTACTGTCAGGCCGTCGCGCGGGCGTGCGACGTGCGGATCGCCCCGAACTACCCGGTGATCGGCGCGGACGCGTTCCGCACGGCCACCGGCGTCCACGCCGCCGCGGTGGTGAAGGCGTTCAGGAAAGGCGATCGCGCGCTGATGGATGCGGTGTATGCCGCCGTCCCCGCGAGCCTCGTGGGGCGCCAGCAGGAGATCGAGGTTGGGCCGATGTCCGGTCGATCGAACGTGATCTTCTGGCTGGAGAGCCGCAATCTGCCGGCGACCGACGAGATCGTCGATCGCATCTTCGCCGCCGCGAAGGCGTCGAACCGGGTTCTGAGCCACGAGAAGGTACAGAGCATCGTCGGAGGCGAGGCGAAGATCGAACCGGGCCGCCAGAAACTGGAAACCGCGCGCCGACGCGGTTTCTGAACGTCCATCACGCGAGGTGGTGCCTTGGCGAGTCGGTGATTTGGTGAGCTCGCATTCACCAATTTGCCAAATGTCCTCGAAGACCTTCACGGCGCGCGGATCCTTGGACTGCGCGAGCCGGAAGAGCGCCCGACCGCGGACCTTTGCGTTCCCGGGTGTGCAATTGTGAACACGCCGCTTCCCGCGACAGGGTGAATAGTGCTGGCATGGAGAAGAAGAGCGCGGAGGAGAGCAATCAGAATGCCGCAAGACATGAGGATGAGGCGGCGTTCCACGCGGAGCAGGCGGCTCTCCATGCCGAGCAGGCGGCTCTCCACGCGGAGCAGGCGGCTCTCCACGAGGTCGAAACCGCCCTCGCGGCCACTCAGGCCGGCGAGTACGAGCGGGAGGCCGAGAGGACGCTCGGGCAGACCAGGGCGCACGAGCACGAGGCCCAGCTGTTGCTCAAGCTGACACAGACCAACGAAGCGGAGAGCCATCAGGCCCGGCAGGAGGCGCACCAGCTCGTCGTGAAGACGCAGGCGCACGAACAGGAGGCGCAGCGGCTGCTCGATCTGACCCAGGTGCACGAACAGGAAGCCGCGGTGGCCGTGGAACACACGCAGAGGGCCGAGCGGAAATTGACGCAGTACATCGAGGGAACGCCCCCGAAATCCCCGACGGCGCGCCGGAGCTGAATCCGCGAGCGTCGTTCGCTCGCCTGAACGCCTCGCGCTACGGCGTCGTGCAAATGGCTTCAGCGCTGAGGCGGGTCTCCGAGGACGATCTGCACATGGTGCTGGCGGCCATCGTCGACGAGCGGGATCGCGGCGGCATCGACGGGCGCGCCGTCCAGCGTCGAAGTCGCGACCCCCTTGCACCGGCGCGACGGGTTGGAGACGGTGATCGCGTAGGGCGTGCTCTCTGACCGCCAGGCGATCTGGTATTCGGGCCATGACGAGGGGATGCAGGGGTCAACGCTGAACGTGGCGCCCCGGCGGCGGAGGCCGAGGATGCTCTCGAGGCCCGCGCGATACAGCCAGCCGGCCGCCCCGGTGTACCAGCTCCAGCCGCCGCGTCCGGCATGCGGCGGCCTCGCGTAGACATCGCCCGCCACCACATACGGCTCTGTCTTGTAGCGCTCGACGTCCGCAACGGTCCGGCTGTGGTTCACCGGGTTGAGCATGTGGAACAGCTCGACGGCCTCGTCTCCGCTGCCGAGCCGCGCGAGCGCCATCATGAACCACACGGCCGCGTGCGTGTACTGGCCGCCATTTTCGCGAACACCCGGCGGGTACCCCTTGATGTATCCAGGGTCCTGCGCCGAGTGATCGAAGGGCGGGTTGAGCAGCAGCACGATCTGCGATCGCCGCGCGACGAGCGACGTGCGCACGGAGTCCATGGCGCGCTCGGCGAACTGGATCGGCACCGCGCCGGAGAGCACGGCCCACGACTGCGCGATCGAATCGATGCGGCACTCGTCGTTCTGCGCTGAACCGAGCGGCGAGCCGTCGTCGTAGTAGCCGCGCCGGTACCACTCGCCGTCCCAGGACAGTTCGAGCTTGGCGCCGAGTCGCCGCGCTTCGCTCCGGTACCGGTTCCCTCGGGCCGGATCCTTCCGCCCGTTGCACAGGTGAGCGAAGTCGCTGAGCACCGTGTGCAGGAAGAAGCCCAGCCACGTGCTCTCGCCGCGTCCCGCCGGTCCGACGCGGTTCATGCCGTCATTCCAGTCACCGGAGCCGAACAACGGCAGCCCGTGCGCGCCGGCGGTCAGCCCCTTGTCGATCGCGCGAACGCAATGCTCGAACAGCGTGCCCCGCTCAGCCGACACCTGCGGCCGCACGTAGGACTCCTGCGCGTCAGGCGCGAGCGGCGGCCCCTCGAGAAACGGGAGGTCTTCGTCGAGGACGGTGGCATCGCCGGTCGTGCGGACGTACTCCGCGACCGCGTAAGGGAGCCAGAGCAGATCGTCGGAGCACCGCGACCGGAGGCCGCGGCCGCTCGGCTCATGCCACCAGTGCAGGACGTCGCCTTCGACGAACTGACGCCTGGCGGCGCGCAGCAGATGCTCGCGGGCGAGATCCGGCCGCGCGAGGAGCAGCGCCGTCACGTCCTGCAGCTGATCGCGGAAGCCGAACGCGCCCCCCGGCTGGTAATAGCCCGCGCGCGTCCACAGACGGCAGCTGATGTCCTGATAGATCAGCCAGCGGTTCATCAGGACGTCAAAGGAATCGTCCGGCGTCTTGACCTGGACCGTCTCGAGCGTGCGGGCCCACGACGCCTGGACGCCGTGCAGCGCGGCGACCGCGGCGTCGACGGTGCCGTGCTGCGCGATCAGCCGATCGACATGAGGCCGATCCGCGCCCTGGCCCAGCAGGAACAGCACGCGATACTTCTGTCCGGCTTGGAGGACGACCTGGACGTGCAGCGCCGCGCACGGATCGAGGCCCGCGCCAAATCGCTGGTCGAGCAGCAGGTCGCGCAGCGCCGAGGGACGGCCCACTGACCCGTCGCGTCCGATGAACGACCCGCGATCGCCCGTCGCGGACGCCAGCGGATCGCTCGCGTGCGCGAACGCCACCCGGTTGGCGAACTCGGGGTTGTACGCGTTGCGCGCGAGGATGGCGCCCGTCGTCGCATCGCGCGCCGTGGTGACGTGCAGCTGCTGGCCGTCCTGCGGCGGTCCGAGCGCCCAGTCGTTGTACGCGAAGACGCTGAGGGTCCGCGTTGCTGCGCTGTCGTTGGTGAGCGTCAGCAGGGAGTACTTCACCGGATCCGCGACGTCCACGAAGACGTCGAGCTCGTGACGGATGCCGCGCGTCGCGCGCGCGAAGTGCGAGGCGCCCGCCGTGTGACGCACCACGAAGCGGCCGCTCGTCGCGTCCCGCCGCATCGGTCCCGGCGTCGGCGACCACGCGTCGCCGGACTCGTCGTCTCGAATGAACAGCGCCTCGGCGGTCGGGTCGACGATGGGGTCGTTGGCGAAGGAGGTGAGGCGGTTCTCGCGGCTGTTCTCGGACCACGTGGTGGCCGAACCCGACGCCGCGAGGATCGTGCCGAAGCACGGGTTCGCGATGACGTTCACCCACGGGAGCGGCGTCTCCTGATCACCCTCGAGAACGATCGCGTACGCCCGCCCCTGGTCGGTGAAGCCACCGAGCCCGTTGGTCAGCGTCATCGGCGGTACGACCGGCGGCTCGCTCGTTGGCGCGGGCCCGATGAGCGCCGCCTCCGGGAACACTGCGAGCGGCGGCAGGTGGTGCGCGGGATGCGGCCGATCGAGCTGCGCGCGGAGCTCGCCGCGAGCGCCGCTGAGGACGGCGCGCGCGACCGCTTCGAGCAGCGTACACTCCGCGGCCGACATCTGATCGCGGCGCAGCAGGTACGCGCCGCCCGTCCGGTGTTGCCAGGTCCGCCACGAGCCGTTGTCGAGCAGCGCCGTGAGCTGCGCCTGCATCTCGTCGAAGTAGCTGAGCGGGTGCTCGTTCAGGATGACGACGTCGGCGCTGAGCCCCTTGAGCCGCCAGTACTCCTGCGCCTGCAGTACCTGGCGCACGAGCGCGACGTCGTCGTGTTCGAGCACGCGCACGAGGAGGATCGGCAAGTCGCCGGAGATGCCGTGCGGCCACAGGCCGGCCTGCCCGAGCGCGTTGGACGCGAGCGCGTCGGGGCCGGCCCGCAGCGAGTCGTCCGCGAACAGGACACGCGACGCCAGCCGCTCGAACAGCAGCGCCTCGTCGTTCGAGATGTCCAGATGGCGCAGTCCGCTCTGCGCGTGCGTGAACGCGAGCGCGAACGTGCGTGACGCCGCGCTGGGGTCGTGATACTTCTGCGCGAGCGCTTCGGCCGTTTCGCGGTCCGGCGCGATGCCCGTGGCGAAGGACAGGCGCACCGACGCGCCGGGCACGAGCCTGATGCGCTGGCGCAGGCTGAGGATCGGGTCGAGCACGACACCGGTGGTCCCCGACAGCGCGCGGCCGTCGAGCGCCGCCGGCGCGCTCGTGTCGCGGCCGCGCCCGAGGAATCGCGCGCGATCCGTTTCCCATTCCACGGGCCCCTGCGGCCGGCCTTCCAGACCGAGGACGTGAATCGCCCACAGGGCCGGCTCGCGCGGATCACGCGGCCGGCGATGGCAGAGCAGCGCCGTGCTCGCGGGCAGGTAGTCGGTTTCGAGAAACAGTTTGCCGAATGCCGGATGCGCGAGATCGTCGGCCGGTGGGGCGAGGACGACCTCGGCGTAGCTGGTGACGTCGATCTCGCGCGTCCGCGTCCCCTGGTTCACCACCGTCACGCGGCGGACCTCCACGTCGTCTTCCGTCGATACGGCGATGTCGAGCTGCGTGACGATCTGGTCGTCCTGGCGACGGAACGTCGCCCGCTCCGCGCGGAACTCGACGACGTAGTCCTCGGGCTCCTGCGCGGTCGGATGATAGGTCGCCGACCACACCGAGCGGCTCCGCACATCGCGCAGGTAGATGAACGCGCTGCCCGGATCGCGGGTGGCGTCGTGCCGCGACCGCGTCACCGCGAGGCCGCGGCAGAAGCTGCTGCCGCCGCCCGCGTTCGTCACCACCGAGACGTAGTTGCCGTTCGACAGGAATTGTGCGTGCGGCACGACGGTATGCGCCGATCGATAGCGCCGCCCGGGCGTGGCGGGCAGCGGGGCGATCACGCGCATCTCGTCCAGCGGCCGCGGTTCGATCGTCGGCGCCTGTCGTGGCACTCGCTCCTGCAACAGGAGCTCGGTCGCCTGCACCCGCGGGTCGGCGTGGAAGCGGCGGACCATCGGATCGCCCAGCAGCGCGTTGGCCAGCGCGACCAGCGTCATGCCCTCGTGGTGCGCCAGGTAGCTGCGGACGACGGCACCCGTGGGACGGTGCGCGTCAGGCGCCGGCGCGTCGTGGGGCTGGTCGGTCGCGCGATCGGTGTAGTCGATGGCGTCGAAGAACCCGTACTCGCCGTTGAGTCCGGCGGTGGCCAGCCGTCGCAGGTTGACCGCGCTCTGCTGCGGCTCGATCATCGCGGCGAGCGCCGTCGCGTAGGGCGCCACCACCAGTTCGTCACCGAGCCCGCGCTTCAGGCCGAGACCGGGGATGCCGAACGCCTTGTACTGGTAGGTGTCATGCCGGTCGACGATGTTGTAGACCGATTCGGACATGCCCCAGGGCACGCCGCGGGACGCGCCGTAGTCGATCTGGCGGCGGACGACCATGCGGCACGATTCATCGAGGAGCGTCTCCGGGTAGCTCCGCATGATGAGCAGCGGCATCAGGTACTCGAACATCGTTGCGCTCCACGACAGCAGCACGGGCGCGCCCCGCACGCTGGTCACGGATCGGCCGAGGTGGAACCAGTGGGATTCCGGCACGTCGCCCTTGGCAATGGCGAGGAAGCTGGCCACGCGCGCTTCCGACGCGAGCAGGTCGTAGTACCCCGAATCGAGCCGGCCCGGCCCCTCGACGTCCGCGAGGCGATAGCCGATGCTGAACAACTGCCGGACCGGGTCGTAGAGAAAGCGGAAGTTCATGCCGTCGAACAACGCGGCGGCGCGCTCGGCCAGACGCTCGAGGGCCAGATGGTGGAGGCCGACCGACAGCGTCAGCAGCGCGCCCGCGAGGTTGCCGCTGTCGACGGTGGAGATGTAGGCCGGCGGCAGCGGCGCCAGCGTGCGCGTGTCGTACCAGTTCAGCAGGTGTCCCTCGAAGCGTTCGAGCCCCTCGACCGTGGTGAGCGTCGCGTCGATCCGCGCCGCCAGATCCTCGACGCTGATGAAGCCGAAGTCGTGCGCGGCCAGCGTGGCCAGGAGCGCCAGGCCGATGTCGGTCGGCGACGTGCGGTGCGCGATGGTGAGTGCCGGCACGAGCTGGACGTTGTCCGGAGGGAGCGCGTGGTCCTCGGCGCCGCCGAACGTCTCGAAGTAGCGCCACGTCTTCTGCGCCACCGCCCGGAGAAACTCGCGATCCTCCTGGCTGAGCGGCTTGCGTCTCGACGGGACCGGGCGGCTGAGCTCGAGGGCGATGAAGGGGGCCGCCGCCCACAGCGCCAGCACGGGCAGGGCGACCGACAGCGCCTGCCGGTGCGCGAGGCCCAACAGCACGAGGCTGCCTGCCGCGATGCACGGGCTCGCGATCATGTCCTTCACGAACACGCGCGCCCGCGGGATCCCGGCGCGCCCCGCGCTGGCCGCCGCCGTCTCCCACTCCAGGAGGCGGCGTTGCGTGACGATGAGGCGCGCCAGCGTGACGCCGATTGCGTGCAGCATCTCGTACCCCTGGCTGGCGAGGAACGTCAGCTGCAGGGAGGCCCGGGCGAGATCGGTGTGGAGATCCTCGCCGTTGGTCCGCAGGAAGACGTGCCAGGATTGCCCCCGCGCGGGACCCGCCGCGAGCTGCACGAGTCGCACGGCGGAGGGGACCGCGATGGCGGCGAGCGCAATCGCCGTCCAGGCGGCCGGCGTCCCCGGCAGGACGCTCCACCCGAGCAGCAGCACGGCGACGGTCACCGGCGCCATCAGGCTGCGTCGCAGGTTGTCGGCGATCTTCCAGCGCGCCATCAGCGGCAGGCGATTGCGCTGCACGCCCGTGCGCGTCGGGACGAAGGGGAAGAGCCACCACAGGATCTGCCAGTCGCCGCGCACCCAGCGATGCTGGCGCCGCGCGTGCGCGAGGACGTTGGACGGGTAGTCGTCGACGACTTCGATGTCCGTCACGAGGCCCGTGCGCGCGTAGAGCCCCTCGAAGAGGTCGTGCGAGAGCAGCGTGTTCTCGGGCACGCGCCCGTCGAGCGCCGCGATGAACGCGTCGACGTCGTAGAGGCCCTTGCCGGCGAAGATGCCTTCGTCGAAGAGGTCCTGATAGACGTCCGAAACGGCCGTCGTGTACGGGTCCACGCCGGTGTGTCCGGCGTAGGTGCGGGCGAAGAGCGATCCGGCCGCGCTGGCCATCGTGACGCTGACGCGCGGCTGGAGGATCCCGTAGCCTTCGGTGACGCGGCCCTCGCGCGCGTCGTACCGCGGGCGGTTCAGCGGGTGCGCGATGATGCCGATGAGCTCCTTGGCCGCGTCGCGCGGCAGACGCGTGTCGGTGTCCAGCGTGATGACGTACCGCACCGACGGGAGCATCTCCAGCGCCCCGACCTGCACGACGAAGCTCGTGTCCGACGGGCCCCGCAGCAGGCGGTTGAATTCCTCGATCTTGCCGCGCTTGCGCTCCCAGCCCATCCACGCCTGTTCGTGCGCGTTCCAGCGGCGTTCGCGATGGAAGAGGAAGAACCGATCCGTGTGTTCGGGGCCGAGCTTGCGGTTGAGCTCGTCGATCCCCGCCTGCGCCGCCGACACGATCTCCGCATCGTCGGGCAAGGTCTGCGACGCCGCGTCGGCGAAGTCGCTGAGGATCGCGAAATGGATGTTCGGATCCAGATTGCCCAGCGCGAGCACCTCGATGTGCTCCAGCAGCGCCGCCACCGACGCCCGGCTCGTCAGCAGCGTCGGCACGACGACCATCGTCCGTGCCTCGTCCGGGATCCGATCGGAGAAATCGAGGCGGGACAGGCGACGGGGCGGGACGGCCCACGCGATCACGCGCTGCACCAGCGCGATCGCGATGTCGGCCGCCAGGATCGCGAGGAGCAGCGTCATCGCCACGACGGTGACGGCAGAGCCGCCCGCGTGCCGGACATACGCCGCGGCGCCCGTGAGCTGGGCCGCCGTGATGGCGGCGATGGGGCCCAGGTAGATGAGCGTCGCGTGCGCGAACAGGAGCCGCCTGAGCCGCTTGCCCGGGCGGGGTCGATACGCGACGTCGGCTTCGAGGCTGCGGCGTCCGCGGCCGATCAGGTGGTAGCCGACGTGCGCAGCGCGGTCCGCGACCGAACCGCTCGCCGCCGCCTGGCGCGCGCTCTCGACCGCGCGCAGGGCGACGCGGAGCTGGGCGTCGCCGTCTGGCGCCGCGATTTCCTCGACCGCCTGGCGCTGCCGATCCCGGCTGAGGAAGTCCATCCGCCCGTACGCGCCGGCGGGATCGCGCGCCAGCGCCTGCTGAACCAGGCTCACGGACTCGACGTACTGGCGCCAGTCGATGACCGAGCAGAGGCGCAGGCTGCCGATCGCATTGGCCACCGACACCTGGGCGGCGGCCTGACGCTGGTGCTCGGCGCGAATCGTGTCCTCGGCGGTGGTCTGCTGCGCCGCCAGGTGTTCGTCCACCGCGCTGCGGACCGACGACAGGCGGAGCCCGTACTCGCGCACGCGGTGGAGCAGCTGGACAACATGCGCGACGTGGAGCGACGAGGGCAACCCGTGTGCAGCGAGATCCGCGCCGTCTTCGATCCGCGACACATACCCGTCGGCCGCGAGCCGCGCGGCGCGCGCCTCCAGCGTTTCCTCCGCGAGACGCCGCAGGTTTTCGATGAGCGCCAGCTTCAGCATGCTGGGCCACGCCCAGAGCTCGCCGATCGTCAGCGGGCTGACGCGCTGGTAGCTGTTGACGAAGACCGCGAGCTTCTGACGGTCGATGCGGCTGTCGCTGTGGCGCACCAGCTCGACGGCCATCGCGTAGACGCGCGCGTGACCCGCGTGTTCAGGCGAGGCGAGCGTGGGCAGATGGCGGTAGTAGGTACGGGGCAGATGCTGGCGGATGTCCCGGATTTCCGACGTCACCAGGTGGAAATTGTCGAGCAGCCATTCCGCCGCGGAGGTGACGAACTGTCCCGTCCGCACGTCGTGTGCCAGCGTGCGATACGCGTCGCGCAGGACCTGGGCGTTGTCGTCGAACCGCGGAAAGATGTTGCGGGCGCGCCGCCGCGGGCTCGGATCGACGGCGAAGCTGGCCGCAAGCGCCAGCGCACGCTCTTCCAATCGCTCGATACTGAGCAGCTCGTCGCGAAACGGTCGGTCAGGCGACCGCGCTCCGGCACGCCACAACCGGCTGAAGAATCTCAATGATCCCCATCGTGACTGAGCGGGCCGGCCGGCTGATGTTCACCTAGTGCACACACAGCTCGATCATAGTGCGTGTAGGGTGGCTGTTGGGAGACTCCCGTCGGAACACGCCCTCAGCTCTCAGCCCTCAGCCTTCAGCCCTCAGCCCTATCTCTATCGCTGGTGGCTCTCGGTCTTGTTGGACTCGTTGCGCGGTGCATGCGTCTGCAGCACGTCGACCAGATGGCGGCCCGACGGCGGCACGGCGATGCCCTCGCCGGTGACGATGCGGCGCGCGGTCAGTTTGCGGCCGTAGACCTGCCTGGTCGCGTCATCATCGGGACGCAGTGAGGTGCCGGTGACCGACACGCCCGCGAAGAGGCCGCGCGACCGCGAGTAGCTCAGGATTTCCGCGCGCAGCGAGGCGTCGGTGGACGCTTCGAGGGCGCGGCCCTTCGGACCGGCCGCGGCCGACACGTCGGCGCCGAGCTTGACCTTGCTGTTGAGCAGCGCGTCGACGCCGCGCGTGTTGGTCACGAGCAGCACGAGATCCGTCGCTTCGCCGCCGAGCTGGAATCCGACGCTGGCGCCCTCGAGCGTGTACATCGCGGGCGCGCCCCACGGACCGGTGTAGGCCGGACCGGTGCGGCAGACCATCGCGCCGCGGCCGTAACTGCCGCCGATGCCCACGGCCACCTTCACCATCGACGGGATGACGATGACGCATTCGGCTCTCTCGAGCAGCTCCTGCGGGATGTTGTCCGGGACGTTGAGGATCTCCTCCATCACGACGCCGGCGTTCTCGAGCCGCTCCTGTTCCTTGTTCGCGGCGCTGGCGGACGCCGCGCTCACCGTGAAGCAGAGCGCCACGCTGACAGACCGGAACGTGAGATGACGAAACATGACTGACCTCTTCTCTGAAATGAACCTGACCCCTTGATGGGTGTGACGAGTCCTTCCGACTGCCAGCGATCGTAGCGACCGCATCCAGGATCCGTCTGTTCAGTTGTGCACACCTGCCGGATGATGTCGGCCTGCACCACGACGGTCCGGCTGAAGCCGGACACTACGACGACGGTCCGGCTGAAGCCGGACACTACGACGACGGTCCGGCTGAAGCCGGACACTACGACGACGGTC
>Ga0082335_1003684_pt1 | contig 24656 bp, 22 predicted proteins | sample Subgrocontami58m_FD_72375 | JGI IMG/M metagenome (GOLD analysis project Ga0082335, IMG submission 72375) | Subsurface groundwater microbial communities from S. Glens Falls, New York, USA - GMW37 contaminated, 5.8 m (SPADES assembly) (version 2) ...
CTCTCCTCCTAAAATAATCGGCAAAAGGTTCGATAACGGCCTCACGCAGGGATTTTGGAGGGATTATCTGTCCATCGGGATTTGGCCCTAAAAATGTAGTAATGATGCCAATGAAAAGCGAGGCGGCCAACAGCAGATAAACGTAATTCCAGGAAATCCGGTCTGCCAGAAACAGGGCAAAAGCGCCGGAAATGAGCATGCCTATGCGATAACCATTCGAAGCAAAAGAAGACCCTAAACCAAGTTCTTCATCTCTTAAAAGTTCCCGCCGGTAGGCATCGATGACAATATCCTGGCTTGCGCTGAAGAATGATACGAGCACAGCGAGAAAGCCCACAATCAAGGGAGATTCAGCAGGTCTTACCAGATAAAATGCCCCGATGGCAATCATAAGAAGGATTTGGCAGATTAGCATCCATCCACGCCGCCTGCCTAAAAATGGCGGTATATATCTGTCGAGGAAAGGTGACCAGAGAAACTTGACCGTGTAAGGAATTCCAACTAATGAGAATAGCCCAATCACTGCGAGGTTGACTTTTTCATCGGTCATCCATGCCTGAAGCGTTGAGCCGGTGACCATGAGGGGGATGCCTGAGCTTATACCCAGGAAGAACGTAACCAGCATCCGCCAACTAAAAATTATCCGTAAGATAGGAACTTGCATAAAGTTTAAATCAGAATTTCGGCAACTTTCTTACATCACCAGACACCCCGTAGGGGCAGGTTTCAAACTTGCCCCTACACGGATGCCCTTTGTGGTTTTCGCTGGTTCAATCGTCCTCGATTGAACCGAAACATTTGGTATGATTACGTTTCACGGCACGAGTTCAAACCCTGGAGTACTGTTAAAATATCTGGTTCAATCTACAAGATTGAACCAGCCTTGTGTCACCGTGTTCCTACTATCTTAGTGACTTTGTGGCTATTTTGAAACTCCTTGCATTCAAGTAGGATGGGTCAAGCGGAGCAGACCCATCAACACAGTGTTGCAGTTGGCATTCATTTTTTAGAAGAGCTTACCTGTTAATCGATAGTTGGTATCTTTGTTCGTACAACCTTCAGACCAAGCTCGCTTACTGTATTTTCCACAGCCTTGCGGGTTTCTTCAATAAGCTCTTTTGAGGAAAGAGTTTTAGTTTCATTATAGTCCTCTTCTCGAACCCTGTGAATCCACTCCAGTGATTTATATTCCCACTTCTCCATATCCTATAACTTCCTCTGGCGATTCTCCAACTCAACGCACTCCTCGGTTTCTTCAAAAATCTCAAACCTTGACCTGTTAAGTATACTCTTTAATTTTTCGCATATTTCATGAGGTACCTTCAAGATTTCATCGAGGGTTTAGTAAAGAAATAAAACCATCATAATCCTTATGTTTGATTAGGTTAATAAGGCTTTCAGCCGTCATTACCCTTTTAGTATCTTCTGTATCAAAGAGTCCACCCAAAACTGCATTATACACGCACCTTACCTATTACCATATAACCTCTAATCCCTCTAATCTTAGTTCTTTTAGGGTTTCATCCCGACTTATTAAAGGAAAATTCAAATGCATCGAAGTGGCAGCAATTAACCTATCCCAGGGGTCTGCAACTATCTCTCTTGGAATTTTTCTGCTTTTTTCTATTATTGGCAGGCACATTGGCTCTATCATATAGTTGTTCGAAGAAGATACCATTGCAAGAAAGCTGTCAAAATCAACAACACCGATCTTTTTCTTTTCAATAAGATAAAGTAATTCAAAAAAGACAATACAGGGGATAAAAACATGCTCTTGGATATTATCCACCTTCTTAAAAATCCTTTTTGCTTTTATGGAAAGGTTAGGGTCGTCTGTCATATACCAAATTAATGTGTGAGTGTCAGTTACATACGGCATTACCATTTTTCCTCAAGTTTTTTAAGTAGCTCTTGACGTGCTTCCTTAATATCCTCACTCGAAATCCTTATGCCTTTCCAGATACCTCCTAACTGTATCGTATTTGGATTTTTCTTAAATTCTTCCAACTCTTCCATAAACTGTATAATATCAAGGGCGCAAATATTACCATCTTCATCCCACCACAATTTAAACCGTCCAAATTTCCTTGCGGTTTTGCCCTTCGTAGAACGAAGTTTTAGCAACAACTCATCCTTTGAGGGAAGATATGAAATTGTTTTCATTTTTCTCCTCCTTCAGAAAGCAATAATAGGAAAGCAAGAATGCCTCCCGCAACAAGCAAAGTCTTCTCTCGTTTTTCCTTTTTCAACTTCAACAATTTTACATAAGTGGATGTTTTAATCAAGGCCTGCTGCGGTTGAGATGGGTCGTATTCAATGTAGTCTCTATCTTGTAATGCTCCTAAATCTCCTGGTGGCATTCCTTTCTCTACTAAAGGAATAAGAGGTTTACTAATTTTTAGAGCATATCCTATTTCTTGTTGTACCCAATTTGATCTGATACCATTTCTTGTTAGCAAAACAACAACACAATCTGAATTACCAAGGTTAGCAAACACTTTCCTATCAAGCTTTTGACCGGGAGTCAGATACCATTCTGCAACGAATACCTTTATTCCAAATTTTGAGAGGGTGTTTGCAAGTGCAATTACCAATTTCCGATCTCGAGTACTGTGGCTTATGAAAACTTTATATGCCATGTATGTCTCCTCACTTTTCTGCTACTCTCGCTTTATCTTATTATTAACAACCGGATGGCAGTTATCCCTCCAAATACCTCTTATCAAATTCCACTATCGAATCGGTTTGTTTCTCCATTAGTGCGTGCTTCTTTGCAAGTTTGCTGTGACTCTGCCATAGGCTGCATAAATGACGGAACCTATTGTCAGCAATATGAGGAATCTAGGTCAAATAAAAATCCACAGCGAAGTACAAACTTTGTCGATTTTAATGGTTTATTCATATTACCCAATAGACACATAATCAATGACCGGTGTTTCGACAAATCTATCTGGTTTTCTGTTCTGCCAAATAGCTTTTTGAATCTTTTCCACTGTTTCGGGTGAGTAAAGTCTTTCGCCACATTGCAAACACTCTTTGGCTGGCACATGTTCTATAATGTGCAAACGCCCCTTAAACTCAATTGTATAAGAGACCTCTTTATCTACAATAGTACCACCGCAAAGGTCGCACTTCATTATCTACCTCCGAATTTCAAAATTGATCCAGAGTGCTGGATCTGGTTCATACACGGTTATTATCTTTACCAATGGACGTTCTGGATAACTGCATTGGACATGAATAGGTCGTCCATCATTAGTTTTGCCGTAAATAAGACAACTTGGGCCGTATTTGTCATCTGGATAATCTTCTATTATTTTGCCGCGTTCAATAGCTTCATATATTTCTTTCATTGAGATCATACGCACAATGCTTTGATCAACGGCATGTTGTGAATACTCATATAAACCTTCTCGTATTTTCCTGATAATCTCATCTATCATACATACAGACTTCCAGACACAAAAAGACAAGCTTACCTTAGTTTCTCAATTTACTATCCTAAGATAGATTTAGCAATAGAAAAAATGAGGATCTTCTTATTTGCAAGGAAAGCAAGGCGTATTATAACACACCCAAAAAATAATACTTGTCAAACTCCACCAGCGATTCGTTTTGCTTTTCCATTAATGCATGTTTCTTTGCGAGTTTGCTGTGTCTCCTGCCGTAGGCGGCGTAAAGGATCGAGCCTACCGCCGCCAAGGTCGTAGACAATCCACTGGCTGTTCTTTACCTTGTATTTTTAGTTCCATAGTTTTAATTTGTTGTTTTCTAAGGTTTTTTGTCTCGCATAATTAAGGTAATAATTGGCAAAAGTACTGCGTTGTCAGTTTCTCTTGTTGACATCGTGGTTGCAACCTTTGGCTGAGACGTTTTGCAAACGATTACCTGTCCATTCCGCACTTCGGTGGAGACCTCGGTCCACCCTACAAACTGGTTTTTCTTGAAGAAGAGGCATTGGGTTTTGAACTTGATTCCCTCTTTAGTAAGAGTACAGGGTCCAATGACGACCGATTGACCGCGTTGTAATATTGCCTGCATTTTCTCAATCGCTGCATCAGCTAAATAACTGAGTGCTGCCTGCTCAATAGAATTGAAGTGCTTTGTTGAATTGGCTTCGCGTTTATCGGATGCACACCATGACGCCCTAATGGTTTCCCCTGCATCATCTGTTATTACAAAGAGATAGTCATATTTTCCCGTGCCGGTGTCCCTGGTGATACCCCAACGCATCTTATTGACGGAAGAAGCAGGCAAGAACCTGTTGGCAGTCCATATTCCATCCTTTGTGATTTGGAATGAACGCTCTTCTCCGAAGACAAGATTCGCCTCATCCTTGCGTTCCTCCACTACCTTCTCCGCAATTTTTTTGTGATCCTGTTCAAGATGTTTGTTTCGTTCAGTGCTCTTGAAATGGAACAGTTTGCCCAGGTTAAGAACGGACTGCGAGAGATCCGAGTCGCCATGATTCTTATAGCACGAAATCGCCAGTGAACGGAGTTCGGCAACGATGTCAGTGTGCGCAGACCTGAGTGATGCCGGCAGCAAATTGAATATCCCTGGGAGAGCGTGCTGGTTAAGGAATGTCTCCAATGCCTGGAGGCTTGGCTTCTTTTTTTCTCCACTGCCTGCCTCCGCGCGGAGAAGACTCACCAAATTGTTAACTTGCTTATTTGCCCCCTCAAAGCACACATCGTCATCTTCGGGTAGCACCCATCGTCTGCCGTCGAATAGTACTTCCACTACGGGAAGCATTTTCCGTTCAAGTGCACGGGAGAGGAGAAGGTTGTATTGTTGAGCAAAAGGCTTGCTGAGAAAGCTACTAAACCCTTGATCCTTCTCCAAGAGTTCAATAGTCTCTTTGGGGAAATAGTCATCGTCATAAAGGAAGTGATCTATATCGCTGCGTGTAAGGAAACGCAGTAAGCGTGAATTCTGAAAAATAGCCCGGTGATAGAGACGCTTATGATTGTCATGCAACTCGTTTTCCAGCGCCAGTGCGCGCGACCTGTCCAGGGAATGATCGCCGAGCCAGCTTACCTTACCGTCGTTCAAATCAATTTCCTGCAAGAGTCGCTTCTTTGCTCGTTGGATGGCCTTCACATCAAACTCGTCAGCCGACTTCCCGGGCTCGACTTGAAGCGTCTCAAAGGGACTTAGGTAAAACTGGAAATACTCGTCTGGTTGGATCATGTCCATGGCAACAGCCTTCGCGCGGTTAGCCAAGGGGACGAGTTTCTGCCGTGTCACCTCAAATTGTTCCTTTGCACGCTGGTGGTCTGGGTTGAGTGCCAAGGCGCGGCGGTATGCATCAGTCGCGTCAACATTTTGGGAAACCTCGGGGTTATTAAAAACCAAACCCATGTTGAAGAGTGGTGCCGTGTCTTCCAGTTTCGCATAAGAAAGATGGTAGAAATGGATTGCTTTCGCATAGTTACCGTGATAATTATAGGCGATGCCAAGCCAAGTCAGGTCACTTCCATTTGCTTCACCCGATTCGTGAATCTTTTCAAGTAATTCTATTTCCTTTGGAATGTTTTGTTGTTTATGGTAAAGCTCGGCATAGTGGCGCAACAACCAAGGACTATTCGTGTTTAGACTTCTTGCATTGGTCAGTATTTTTTCAGCCTCGTCTAGTCGATCTGCATCAAGAAGCGCTTTGGCTAGTTGCCTCCAAACCCAATCTGATTGTGGTGTGATACGAATGGTTTGCTTGTATGCTTCAATTGCTTCATCGAATCGTTGCAGTTGAAGTGCGGTCCAAGCCAGGTTAGCCCAAAGATTCACATCGTTCGGTGTCTCTTGAACTACTTTCTTAAGCAGAGGAAAAGCCTCAGTAAACTTACCCTCGTCGAAAAGCTTTTGAGAGCGTTCCTTTAGTGATGATGTAGAATCCATACTATCCCGTTGGGTTTATTATCTTCCATTACGAAAGGAAGCACAATGACATTTGAATGTCAATCTTTTGACCTGTTGTTATACAAAGTTAAGTAGGCTGGGTTTAGGTACAAAACCCAACAAATAAACTATCCAATGGACACATAGTCAATAACCGGTGTTTCGACAAATCTATCTGGTTTTCTGTTCTGCCAGATAGCTTGTTGAATCTTCTCTACTGTTTCGGGTGAGTAAAGCCTCTCGCCGCATTGCAAACACTCTTTGGCTGGAACATGTTCAATGATGTGCAGACGTTCCTTAAACTCGATAGTATAGGAAACTTCTCGATCTATAACTGTGCCGCCACAAAGATCGCATTTCATAATTTTTACCTCCGAATCTCAAAATCGACCCATAAAGCCGGATCAGGCTCATAGACGGTTATTATCTTTATCAACGTACGAGATGGATAGCTGCATTGCACATGAATAGGACGCCCGTTGACTGCCCTGCCATAAATAAGACAACTTGGGCCATATTTATCGTCTGGATAATCTTCTATTATTTTACCATGCTCGATAGCTTCTCTGATTTCTTTCTCCGAGATAATTCGCACGATACTTTGGTCCACTGCATGGTGTGAGTACTCATATAAACCTTCTCGTATTTTCCTGATAATCTCATCTATCATACTGACTTCCAGACACACAAAAGACAAGCTTACCTTAAATTCTCAATTTACTATCCTAATGTGGAATTAGCAATAGAAAATATTAGGCTTTTCTTGTTATTTACAAGGAAAGCAAGGCGTATTGCTGTAAGCCACTACAGACAACTTTTATCCAACTCCACCATGGACTCGTTTTGCTTTTCCATCAATGCGTGCTTTTTTGCGAGTTTGCTGTGTCTCCTGCCGTAGGCGGCGTAGATGATCGAACCTATCGCCAACCAAACAATGAGTCTGAGCCACGTTGAAAACTCTAAGCGCATCATCATATATCCACAGAATAGTATGCCCAGGATAGGTATTACGGGCACAAAGGGGCATTTGAAGGCACGAGGGTGGTGCGGGTCTTTAATACGCAGGATAATAACCGCCGCGGCAACGAGGCAGAAGGCAAGGAGTGTCCCGATGTTGACCAATTTTGCAATTTCTTCTATGGGAAAGCAGCCGGCAGTAATAGAAACACAGCCACCAACAATGATAGTCGAGATATGGGGTGTTCCAAAACGGGGATGAACGGCTGCGAAGAGTCGCTCTGGAAGGAGACCGTCCCTGGCTATAGCCCATAATATCCTGGATTGGCTCATGAGTAAGACGAGAAGTACACTGGTCAGCCCTGCTACAGCACCGACCGAGATGAAAAAGGATACTTTGACCAGCCCGTACCGCGCGAAGGCATCTGCCAGCGGCGCATCAATATTAATATCCTTGTAGTAAACCATACCAGTAAGGACGGCAGTAACGGCAATGTATAAAATAGTACAGAGAACCAGAGACACGATGATGCCGATTGGCACGTCCCTCTTTGGATTTCTTGCCTCCTGGGCGGTCGTTGAAACCGCATCAAAACCGATGTAGGCAAAGAATACGTAAGCAGCGCCGGTTCCGATGCCGCCAATACCAAAAGGTGCAAATGTCTCAAAACTAGTGCCCCAGTTATCGCTCTTTACGTAAAACCATCCCATGAAAATTACCAATAATATTACCGCAAGTTTTACTCCAACGATGATACTATTGAAACGCGCGCTTTCCTTTATGCCAACGACCAGCAGGGCAGTGATGACAACGATGATCAGTCCTGCAGGCAGATTGAAGACGATGGGAATGCCGGATAAATGTGGGACACTCTGGGCAAAGGTATCATTCAATTGATGGGACAATGTCCAATAATCACTGGTAAGCCATTGTGGAATATGTAATCCAAAGAGTCCGATTAATTTTACAAAGTAGTGCGACCACCCTACTGCCACAAGGCTCGATGCAAGGGAATACTCTAAGATGAGGTCCCATCCAATAATCCAGGCAAAAACTTCACCTAACGCTGCATAAGAGTACGTATAAGCGCTGCCTGCCAGTGGAACCATCGATGCAAACTCGGCATAGCACAGCGCCACAAATATACAGGCAAGGCCAGAGAGGACAAAAGAGAGGATTAAGCTGGGACCAGCATACTCCTTGGCAGCCAAGCCCGTCAAAACAAATATCCCGGCGCCAATGACGGCGCCAATTCCCAGGGCGGTAAGCGAGAACGGGCCAAGTACCCGTTTGAAGTGGTGATGGTTGGATTCTTCTACAAGGTCACGTAATGCCTTCTTTGCAAACAGTTTTTTCATTGTTCTTGGAATTAAGCGTTAACCACAGAGCACACGGAGTAGTTTTCGATCCAACCACTGCACACCATGGTTAAATCAATCTTCAGAAGAAATACTTCTGTTTTCTGGCTTCTTGCTGTTGACTTCTGTATTTTATACTTTTTCTATGAGGTGTCCGAGTTTTTCTTTCTTTGTCTGCAGGTATTGTTTGTTTTCCGCATTAGGCTCTGTAATAATAGGCACCCGTTCGGTGATTTCCAGTCCGTAACCGTTAAGGGCTGCAAACTTTTTCGGGTTATTCGTAAGTAACCGCATCTTTGTGATGCCCAGGTCTCTCAAGATTTGCGCGCCAATGCCGTAATCGCGTTTATCGGCAGGGAATCCAAGCTTTTCATTTGCCTCGACGGTATCAAATCCCTTTTCCTGCAGCAAGTAGGCGTGCAGTTTATTCTCCAGACCGATACCCCGACCCTCCTGCCGCATATAAAGCAGCACACCCTTTCCTTCCTTTTGTATGATCTGAAGGGCGCTATGGAGTTGCTCCCCGCAGTCACAGCGGAGAGAGCCAAAGATGTCGCCGGTAAGACATTCATCATGAACCCTCACCAGCACCGGTTCATTATGCAGCGGAGAAGGTGTATTTCCGCTCTCACTGCCAATGCCCAAACAAAGGGCTAGATGGAGGTAGTCATCAACAAAGGAACGGTAAAGGTGAAGGGTAAAATTCCCATAGAGCGTGGGCAATTTTACGGTAACCCGCTTTTCAATCAATCGTTCCTGTTCGTGACGGTATTTAATAATATCTGCAATGGTACAGACTTTGAGATGATGCTTTTCAGCGAACTTTCGGAGTTCCGGGAGTTTTGCCATATTCCCGTCTTCTGTCATAATCTCACAGATAACAGCGGCGGGTTTGAGTCCTGCAATGCGTGCCAGGTCTACCGCACCTTCTGTGTGTCCTGTCCTGACCAGCACCCCGCCTCTCTGCGCCTTTAAGGGAAAAATATGGCCGGGTCTGACGAGGTCTTCTGGTTTTGTCTTATCGTCAATAGCAGCTAATATCGTTGTAGCCCGATCTTTGGAAGAAACGCCCGTAGTGATACCATCTCTTGCATCGATAGAAACGGTAAAGGGTGTCTGGAAATTTGATGTGTTATGGGTTACCATTGGATAAAGATCAAGCGCTTCCGCCCGTTCGGGATTAATTGAAAGGCAGAGAATGCCCCGTGCGTGAGTGAGCATAAAATTGATTGCTTCAGGTGTAACTTTTTCGGCAGCAATGGTAATGTCTCCCTCGTTTTCACGGCTAGCATCATCTACCAAAATGATCATTTTGCCTTGTTTCAGGTCTTCTACGACCTCTTGTATCGTGTTAAATCGCATCAAAAACACCTCTCATAATTTAATGTACAGAAATTTCAAAGCAGGGTTAGGTTTGAAACCTGCCCCTACATATTGTTTCGGTGTATAAAAAAGAAAATTCGCTACCCAATGCCTAATTTAAATTTCTATTAATAGTATTAAAAAAGGTGGGCAATGTAAAGTATTTTGTTTAATGTAGAGACGCACCGCAGTGCGTCTCTACTACTGGACAATTACAGTTGTTTTACACCACTGTATATATAGAAAAGTCCAGAGGCAAAAGTAACAGCAACCGTCACCCACCAGATGGCAGCAAGGGCAGGTATGGGGACATGGTTTCCAATGAGTACCGATATGACAGCAATAATTTGAAGACACGTTGCCGCCTTACCCAGCATCGTTGGCTGGCAATTCACCCTGCCTGTGATAAGGAGTAATGCAATGGTACCAAAGATAAGTATGAGGTCTCTACAAACAATAACTGTTGGAATCCAATCAGGGAATCTTGGTTCCGGCCATATACGGTCAGAGGAAAGTATGATGCAAGAAATCACAAGGACGAGTTTATCCGCAAAAGGATCCAGATACTTTCCTAATTTTGTTATTTCATTCCTCTTCCGCGCCACATAACCGTCCAGTACATCGCTTAACCCAATGATCAACATTATAAAAAGGCAAATATAACGGTAATGATTGTTGTGTTGTACCTGTGTTATGCAAAACACAAGCGGAGGAATACAGCATATCCTGCTCAGACTGATCTTGTTAGAAAGGGTTAACACAGTGAAAAAACCTCAGATGAATAATTTTGATTGTATAGGATTATGGCATAGAGAATCCCCCTTAGAAAAGGGGGCTAGGGGGTTGTAAATTAGCCAAGAAAAAACACAACCCCCTGAATCCCCCTTTTTTAAGGGGGACTTAAACGGAATAACTCGACAAACTCAATAAACCGAAGAGGGGGTTCGCTTAACCCATCCTTAATTACCCGCGCTTGACACCGTTTTTTCATACCCAAAGTGCGTCTGTCACAAAGGTGGGTTCAAGTTGCAAACTTGAACCCGCGAAGGGGCAACAAATATGAGGAAAACGATGTACTATTGCCTATCGAACAAGTTCAACTTTGCTTTTCATAAAAGACTTTGCCGTTTGCTTTTTACGCTCATTATACCATGTCACAAACAAACGGATGCCTTGTTCAATAGGTACTTTCGGTTGATACTGTAAAAAACGTTCCGCCTTTCTGATATCCGCATAGGTTCTATGCATGTCTCCAGGTTGCTCTGGAAGTTTTTTAATCTGGGCTTTTTTCCCCAATTCCTGCTCAATGAGATTGATGAGTTTTTTCAATTGAATTGGCTTTGAGTCTCCCAGATTAATGATCTCGAAATCAATTTGCTTATCTAATACAGAAATCACTCCATCGATAATATCGGAAAAGAAGGTATAGTCGCGTTCGGTCGTCCCATCACCGTACATCGTGATCGGCTGATTATGATCGATGAGTTCAGTAAATTTTCGGATGGCAAGGTCTGGTCGTTGACGGGGGCCATATACCGTAAAGAATCTGAGGCAGCAAACAGGTATTTTATAAAGGTGATGATAGTTGTAACAGAAAAGTTCTCCGGCACGTTTTGTTGCGGCATAAGGTGCTATAGGTTCATTAACCGAATCGTCTTCTGAAAAAGGAACCTTTTTGTTGTTTCCGTAAACCGATGAGGATGAACCAAAGATAAATTGCTTGATCTTATAAATCCTGGAAAGTTCGAGCATGTTTAACGTCCCCTTGCAGTTGACCTCTTCGTACAGCAATGGCCGCTCGATAGAGGGTCTTACACCGGCGTATGCCGCCAGATGAATGACCTTTTCGACGGGGTGTTTCTCAAATATTTCCTGACATGCGGACGTGTCACAGATATCGGCCTCACATAATGTCAAATTTGCATCCTGAATAGCCTTAGAAATATTTTCCCTTTTATAGGCTGGCAGATAAAAGTCATTAAAATTATCGACAACAACGACCTTTTCACCCTGTGAGAGCAAACGCTCTACCAGATGAGAACCAATAAAACCTGCACCGCCGGTAACAAGTATTGACATAAAGTAAAATGCCCTTTCTGATTTATCGTATTGTGGTATTTAGGTTTAATATAGCAGAGGAGTCACCTTAGTCAAGTGAAAAACAACTTTGGCTTGACACGTCCATTTATTAATTGTACGATTTATCGAATTTAATATTATCTAACTGTAAAGACACTAATAATAGAATTGTATTAGGAAGTATCTCTCATTATTTTACCTTAGTGTCTTTGTGCCTTTGTGGCTATTGGTTCTATTCATTTCCCAATAGCTTCTGAAACGTTTTATGGACAAAAAAAGGGCTATACTTGTACTCGCAGACGGAACAACCTTCAAAGGTTACTCACTCGGCGCCCCTGGAGAGACAATAGGCGAGGTGGTTTTTAACACCAGTTTGATGGGCTACCAGGAAATCCTTACAGACCCATCGTATAAAGGACAAATGGTGGTCATGACCTATCCGCTGATTGGTAATTATGGGATTAATGAAAAAGATTACGAATCACGCAAATTGTTTTTGGAAGGCTTTATCGTAAAAGAATGCAGTCCTTTCCCCAGTAACTGGCGTTCACAGATCGCCCTGGATGAATTTCTCAAGCAAAAAGGACTTGTCGGCATTCAGGGAATTGATACACGGGCATTGACAGCACACATACGGGACTGCGGTTCACAGCAAGGCATTATTTCCACCACTGATTTTGATGTTTCAAGCCTTATCAAGAAGGTAAAGTCCTCTCCCGGATTAAACGGATTAGACCTCGTTAAAGAGGTGACATGCAGTGATTCATATGAGTGGAAAGATGACGAAGCCAGCCGGAAGGTATCGAAAAGGCACAAGGTTGTTGTCTACGATTGCGGGGTAAAATATAACATTTTAAGAAAATTGAGCAGCGCTGGCTGCTCTGCGACGGTAGTTCCTGCCCAGACACCACCCCAAGAAGTTCTGGATATGAAACCAGACGGTGTTGTACTCTCTAATGGTCCTGGCGACCCTGCAGCAGTACCTTATATGGTTGATAATATCAAGGGTTTGCTGGGCAAAAAACCAATCCTGGGGATCTGTCTCGGACATCAATTGCTTGCACTTACTCTGGGCTTAAAGACATACAAACTTAAGTTCGGTCATCATGGGGGAAACCAGCCTGTAATGGATCTCTCTACCAAAAAGGTGGAAATTACCGCACAGAATCATAACTTTGCCGTATCAACTCCACCGGAAGGAAATGTGCATAAGAGTCCGTATGGCAATGTGGAAATTACCCATGTAAACCTCAATGATAAGTCGGTTGAAGGGCTGAAATGCCACTCAATGCCCGTCTTCTCGGTGCAATATCATCCAGAGGCATCGCCCGGCCCGCATGATGCAAATTATTTGTTTGAGCGATTTATTGAGATGATGAAAGTTCATAGTTGAATGTTCAGGAATTTTAATTTATACCGTAGCGCGGGGGTTCATCCCCCGCTCTGACCGACCACGCTGTCCTCGACTCGTATCGGGGAAGGGTTGGCGTTACAGAATGACGCGTAATAGTACAATTGTCATTCTGAGCGAAGCGAAGAATCTATTTAATGTCATTGCTGGTTCAGGCTTGTAGCCTGAACCAAACTATTTCGGTTCAATCGAGGACGATTGAACCAGCCAAGAGTGTGTTCCCAAAAAGTGCTTGGGAATAAGTAGTGATGGAAAAAGTTACTGCCGAAGGCATCCTAATTTGACCTTTGTGTCTTTGTGCCTTCGTGGCATTACTGTTATAAAAAACTCAAGAAACATCTATGCCCAAACGAACAGATATAAAAAAAATCCTTATCATCGGTTCCGGCCCGATTGTCATCGGTCAGGCCTGTGAGTTCGATTATTCAGGCACTCAGGCATGCAAGGCGCTCCGTGAAGAGGGTTACAAAGTCGTCCTGGTAAACAGCAATCCCGCCACCATCATGACAGATCCTGAGGTTGCCGACAAGACTTACATAGAACCCATTACCATTGAAATGGTCACAAAAATCATTGCAAGGGAACGCCCAGAGGCGCTGCTTCCCACTCTGGGAGGTCAAACAGGTCTGAACACAGCCGTTAGCCTTGCGGAAAAAGGGGTGCTCAAGGAATATGGTGTGGAACTTATTGGGGCGAAATTGGAAGCCATCAAGAAGGCTGAGGATCGATCGCTCTTTAAGTCTGCTATGAAACAAATAGGCATTGCAGTGCCTGAAAGCGGTTATGCCCGTTCATACGACGATGCAATGAAGATTGTCGACGAGATTGGCTTCCCAGCCATTATACGTCCTTCTTTTACCCTGGGAGGCAGCGGTGGAAATGCGGCCTATAATATTGAGGAATACAAAGAATATATCAAAATAGCCTTAGAGGCAAGCCCTGTCCACGAAGTACTCATAGAACGCTCAGTCATTGGATGGAAGGAATACGAACTCGAGGTAATGCGCGACCTGAAAGATAACGTCGTGATCATCTGTTCTATTGAAAATTTTGACCCGATGGGCGTACACACAGGCGACAGCATTACGGTGGCTCCTGCCCAGACTCTTACCGATGTTGAATATCAAATCATGCGGGATGCGGCGATCAGGATTATCCGGGAGATTGGCGTCGAGACAGGCGGCTCTAATATTCAGTTCTCAGTAAATCCTGAAAATGGGGAAATGCTGGCAATTGAGATGAACCCCAGGGTTTCAAGGAGTTCCGCCCTGGCATCGAAGGCAACGGGATTCCCTATTGCCAAGATTGCCGCAAAGCTTGCTGTAGGCTATACCCTCGATGAAATTCCCAATGATATCACCCGCTACACGCCTGCCTGCTTCGAACCTACGATTGATTACTGCGTGGTAAAGGTACCACGATTTAATTTTGAAAAATTTCCCGATACCGACCAGACCCTTACCATCCACATGAAATCGGTCGGGGAGGTCATGGCTATCGGACGCACCTTTAAAGAAGCCCTCGGGAAGGCCATCCGTTCTTTAGAATCCGGACGATGCGGTTTTGAGAGTTTATGGCCTTCGGGTAGCGATAAGTGGTCTACCGAACAGCGAACTGAGTTTCTAAGAGAAAAATTAATGATCCCAAATCCCGATAGACTCTGGCACATCGCCGATGCGATGCGATTTGGCTTGAGTCTGGATGATATCTATAAATGGACACATATCGATCACTGGTTCCTTTACAATATCAAACAAATACTCGACATGGAAGCCCGGATAAAACAACATTGTAAGGGCGAACGGCCGTTCGCCCCTACCTCTGAGGGTAATAATAAATTCAGTATGGACAGGGAAATGCTAATCGAGGCCAAACAATATGGTTATTCCGATAAATATCTTGCTTCTCTGTGCAATGTTGAAGAAAAGACCATACGGAAATACCGTCAAAAAGAGGCAATCAGGCCAGTCTTCAAACATGTTGATACCTGCGGCGCTGAATTCAAGGCATTTACGCCCTACCTGTATTCCACGTATGAAACCTCTTGTGAAGCCGAGCCTACTCAGAAAAAAAAGATTATCATCCTTGGCAGCGGTCCTAATCGCATCGGACAGGGAATTGAATTCGATTACTGCTGTGTCCATGGAGTGTTTGCATTGAAGGAGCTGGGTTACGAAACTATTATGATTAATTGCAATCCTGAAACGGTGAGCACGGATTACGACACCTCGGACCGTCTTTATTTCGAGCCTCTTACCCTGGAAGACGTCCTTGAGATTGTCGATAAAGAGAAGCCTGAAGGCGTCATTGTCCAATTTGGAGGACAAACGCCATTAAAATTGGCTGTACCATTAGAGAAAGAAGGCGTAAAGATATTGGGAACCTCTCCGGATAGTATCGATATTGCAGAGGACCGGGAACGATTTGCCGCCCTGATCAATCAATTAAAATTAAGGCAGCCCGACAACGGCTGTGCCCGTTCTGCAGCGGAAGCAAAGGTCATTGCCAGTAGGATAGGTTATCCCGTGCTGCTGCGTCCCTCTTATGTCCTGGGAGGCAGGGCAATGCGCATTGTTTACGATGAAATGGGCGTGGATGATTATATCACTCATGCCGTACAGGTTTCGCCTGAACATCCGGTCTTAATCGACCGATTCCTGGAAGACGCCATAGAAATTGACGTGGACGCAATCTGCGATGGCAAGGAGGTATTTATTGGCGGCATTATGGAACACATCGAGGAAGCCGGCATCCATTCCGGAGACAGCGCCTGTTCGCTGCCGCCCTATTCCATTGGAAATGACATCATTAACGAACTAAAAAAACAAACGCAGATCATGGCGCTTGCATTGAATGTGGTGGGACTCATTAACATACAATATGCGATTAAAGATAAAACGGTGTATGTGCTGGAGGCCAATCCCCGTGCTTCAAGGACGGTGCCCTTCGTCAGTAAGGCGATAGGCATACCCATGGCCAAGATCGCAGCCAAGGTGATTGCAGGAAAGAAACTCAGCGAATTAAATATCTCCATGAACATGAAGCTAAAGCATATTGCCGTAAAAGAGGCCGTCTTTCCCTTTATTAAATTTAAAGGGGTGGATACGGTACTGGGTCCGGAAATGAAATCGACAGGTGAAGTCATGGGACTGGACACGGATTTTGGCCGTGCCTATGCAAAATCTCAAATGGCCGCTGGCTCCAGCCTCCCCCTGACAGGTACCGTTTTTATCAGCGTAAGGGATAGAGACAAAAAATCCATGATACCCATTGCAAAGAAACTCGTACAGATGGGTTTTAAAATTGTTGCCACACAAGGCATGGCAAAAGTGCTTTCTGATAATAATGTCTCAGTTACTCCGGTTTTAAAGGCTACCGAAGGACGGCCGAATATCGTCGACCACATCAAAAACAACGAAATCCAACTCGTCATCAACACCACAGAAGGCAAGGCAGCCCAGGAGGCATCCTATTCCATCCGGCGCACGGCGCTGGTGCATCGTGTCCCCTATTTCACAACCGTTGCCGGTGCAGTAGCCGCCACCAAGGCCATTGAGGCGCTCAAAAACGGCAGCCTCGACGTCAAACCCATCCAGGAATATTACTAAACATAAATTCATTTTGATATTATTTCGTGGATTTATTAATAGGCACATTCAACAAAAAAGCCCTTCGGGAATTTTCCTTTCCCGAAGGGCTTATAACAAAAAGCGTTGTAACGTTCTGGCAGAACATTACAAAATATTTAGGTCAGAATTAGGGGGGAAATCTTTATTGTTGATAAACGATGTCAAAAAAGATTTGACCATTAACTTCTTCTAATTTTTATTTACAAGGTCAGTTAGCCGCTTCAATATATCTCGAATAACTATTCTATCTTTGGCATTGATAAGGCTCATTTCCTGACGAAGATTATGATCGTCTAAAACAGTACCATCTATAGGGAGGGTATATTTGCCAAACCAAATGACATATTGTTTCAGTTTTTTTAATAGTCTTTCTTGTTCTGCCGATATATTGCCTAGCGCTTTTTGAGTGCACTTTAGGATATCATGACCATTACCGCTACACAGATTTTTAATATCTATTCTTTTATTCTGTATTGAATTTGGTTTACGTTTAATTAAAACAGCTTTAGCCGCATTCTCTATTGCCAAGCCAGCGTGAAACATTGCAGCTTTATAGTAACCATTTCGCTCATCGATCGTACCAGTGAAAATTTTTTTGTCGAAAAGATCAAACAAGGCATCGGCTGCAACCATTTGATAGCGCGATTCATCCAACCATATTTCTGGTTTGCGAGCAAGATCATCAAACCCATCGCTGAAAGCCGAATTAGTCATATTCTTTTGGGAGCTAACATTTATTTTTATGTTTATTCAACAATTGTCTGCATATTATTATCAAATTACTTGCAGAAAACCAGAAAAATAATAAAGGATTATGCTAAAAATACATGGATTTTCCAATTCAAGAGGGGAATTATGTGTGCCATTTAATAATACGTTGGGTTTCGTGCCTCAACCCAACCTACCTGACTGGGGCATAACGCTATGCATAAGCGGTTGACAGCACATCAGTGCTGGCAATCCGTCTTAATGCAATTGTTGGGCTATTGTTTTATTATATTTATTTACTAATGCTTTATTAAAACGTTTTGCAAATGTTAGCTGCATTTCAATATTCTTTTTGTGTTCCTCTGTAAGTGAGTCCGTTATTGGGGTAATGCCCATCATGTATATTTGAAAATCCAAAGTTTGATTAACAATTTCTTCCTCGATAATATCTCTATCTAATCCCTTCTCAGGAATCCATGATTTATTATGGCTCAGTGAATAGTTTATTATTTTCCCATTATGCTGCAGGTAAATACAGCCAACCCCATTATGCCAATCCAAACTGTTACTCCTAATATATTCGTTGTCATAATATTCATTTTTTAATTCATCAGAAAACTCTGGACTACTAAACATTGGTTGGTAAATTTGTTTACATGGATCCCATATTGACTTCCTGATTAAAGGGTACATTACCCTATTCCTTGAATGATCTAAATCAACAGCAACTTTTTTTATTGTAGGGTCATATAGTTGTGTCTTTGGATATGGAAATCCAATTCTTCGGGAAAATAAAAATTGACTAGATAAATTAAAAAAATAATATTTATTAATTACTAGTGTAAAACAAGAGGGATTATATTGGAATGCAGGAGTGTTAGATGCAATAAATGAAATTCCTTCCATATCATCATTTGCTTTATAAATAGCAGACATTCTATCATAAATACCCACTCTGAAAGTAATATGATAGTTTGGCTCTATGTCAGCTGCATTGTTGTCCAAGTAAAAAAAAGCTAACCATAATCCAATTCTTACTTTGTCAAGCCAATCAAAAAAAATGTTAAAGTCTGAAGCTGATAATGGGTTGTCGTTCAGAATGTTTTCTATAATTGGCTTTGCTTTTGATTCAAGTTCACCAAATTTTGAATTACATAATTGGCATGAGGGAAATTTAAATTGATTAAACGCGTAACTCCTTAGGGGGGAGTCTGGGTTGTTAAAATCTATCCCTAAGCTAATTTTTCTTGCAGAATCACCAGTTAACTTTATGAGCCACTGGGGAATAACATGCTCCATGTTCTTCGAACGAGGAGTTTTCCCACAAAAAATACAAAATTTTTCCATAATTAAAGAAGCCCAACAAAGTTATTAACAAGTTTTCTTCAATTTGTCAAATATTACAGCGTAAGTCAAGGAATAATTGACATAAATGACTCTGTTGATTAAGTTTTGTTGGTTGGCTTTCACTCACGTTCCCAAGTGGGTTCAGGCTTGCAACCCTTTGTTTAGCATATGCCACCGGTAAGGATTTCAATGAGTTTGCAGCAGGAATTTGCTATCTTACTTTCACCGTTAGGAATTGATATTACTAGATAGGATTGAAGAATTGGGGTGAAGAATTGGGAGAGAATTGGGGTCGGAGAATTGGGGTCGCGGAGAATTGGGGTCGGCGGAGAATTGGGGTCGAATCTTTTAAAATGACAAATATGGATACAGATGCGAAATAAATGCAAAATCACAACTCCCTCGCCTTCTTTTCGTTCGACTGAGCGCTCACGACGAAGTCTAAGGGGGGATTTAGTGGGTTGTCTGTACCATTAAACTCTTATACGTGAACTGTTACACAAAAGCTAATAAGGCACCATCGATAAAATGTTTTTTCATTGATTGTCCCTTCCTTTTTTGCTTCAATTTCTATCACATCAGTAATTGGTTCTTTAACGATCAGGAATTTCAAAGTTACTCATACCCACGAAATATACGAAAAAACACGAAAGGGAATATCTTCACAAATTATCAGGACAGATTTTCGCGACCTTTTCGCGAATTTCGTGGGGTTGGTAGAGTTGCTAACTAAAAATAGTATGGATTACGTCCCAAACACAGACCGCGACAAAGAAATAATACTCAAAGAGATGGGCATATCTTCTTTTGAATCGCTTTTAGAGGACATCCCAAAATCCCTGCGAAATTTCTACCTCTCATTACCAAAAGGGCTTTCCGAACCGGAAGGAGGAAGTGCGAGGGTCACATCTTAATTCTTAAATAATTGGCTAGAAATCACTATAATAACGCAATAGAAAATATCAATATTTATTATTTAAGACCCTTTTTCTAAGTCCTAGAAATTTTGCAACCACTTTGCTCAGTATGCAACGTTGGTAAGTCAAATGTTGAGGGCTAACCATTGCGTCAAGCTGACCGCCTACGTCGCTGGCGCTCCTTCGGCGTCAGCTTACGCAAACCGTTAGGCAGAAATAAATTGAATAATTCTCAATAAGAAGTAATAATATTGCTATGATTGATTTAATAAAACTCAAACCGGAAATTGAACGTATTTGTCGTTTATTACCAGTAAAACGTCTCGGTCTTTACGGATCGGCTTTGACTCAAAGTTTTTCACCAAGCAGTGATGTTGACATACTGGTAGTTTTTGATTCGGATGAAAACGTTGACCTTTTTGAGAAATACTTTGAGCTAAAAGAGCAATTGGAGAAGTTATTTGGGCGGGAAGTCGACCTTGTTGTAGATAAACCATTCAGAAACCCTGTTTTCAGGGAAAGAGTCGAGAAGACAAGGACTATCGTTTATGAACGATGAGACAAGAAAAAACCTTATTGATATTCTTCAGGCAGCAGAAGAGATACAAATTTTTACTCATGGGATGGACTTCAAGGCATATCAAAACAGTCCAATTACACAACGAGCGGTTGAGAGGGATTTTGAGATTATTGGAGAAGCCCTTAACAGGATTAGACAAATTGATACAGAATTGATAGAAAAAGTTTCAGGGTATCATCGTATCATAGGGTTCAGAAATATTTTAATACACGGGTATGATATCATAGATGAGATGATTGTTTGGAAGGCGGTTGAAAATCATTTGCCGATTCTGGTAAAAGAGGTAAAAGAAATTTTAGATGCCTAACAATCAAATTCAGCAGACGCGGTGCGACTACACCGCTGATTTCAGGCGTTCAACTGAATAATTATACGATTAGGAATTTCAAAGTTACTCATACCCACGAAATATGCGAAAAAACACGAAAGGGAATATCTTCATAAATTATCAGGACAGATTTTCGCGACCTTTTCGTGAATTTCGTGGGGTTGGTAGAGTTGCTAACTAAAAATAGTATGGATTACATCCCAAACACAGACCGCGACAAAGAAATAATGCTTAAAGAGATGGGAATATCTTCTTTTGAATCGCTCTTAGAGGACATCCCAAAATCCCTGCGAAATTTCTCCTTAACCTTGCAAAATGGCCTTTCCGAGCCAGAGGTATTAAAATTATTACAAGATTTAAGTAAAAAAAATACCCATACGGATAAATGTATTTCATTTTTGGGTGCAGGCGCTTATGAACATTATATCCCGACGATTGTAGACCATCTGGCATCGAGGAGCGAATTTTATACCTGCTACACACCCTACCAGCCCGAAGTAAGTCAGGGCACACTTCAGGTAATTTACGAATTCCAAACGCTCATGTGTGAACTCACCGGTATGGACGTAGCCAATGCATCCATGTACGACGGCTCTACCGCCCTGACGGAAGCCGCACTCCTATCTATTCGCCTGAAAGAAAAGAACAAGGTCATTTGCTCACGTTCAATCCATCCTGAATACAGGCAGGTGCTCAAGACCTATTTAAAAGGTTTTGGGACGGAAATTGTAGAAATAGGTTCACCTGAAGGAATAACAGATGTCAACCAATTAGAAAAGGTTTTAGGCGACAAAACCGCTGCCGTCCTCATTCAAAATCCAAACTTCTTTGGCTGTATCGAAGACATGGAAGCCATCTCGAATATTACTCATAAGTACGATGCGCTTTTTGTAGCCTGTGTAAACCCCATTTCGCTGGGCATACTGAAACCGCCGGGGGAATACAACGCCGATATTGCAGTTGGCGAGGCGCAGGTTTTAGGGAATTATTTGAATTACGGCGGCCCGTATCTTGGCTTTTTTACCGTTAAAAAGGAACTGCTCCGAAAAATGCCGGGAAGGATCGCAGGTGAAACGGTGGATAGTAATGGGAAACGGTGTTTCGTCCTCACCCTGCAGGCCAGGGAACAACACATTCGGAGGCAAAAGGCAACTTCTAATATCTGTACCAATCAGGCGCTCCTTGCACTCAGGGCGTGCATCTATCTCTGTGCATTAGGGAAAGAGGGTATAGCGGAATTGGGTAATCTTAACTTGCAAAAGAGCCATTATGCCTGCGAAAAACTTTCCACACTGGATATTTTTGAGCCGTCATTTAAAAAGCCATTTTTCAATGAATTTGTACTCAAAGCAAGAGATAATCTTCGTATAACTAAAATCAACGAAAATCTGTTAAAAAAAGGGATTATCGGGGGATTGGACATCTCAGGATTTTATCCTGAACTGAACAACCGCATGCTCCTGTGTGTAACGGAGACAAAAACCAGGGAATCGATTGACCGCCTGGTTAGTGAGTTAGTCAAATATACTCTGTAGGGGCACGTTGCAACGTGCCCCTCTTGGGAAATTCTTGAGCATGAACGTAGATAAAATTCTAGAAAGACTTAAGGTTTACTTTGAAAAAAGAGATGATATCTCTTTTGCTTACCTTTTTGGTTCTTGGGCGAAACAACAGGAAGGTATTGATTCAGATGTTGATATAGCTATATATTTCGAACCAAAAGGAAATTATGAATGGGAAAGAACAGACTTCAGGAGTGACAGCGAAAAATCTATATGGTTGGATATTGAGCAGATTATTGAAAGGGAAGTAGACTTGCTAATCCTTAATAGAGCTACCCCAACTATTGCAGACAGTGCCTTGAGAGGAATTCCTATCATCATAAAAAATCACAACGTCTATATGGACTTTCTTCTAAGGATTACCTCAGAGGCTATTGATTTCAGGCAATGGATCGAATCCTATTGGAATCTGAAAGAGAAAATGAAACATGGTGTTACTACCTGAAGACAGAGAACGACTCATAAGATATATCGACTTCATGAAGTCAGAACTATCTGATTTTCCAAAGTTCTCAAAAATTGATTGGAAGACTTATAATGGAGACAAGGATACGAGGAGAAATATCGAGAGATGGATTGAAAATATTGTTAATTGTTCTATTGATATGGCTAAAGTTATCCTTGCCACCGAGGATAAAAGAATTCCCACTTCATATAAAGGGATTCTGAAAGAACTGGGTATTACCGAGCATTTTGATGAAACTTTTGCCGAGAACATTTCGCGTTGGGCTGTTTTAAGAAACATACTTGCCCACGAGTATCTGGATATTCGCTGGACCACTATAAAGGAATTCACTCAGGCGGCAGAGCCTGTTTACAGGACATTACTGCACAAAATAGAATCCATCTTGAAAACCTGACTAATAGAAATGAAAATCATGAACCCGACAGAACCACTCATATTTGAAAAATCGTCACCCGGTAGACGATGCTTTAACCTGCCTGCCTGTGATGTGCCGGAAAAACCCATAGCAGAGTTGCTCTCACCAAAAATGCTGAGGAAACAAGAGGCAAAATTACCAGAGGTTTCTGAAATTGACGTAGTGCGGCATTTCACACGAATATCGCAGATGAACTTCTGTGTGGACACGAATTTTTACCCATTAGGCTCCTGCACCATGAAATACAATCCCAGGATTAATGAAGAAGCCGCGCGCATGGAGGGTTTCACGAAATTACACCCTTATCAGCCCGATGAACAATGCCAGGGTATCCTGAAACTCCTCTATGATTTCGAGCAAATGCTCAAAGAGATTTCTGGGATGTCTGCCTTCACGTTACAACCGGCGGCAGGCGCACATGGTGAATTAACAGGCATGTTGATAATCCGCGCCTATATGGAGAAAAAGGGTGAAGCACGGCACAAGATTATTGTTCCCGATTCAGCGCACGGTACCAACCCTGCATCGGCTGCTCTCTCTGGTTATGAAGTCGAATCTATTCAGTCCAATGCCGAAGGGCTTGTGGATATAAAGAAGCTCAAAGGTTCCTTCACCCGTGACACTGCGGCACTCATGATTACCAACCCCAATACGCTGGGATTATTTGAGAAGGATATTTTGGAAATATGCAAGATTGCCCACGATGCTGGCGGGCTCGTTTACTGTGATGGGGCGAATATGAATGCCCTCATGGGTATAGCTCGTCCGGGAGATATGGGCGTTGATATCTTGCACCTGAACCTCCACAAAACCTTTTCTACCCCTCACGGCGGAGGCGGCCCTGGCGCTGGGCCTATTGGCGTTACAGAAGAACTGAAACCCTTCTTGCCTGTCCCACGAATCGAAATGGTGGGAAAATTAACCACAGAGAACACAGAGAAAGACAAAACAAATACATATGTTTTAAATTATGACTACCCAGACTCCATTGGAAGGGTCAGGGCGTTTTATGGCCATGTCGGTATGATGATCAGGGCATATACCTATTTGTTGTCCTTAGGCAAAGAGGGCGTATGCAAGGTGGGTGAATATGCTGTTTTAAATGCCAACTATCTTCGACACAAACTCAAAAAATATTATGACATTCCTTACGGAAGTACCTGTATGCATGAGTTTGTCATTTCTGCAAAAAAGCAAAAGGGAAAAGGGGCATCAGCCCTGGATATTGCCAAGAAACTGCTGGATTACGGTTTCCATGCCCCCACGATTTACTTCCCGTTGATTGTAGAAGAAGCCATGATGATAGAACCTACCGAAACAGAATCACGTGAGACATTAGATTCCTTCGTTGAAGCCATGATCAAGATAGCTAAGGACATTGAGCATCGACCAGAGACAGTACACAATACCCCTCAAACCACTCCCATTGGCCGTCCCGATGAGGTCAAGGCCGCCCGAGAACCAAAGCTGAGATGGGAGAATGAGTAATATTACAAATATGGATTTGCAATAACACCCATTCAATGCTAGTATAAATCGTCATGAAAAAAACACAGCGATACTGAGAGCGTTCTCGGTGCATGGTTAAATTCCAAAACCTATGGAGGATAAGGAAATGTTAAAGAAGTTTGGTTGCGG
>Ga0082335_1003685_pt1 | contig 24656 bp, 18 predicted proteins | sample Subgrocontami58m_FD_72375 | JGI IMG/M metagenome (GOLD analysis project Ga0082335, IMG submission 72375) | Subsurface groundwater microbial communities from S. Glens Falls, New York, USA - GMW37 contaminated, 5.8 m (SPADES assembly) (version 2) ...
CGCGCCCCCCAGAGGGATCATCGCGGGCTCGCAGCACGTCCAGCCCGACCGCCGGCGTGTCGCGAGCGGTCGGCGCATCCCCGCCGGCTCATCGGGGAGGCGCTAGCCGCCCGCGCGGAACACGAACGCGGCGCGGGCGATCTCGATGCGATCGCCGTCGGCGAGCGCCGCCTCGGTCACGCGCGTCCCGTTGACGCGGGTACCGTTCGTGCTCCCGAGATCGATGAGCGCGAAGCGCCCGAGCCGCGGGCGGATCTCGGCGTGACGGCGCGACACGCGTGGGTCGTCGAGCACGAGGTCGCAGCGCGGGTCGCGCCCGATGACGAGCGGCTCCTCGCCGATCGCGCGCGGGCCGCCGGGCGCCTCGAGCCTGGCGAGCGGCAGCGCCGCGCGCGCGGTGAGGAGCGCCTCGCGATCGAGGACCGCGGTGTGGCCCCGCGCGAGGTCCGCGAGCGCTTCGATCCGCTCGACCGGCGCGCCGCCGGCGTCGACGAGCGCGCACGACACGCGCAGCTCGCCCGGCCGCAGCGCGGGATCCTCCTCCAGCGCCACCGCGGGGAACGCCACGAGCGTGTAGCCGCGGTCACGGGCGGCGCCGAGGATCGACCCGGCGAGATCCCGCTCGAGGCTCGCCCGGAACGGGGCGAAACGAGCATGGTCGGCGGGACCGAGCGCGAGCGCGTACGAGTTCGGCACGAAGGTCCGCTCGAGGGCGATCGTCCGGTGGGTCTCCATCGCGCGGATGCAGCGCTTGGCGAGCTGCACCGGCTCGAGGCGGGTGCGAAAGAGGCGCGCGGTCCAGCCCTCGATCGCGCGTCCGGCGGCCGACTCGAGTCGTCCGATCACGCCGTGCTCAGCTCGTGGATGCGGGCTCGCTCTTCGCCGGGGCCGCGCCGGGGGACTCGGACTTCGCCGGCGCCGCGGCCGCGGGCTTGGGCTCGGCGGGCTTCCCGTCGCCGGCGGCGCTCCCCTTCGTGCCCTGGTCCTTGCCCTTGCCCTTGTCCTGGTCACCGCTCGCGCCGGTCGCCGCCGGCTTCGCGTCCCCGCCGTCCTTCGGCGCGGATCGCGAATCCGTCTTGTACCAGCCCGAGCCCTTGAAGACGATGGCCGTGGCGCCGATGAGCCGGCGCGGCACGGCCCCGCACTGGGGGCAGGCCGCGAGCGGCGGGTCGTTGAAACCGCCCGTCGCCGAGAAGGCGTGGCCGCAGTGGTCGCAGAGGTAGTCGTAGACCGGCATCGCCCCCCTATCATCGCAGCACGTGACGGCTCAGGCCATTCCGACGGGCCCTTCCCGCGCCGGCGCGCGGCGCCGCCGGGCCGTCCTCGAGAACCTCCGTGCGTACGCGTTCCTCCTCCCGGCGATCGTCATCATCGGCGTCTTCAAGATCTTCCCGGCCTTCTACGCCTTCTACATCTCGCTCTTCCGCTGGGACATCGTTCAGGGAGCGTTCCGCGGGCTCGGCAACTACGCCGACATCCTCTACGACAGCCCGACGCGCGCCGAGCAGTTCTGGCGCTCGCTCTCGACGACGTTCACCTTCGTCCTCTTCACCATCCCGCTCGAGATGGTGATCGCCCTGGTCATCGCCTACCTGCTGTTCGGCAAGCTGCGCGGCCGCACGATCTACCGCGGGCTGTACTACCTCCCCTACGTCACCTCCACGGTCGCCGCCGCGGTCGTCTTCACCTGGGTGTTCCATCCGCAGTACGGACTGGCGAACGGGCTGCTCGGGCTCTTCGGCGCGGGGCCGCAGCGGTGGTACGACGAGCCGCGCGGCCTGTTCGAGCTCGTCGCCTCGGCGGGGGGCGTCGTGCTGCCCGCCTGGGCGGCGGGACCGAGCCTCGCGCTCATCGGCGTGGTCATCTTCGACATCTGGCACTACCTGGGCTTCCAGGTGGTCATCTTCCTCGCCGGACTGGGCAACATCTCGAACGAGTACTACGAGGCCGCGCGGCTCGACGGCGCGAGCGAGCGGCAGATCTTCACCAAGGTCACCCTGCCGCTCCTCAGCCCGACCACCTTCTTCGTCTTCACGATCGCGACCATCGGGGCGCTCAGGGCCTTCAACGAGTTCTACACCCTCACGAACGGCGGGCCGCTCGATACGACGCGGACCACGAACATGCTCGTCTTCCGCACCTTCTACCAGCAGGGGCAGCTCGGCCTCGGCTCCGCGATCGCCTTCCTGCTCACCCTCGTGATCCTCGGCTTCACGCTCGCCCAGCAGCGCATCCTGAGCAGCCGCGTGCAGTATGGCTAGCGCCGGAGCAGGGCCACGCCGCTCGATCCGCCTTCCGCGGGGAGCGCTCAAGCAGATCATGCTCCTCTCCGCAGCGATCGTCGTCGCCTACCCCTTCTACTTCATGGTCTCGACGTCGCTCAAGGACCTCTTCGAGGCGACCACCACGCCGCCGACGTTCTTCCCGACGACGGTCCACTGGGAGAACTACGCGCGGGCCTGGGAGGCGGCGCCCTGGGGCCGCTACTTCGGCAACACGATCTTCGTCTCGATCGTGACGACCGTCGGCGAGACGATCACGGCCGTGCTCGCGGCCTACGCCTTCGCCCGGCTCGACTTCCGTGGCAAGAACGTCCTGTTCCTCCTCTTCCTCGCGACGCTCATGATCCCGCCGGAGGCGACGCTCATCCCGAACTACATCATCATGAGCAGGAAGTTCCTCGGCTGGTACGACTCCTACCAGGTGCAGATCGTGCCGTTCCTCGCCACGGCCTTCTCGATCTTCCTGCTCCGGCAGCACTTCATGGGCGTGCCGAGCGAGCTCGCCGACGCGGCACGGATCGACGGCGCCGGCCACCTGCGGTTCCTCTGGAGCGTCGTGCTCCCGATCTCGGTGCCGGCGCTCGTGACCGTCGCGCTCATCGGGTTCCTCGGCTCGTGGAACGCCTTCCAGTGGCCGCTGATCATGACCTCACAGCCGGAGTACCGACCGATCCAGATGGGGCTGGCCGCATTCCGGCAGGAGGCGGGGTCCTCCTATCATCTGCTCATGGCGGCGGCGACCTTCACCATCGCGCCGATCGTCCTGCTGTACCTCGTGGCGCAGCGGTACCTGATCCAAGGCGTCGCGCGAACCGGCATCCGCGGGTAGACAAGGGCCCGTACCCAGCGACGGGAACCAGGCGGGCAGGGAGGACACCGCATGCGTCTCAGCGCACTCCTCACCGCGATCGTCATGGTCATCGCGACCGCGTGCAGCACGGCTGCCCCGCAGGCTCCGCAGCAGGCCACCGCAGCGGACATCGACCTCACGGCCCCGGTCTCGCTCACGCTCTGGCACGCCTTCTCGTCGGATCCGCAGAAGAAGGCGCTCGAAGACATGGTCGCGGAGTTCAACTCGACGAACGGCAAGGGCATCACGGTCACGGCCCTGAACCAGGGCAACTACACGCAGCTCTATCAGAAGACGCTCGGGGCGATCCAGGCCGGCGCGCTCCCCGAGCTGGCTCATGCCTACGAGTCACAGGTCGCCGACTACATGAAGGCCGACGCCGTGATCGATCTCACGCCGTACCTGGCCAGCGCGAAGAATGGCCTCACGAAAGAGCAGCGCGACGACATCTACAAGAGCTACTACGACACGAACACGTTCCCGCAGTTCGGCAACAAGCTCCTCTCGTTCCCCTTCAGCAAGTCGCTCTTCGTCATGTACGTGAACGACGACCTCCTGAAGGCGAAGGGCATCAAGACCCCCCAGACCTGGGATGAGTTCGAGAAGGCCGTCCAGGCGCTCACGGTGAAGGACGCGTCCGGCAAGACGACCCAGTACGGCTGGGCGGTCGCCCTCGACGCCTCGAACTTCAACGCCTGGGTCTACTCCAAGGGCGGCTCGCTGATGGCCGCCGACAACAAGACCGTCGCCTGGAACGGCAAGGAGGGCCTCGACGTCCTCAAGACGATCGACCGCCTCGTGAAGGGCGGCTACGCCTACGTGCCGAAGGGCTTCGACTACCAGAACGACTTCGGCGCGGGCAAGCTGGGCCTCTTCATGGGCTCGACCTCGACCCGACCCTTCATCACCGCCGCGATCAAGGCCACGCTCACGGTCAACTGGAGCGTCGCGCAGATCCCGCAGGCCGACCCCGCGAAGGCGCGCACGGTCCAGTACGGCGGGAACGTCGCGGTCATGAAGAGCACGCCCGAGAAGCAGCTCGCCTCGTGGCTCTTCGTGAGGTGGTTCAGCGACAAGGACCAGACCGCGAAGTGGGCGACCCGGTCGTACTACATGCCGGTCCGCAAGGCCGCCGCGGACTCGCAGCTCCTCAAGGACTACTGGACCAAGACCGAGCCGCAGGGCAAGCAGGCGTTCGACCTCATCGGGAGCTCGAGCCCCGAGCCGAACGTGCGCGGCCAGCAGGACATCCGTGACGTCCTCTTCGACGCCCTCACGTCGGTGACCACCGGCAAGGCGACGCCCGAGGACGCGATCAAGACCGCCGGCGACAAGGCGAACGCGATCCTGAAGGACAATCAATGAGCGGTCGCTCGCTCACGCCGTTGAGCGGTCGCTCGCTCACTGCATCGGGAGCACGACCCTGAGCGTGTGAGTACGACACGAGCCTCCCCGCAAGCGACCAGGTGACTCTCGGCGGCGCCGGGCTCAGGCCCGGCGCCGTTCCGTTTCCGCTTCCAGGAGGCGCACCCGCTCCTCACGCTCGGCGAGGCGCGCGCGCTCCTTCGCAACGACCGCGGCGGGCGCCTTGTCGGCGAAGCCCGCGCGGCCGAGGAGCTCGCGAGAGTTCGCGAGCGCCTCGCGGGCCTCGGCGAGCTCCTTGGTCGCACGCTCGGCGAGGCGCTCCGCGCCGGCGACGTCCGTGGCGCGGGCGTCCTCCCCGACCAGGCGGCCGACCCACAGCCGCCCGGCGCCCGGGACGACGAGCGCCTCGTCGGCTCGCTCGCCGCGACGCACCGTGGCGCGGCACCACTGAGCGAGCGGTCGCTCGGCACCGTCGAAGGCGGGGTCGCCGTCGAGCGTGACGAGCAGCGCCTGGGCGGGCGCGATCCCGCTCCGCTGGCGCCACTCGCGCACCTGCCGCGTGGCCTCGCGGTAGAGCGCGAAGCGGTCCTCGAGCGCGAGGTCGCGCGGCCCGCCGACCGGCCACGGCGCCACGACCAGCGCGGGCGTCGGGAGCTCGAGCTCGTGACCGTGCCAGAGCTGCTGCGCGAGCGTCTCGGTGACGAACGGCATGCTCGGGTGGAGAAGACGGAGCACGCGGTCGAGCGCGTAGGCGAGCGTGCGTGCGGCACCGGTCGCGCGCGCCTCGTCGCGCAGGGAGTCCTTCGCGAGCTCGACGTAGCCGTCGGCCAGCTCGCCCCAGACGAACTGCTGCAGCGTCGCCGCGTATTCGCCGAACAGGTAGAGCTCGAGGAGACGGGTCGCCTCGGCCACGACGGCCTCGGTGCGCGAGAGGATCCAGCGCTCGGCCTCGCCGAGTCCGTCCGCCGGAGGCCGGTCGATCCGCCAGGTCGCGAGGGCGGCCGGGTGCTCCTCGATCGCGCGCAGGACGAAGCGACCCACGTTCCAGAGCTTGTTCGCGAAGTTCCGGCCGTTCGTGAGCTTGCCCTCGGAGAGCTGCTGGTCGGCGCCGGCGGAGACGCCGTTCACGAGCGCGAAGCGGAGCGCGTCGGCGCCGTACTCCCGCACGAGGCCGAGCGGGTCGATGACGTTGCCGCGCGACTTCGACATCTTCTCGGTGCCGCTCCGCACCATGCCGTGCATGTACACCGTGGAGAACGGGACCTCGTCCATGTTCTCAAGGCCCATCATGATCATCCGCGCGACCCAGAAGAAGATGATGTCGTAGCCGGTCTCCATGACCGTGTTGGGGTAGAAGCGCGCGAGGTCGGCGGTCTTGTCGGGCCAACCGAGCGTCGAGTGCGGCCACAGGGCACTCGAGAACCAGGTGTCGAGGACGTCGGGCTCGTGCTTGAGGTCGGTGCTCGTACAGCGGGGGCACACCGTCGGGTCGGGCCCGTCCTCGGCGGGGACGATGGTCTCGTCGCAGTCGCGGCAGTACCACGCCGGGATCTCGTGGCCCCACCAGATCTGGCGCGCGATCGGCCAGTCGCGGATGTTGTCCATCCAGTGGAAGTAGGTCTTCTCGAACTTCTGCGGGACGATCGTGATGCGCCCGTCGCGCACCGCCTCGACCGCACGGGCGGCGAGCCGATCCATCTTCATCCACCACTGCTTCATGACGAGTGGCTCGTCGACCGTCTCGCACCGGTCGTGCACTCCGACGGCGTGGAGGACGGGCTCCTCCTTCACCAGAAGGCCGGAGCGCCGGAGCCGCTCGACCAGGTCGCGCCGGCCGGCATCGCGATCGGCCCCGGCGAGCGGCCCCGCGGCGGGGGTCATCCGGCCGCGCGTGTCGATGACGGTGAGCACCGGCAGGCCGTGGCGCTGGCCGATCTCGAAATCGGTCTGGTCGTGGCCGGGCGTGACCTTGAGCGCGCCGGTGCCGAAGGCCGGATCGACCGCGGCGTCGGCGATGATCCGCACGCGCCGCTCGGCGACCGGCACGAGGACCTCGCGCCCGACGAACGGCCTCCAGCGTTCGTCGTCCGGGTGCACCGCGACGGCGACATCGGCGAGGATGGTCTCCGGCCGGGTCGTCGCGACCACGATGTCCGGCGTGCCCGCCGGCATCGCGTCGGCCCACGGGTAACGCACGTACCAGAGCGTGTCCGTGCGGTCCACGTGCTGCGCCTCGAGGTCGGAGTAGGTCGTTTGGCAGGTGAGGCACCAGTGGACGATGCGGTCCGCACGGTAGAGGTGGCCGTTCCGGTAGAGCCGGATGAAGTGCGTCCGGACCGCGCGCTGCTTGCCGGGGTCCATCGTGAACGCGGTGCGGCTCCAGTCGAGCGAGCAGCCGAGCGCGCGGAGCTGCGCGTAGATCCGCGGCTTGTAGTGCTCCATCCAGCGCCACATCTCCGCGAGGAACTCCTCGCGCGTGAGGCCGCTCCGGTTCCGCCCCTCCTTCGCGAGCTCCCGCTCGACGACGATCTGGCTGATGATCCCGGCATGGTCAGAACCCGGGAGCCAGAGGGTCGCCTCGCCCTTCATCCGGTGCCAGCGCGCCATGAGGTCCTCGTAGCCGCCGAACGAGAGCGCGTGCCCGAGATGGAGGTCCCCGGAGACGTTCGGCGGCGGAAGCATCATCGTGAACGTCGGCCGGTCGCCGTCCGCCGGCGTGAAGAAGCCCGATCGCTCCCACCAGGCGTAGAGCTCGGCCTCGACCGTCGCGGGCCGGAAGTTCTTCTCGGCATGCGCGAGCACCGCCGCGGGAGGTGCGCCGATCTCCGTCACGAGTGCATCACTCTACGGGGCAGCGAGAGCCGGCGGGGATGCTCCGGCCGTTGGCGACACTCCGGCGGTCGTGCTGGACGTGCGGTGAGCCGACGAGTATTCCACGGGCGCGTCAGGCGAGCCGCGGGCGGCCCGAGCGGTGCTTGTGCCGGTACATCGCCTGGTCCGCAGCCTCGACGAGGGCGTCCGCGCTCCCGCCCGCCGCCGGCGCGGAGACGACGCCCCAGGCCGCGGTCGGCAGCGCCAGCCCGCCCGCCAGGTGCCCACCGGCCACCTCCCGGGCGAGCCGGCGCGTGACGCGCTCCGCCGCCGCGAGCGTCGCTCCGGGGAAGACGATGCCGAACTCGTCACCGCCGATCCGCGCGACGACGTCACCGTCGCGCACGCCGGCGGCGAGGATCTCGCCGATCCGGACGAGCGCCGCGTCGCCGGCAGCGTGCCCGTGCTCGTCGTTCAGCGCCTTGAGTCCGTTGACGTCGAGGATCGCGAGCGAGAGCACCGCCGGCTCCCCCACCGCGGCCGCGAGCCGCTCGAAGAACAGGCGTCGATTGGGCAGCCGGGTGAGCGGATCCGTCGCGGCGGCGGTCGCCGTCTCGCGGTGGAGCTGCGCGACGCGCACCGCGGCGGCGACCTGGTGCGAGACCGCCGCGAGGAGCTCCTCGTCCTCTCGCCCGAAGGCGTCCGGTCGCTGGCTCTCGACGCCGACGACACCGATCAGCTGGTCGCCGATCCGGAGCGGCACGATGAGGCTCGAACGGATGTCGGCCGGCCCGATGAAGCGGGGGTCGGCGCGCACGTCGCCGACGTTCTGCGCCAGTGCGTGCTCCATGACCCACCAGGAGATCCCCTGCCCGGGGGTGAGGTGCCGGCCCAGATAGTCGATCGACGCACCGAGCGCGGCCTGGACCACGAGGTCCCCCGAGGGAGGGTCGTGGAGCGTGATCCACCCGTTCTCGTAGCCCATCGTCTCGCACACGATGCGCACGAGGCGATCCGCGAGATCGTCGAGGTCGAGCACCGCGCTGATCTGCATCGCGAGTCGCTGGAGCACGGCGAGCTGGCGACCGTGCGTCCGGGCGGTCGCGGCGTAGCTTCGCACGAGCGAGCCGGGCCCCGGGACGTCGGCGACCTCCTCGCGGAGGGCCGTCGCGAAGCGTTGGAGGAGCGCTCCGCCCTCGCTGCGGTCGCGCGCGAGCACGCGAAGGCAGGCACCGACCGCCGCGGGGTGGAACTGCGTCCCGCGGCAGCGCGCGAGCTCCGACTCGGCGAACTCCACCGAGCGCGCCTCCTTGTAGGAGCGCTTCGAGACGATGACCTCGAAGGCGCCGGCGACCGCGACGATGCCCGCCGCGAGCGGCAGCTCGTCGCCGCCGAGGCCCGCCGGGTACCCCGTGCCGTCCCAGCGCTCGTGGTGCGCGACGACGACGGGCACGAGGTCGCGGAGCGGCTCGACCGCGGCGAGGATGGAGCCGCCGATCGCGGAGTGCGCGCGCATGATCACCCACTCCTCCTCCGTGAGCGGGCCGGGCTTGCTGAGGATCGCGTCGGGAACGCCGATCTTGCCGATGTCGTGGAGGAGCGCGCCGAGCTGCACCCGGCGCAGCTCGTCGGGCGGGAGTGCGAGCTCCTCGCCGATCGCGCGCGCAAGGACCGCGACGCGAGCGGAGTGGCTGCGGGTGTACGGATCGCGGGCGTCCACCGCTGCGGCGAGCGCCCGGACCGAGGCGAGGTAGAGCTCGCGCGTCTCGGCCAGCCGGTCGGCGTTGTCGAACGCGGTCCCGACGAAGCTCGCGAGCGAGCCGAGCGCGGCGACGTCCTCGGCGTCGTAGGCGCCGCGGGCGTAGGACTGGGCTGAGAGCACGCCGACGACCTCGCCGCGCACGCGGAGCGGCACGTGGACCGCGGACGCGCACCGGCGCGCCTCGTCGCCGAAGCGCTCCCCCCCGTGCTGGACCGCATCCTCGGGATCGCGCGCGAGGTAGGGCCGGCCGGTCCGGATCGCCTCGCTGGAAGGCCCGGCGCCGAGGGGGACCGTCAGCGGCTCCAGGTCGGGCGGCCCGCCCTCGTCCGCCCGGAACAGGAACGTGAGGCGCTGCGTGGCGCCGTGGTAGCGGCAGACGTAGAAGGCGTCGCGGGTGACGAGCGTCGCCGCGGCCTCCCACGCGCGCCACACGATGGCCGACGGCTCGCTGAGGAGCGCGAACTCCGCGCCGAGCTCGTTGAGCGCTCGGAGCCGCGCGAGCCGGCGCTCGCGGTCACGCCGTGCCGCGGCCTCCTGGAGCGCGACGCCAGCCGAGCGCGCGAACGACTGCACGTCCTGCCGGTCCACCACGTCGAAGGTCCGGAAGGGGTCCGTCGTGCCGATGAGCAGGACGGCGGCGACATCGTCGCCGACGACGATCGGCGCGGCGAGCACCGCGTGCAGGCCGCCGTAGAGGGCGAAGAGGCCGCTCTCGACCGGTGTGCCGCGGGTGCTCGCGCGGAGCAGCGGATCGCCCCGACCGTAGTCGGCGATCTCGACGAGACTGCGTCGCGCGACGACGGCTCGCACGACGGACCCTGGATCGTCGCTCACGACGTTTCGCAGCGGCGCCGCCACTCCCTCGGCGGCGAGGAAGCGGATCCGCCCGCCCTCGAGCACGACGAGCGTGACGAGGTCCGCGTCGAACGCCACGATGGCCTCCGCCGCGACGCGACCGGCGACCTGCTCGCGATCGCCCTCCGCGGCGAGCGCCGCGCCGAGCGCTTCCAGCCGGCGTGCCCGGTCCAGGATGCGCGCGTTCCGCACCGCGACCGCGGCGTGCGCGGCGAGGCCTTCGAGGAGCGCGAGCTCCTCGGCCACGAACGGGCGCCGCTCGAGGCGGCCGACCACGAGGGCGGCGGCGAAGCGGCCGTTCACGAAGATCGGCACCGCGGTCAGCGGATGGATCCCGAGCGCGACGAGGGCCGGAAGCGCGGTCGGGTGGTCGCCGTACTCCCGGACTTCGAGCGTTCGGCGCGCGCGAACGACGTCGCCGACGAGGCCGACGTCTACGGGTGCCTCGACGCCAACGATGGCCTCTCCGACGCCGGCCGCGGCGGCGACGACGAAGTGCTCACCGTGCCGCACGCTGATGGCGGCGTGCTCCGCGTCGACGACGGAGAGCGCGGAACGCGCGATCGTCCGAAGCACCGCGTCGAGCTCGGTCTCGGCGGCGAGCTCCACCGCGACGCGCTGGAGGCTCTCGGCGCGCTCGACCGCCCGCTCGGTCCGGACGCGCTCGGCGCGGAAGGCGCGTACCGCGATCGCGATCGCGAGGAACACCCCCGCGACGAGCGTCGCGTCGCCGACGATCTGCACCGGCGGCGTCGGCGCACCACGAGCCACCCGAGCGAGCTCCTCGCCGCCCCGGCCCACGAGGTACGCGGCACCGCCGGCCACCAGCCCGCGTTCGCCGAGACGTGCCGCCGTCACCGCGGTCGCAAGGAAGATCGCGATGAAGGAGACGCCGCGTGGATTCGGAGCGTTCGCGACCATCCACATCGCGGCGGCGGCAAGGTCGAGGAAGAGCGCCGGCGGCGGCTCGTCGCTGAAGCGCCAGGGCCGGCCGAGGCGCGTGGCGTCCCGCCAGGCGACGATGGTCGCCACGGCAAAGAGGGCGCCGGCGGCGAGCCCGCTCACGAGGTCGACGAGCTCCCGCGCGGCGACGAGCCAGACGATGCCGATGACCATCGTCCCGAGGCGGAGGGTGACCAGCGGATCGCGGCTCCAGCGATTCATCGGACCGGGAGGTACCATCGCGCGGGCCGGCGGGCGGTTCGGCAGGTGCTCATCGCCGGGAGCGTCAGGGCTGCATGAGCAGGTAGCCGCCGTCCACGACGAGGACCTCGCCGGTGACGTAGTCGGAGGCTGGCGCGACGAGCCAGAGCGCGGCCATCGCGACGTCGTCCGGCGTGCCGAAGCGACCGACCGGCTGCCGCGCGGCGAAGGAGCGATCCCACATGCCGCTCGTGCCCTCGGTCTCGATCCCGGCCGGGGCGATCGCGTTGGCACGAGCCCCGAACGGACCCACCGCCCGGGCGAGCGTCTTGGTCAGGGCGATGAGGCCGCCCTTCGATGCGGCGTACGCGGCCGCGGAAGGTCCCGAACCGACCAGCCCCACGACGCTCGCGATGTTGAGGATGGCCTGACCGCGCGCCTGCTTCTCGAACTGGCGCGTGACGGCCTGCGCGCAGAGGAAGGCGCCGCGGAGGTTGGTGTCGAGCACCAGGTCCCAGAGCTCGACGGTGTGCTCGAGGAACGGCGCGGTCGGATAGATGCCGGCGTTGTTCACGAGGATGTCGACCCGGCCGAAACGGGCGACCGCGGCCTCGACGATCGTGCGGGCGCCCTCCGCGGTGGAGACGTCGGCGGGGACCGCCTCGAGGGCGCTGTAGCCCCGCCCGCGCAGGCGGCTCGCCGCCGACTTCGCGCGTGCGGCGTCGATGTCGTTGAGCACGATCGCCGCGCCGGCCTCCGCGAGGCGGCGCGCGATCCCAAGCCCGATCCCGGCACCCGCGCCGGTGACGATGGCGACGCGATCGGCGAGATCGAAGAGCTGCACGATGGATTTCTCGCTCACGGGAGACCCATGCTAGGGCAGTTACTCCGTACGGCGGGGCGCCCAGACGCCGACGAGCGAGGCGGCCTCCTCGAACACTCGCGCACCGTGGGAGGTCCCCGGCGGGACCCGGTACGAGTCGCCGGGGGCGAGGATGCGCTGCTCGCCGGCGATGACAAGGACAAGGCTCCCGCGGCCGACGACGCCGATCTCCTCGACGTCATGCTTGTGCGTCTCGAGGACGGTGCGCGGCTCGAGCTCGGTGAGCGCGATCGTCGCGTGGTCCGCGTGGATGAGCCGCTCGGTCACGCCCGGCGCCGGCGTGTGCTGCGGCAGGTCACGCGGGCTCGCGAAGTAGAGCTTCGGCACGGCCAGGCCGGCGCCGGGTCAGGCGCTCGAGGCCTGGTCGGCCTCGGCGTCGAACTGGTCGTTCTTGGTGAGCAGGAGCGGCTTCACGGTGCCCGCGATCGCCTCGGCCGTCACGACCACCTTCTTCACGTCGGTGCGCGACGGGATCTCGTACATCACGTCGAGGAGGACCTCCTCGATGATCGTCCGGAGCCCGCGCGCCCCGGTCTTGCGCTTCGCCGCGCCGACCGCCGCCGCGCGGAGCGCGTCGGGCGTGATCTGGAGCTCGACCTTGTCGAGCGCGACGAACTTCTGGTACTGCTTGACGATCGCGTTCTTCGGCTCGGTGAGGATGCGCAGCAGGTCGTCTTCGTCGAGCGCCTCGAGCGGGACCATGACCGGCATCCGGCCGACGAACTCGGGGATGAGGCCGTACTTCAGGAGATCGTCGGGCATCACCTCGGAGAGGACCTGGGTGGTCTCCTTCGTGTTCTGGGCGAGCGACGCGCCGAAGCCCATCGTCTTCCGCCCGATCCGAGCCTCGACGATCTTCTCGAGCCCCTCGAAGGCGCCGCCGAGGATGAAGAGGATGTTCGTCGTGTCGATCTGGATGAAGTCCTGGTGGGGGTGTTTCCGACCGCCCTGGGGCGGCACGTTCGCGACGGTGCCCTCGAGGATCTTCAGGAGAGCCTGCTGCACTCCCTCGCCCGAGACGTCGCGGGTGATCGACGGGTTGTCGCCCTTGCGCGCGATCTTGTCGATCTCGTCGATGTAGATGATCCCGCGCTGCGCTCGGTTGAGATCGAAGTCGGCCGCCTGGATGAGCCGGAGCAGGATGTTCTCGACGTCCTCGCCGACGTAGCCGGCCTCGGTGAGGCTCGTCGCGTCGGCGATCGAGAACGGCACTTCGAGGATCCGCGCGAGCGTCTGCGCGAGGAGCGTCTTGCCGCAGCCGGTCGGCCCGATGAGGAGCACGTTCGACTTCTGGAGCTCGACGTCGTCCACCCGGTGGTTGGCCCCGACCCGCTTGTAGTGGTTGTAGACGGCGACGGAGAGCACGCGCTTCGCGCGCTCCTGGCCGATGACGTACTGGTCGAGGATGTCGTTGATCCGGCGGGGGTTCGGGATCTTCGCGCCGACGGCTCGCGCCTTGGGCGTTTCGAGGAACTCCTCGTCGACGATCTCGCGGCACAGCGTGATGCACTCGTCGCAGATGTACACGCCCTGGCCGGCGATGAGCTTGCGGACCTGGTCCTGGCTCTTGCCGCAGAACGAGCAACGGTACGGCTTGCCACCCTTCGCGGCCGTCGTCACCGCGCGACCGCCGGCGCGCGCTTCTCGGAGCCGGCCTTGGCCAGCGAGATGAGCGACTCCTTGCCGACGTAGACGTCGTCGATGATGCCGTACTCCTTGGCCTCGGCGGCGCTCATGAAGCGGTCGCGCTCGGAGTCTCGTCTCACCGTCTCGGGATCCTTGCCGGTATGGTGCGCAAGGATCCGCGTGAGCTTGTCGACGAGCGTCTCGAGTTCCTTCACCTGGATGATGACGTCGGGGGTGTTGCCACGGAAGCCGCCGGAGCCCTGGTGGATCATGATCCGCGCGTTCGGGAGCGCGAAGCGCTTCCCCTTCGCCCCCGCGGCGAGGAGCACCGCGCCCATCGAGGCGGCCTGGCCGATGCACACCGTGTTCACCGGCGCCTTGAGGTACTGCATCGTGTCGTAGATCGCGAGACCGGAGGTGACGACCCCACCCGGCGAGTTGACGTAGAGGTAGATGTCGCGCTCGGGGTCCTCCGACTCGAGGAAGAGGAGCTGGGCGATGATCAGGTTCGCCATGCTGTCCTCGATCGTGTCGGTCACGAAGATGATCCGGTCCTTGAGCAGGCGCGAGTAGATGTCGTAGGCGCGCTCGCCGCGCCCCGACTGCTCGACGACCATCGGCACCAGATTCATCCGCACGCCCGACCTCCTCGCCGCGACACCCCGCGCACCGAGGGTATCACCCGCCCCGGGAGGGCCGGCCGGCTCGGGCCGACCGCCGTCGCTGATCGGCCGAGCCGCCTCGGTCGTATCGTTGGCAGCCGCGTAGTGGGAGGGATCGAGACATGTCGGTCGGGCTGAACGAGATGGAGCGCTACGTGCTCGAGGAGCACATCGAGGACTTCAAGGACGGCATCATCGGCCGGCGCGAGCTGCTCCGGCGGGTGACCTTCATCACCGGCGGCACGGCGGCCTCGCTGAGCGTGCTCGCGACGCTCGGCTGCAACGTGGACCAGCCGGTCGCCCGGAGCGCCGCGCCCAGCGCCGCGGCGCCGGCCAGCGCCGCCGCCACCGCCGCGGCCGCCACCGCCGCGGCCGCGCTGCCCTACGCCTCGCCGCCACCCGCCAAGACGACCGATGGCATCACGGTCCAGGAGAAGGACCCGCGCATCGTCGCCGGGAAGGCCGACGTGAAGGCGGCCGACGGGGCGACGCTCATCGGCTACTTCTCGCGCCCCTCCGCCGCGGGGCGCTTCCCCGGGATCGTCGTGATCCACGAGAACCGCGGCACGACCGAGCACATCCGCGACGTCACCCGTCGGTTCGCGACCGCGGGCTTCGCCGCGGTGGCGATCGACGTCCTGTCCCGCTCCGGCGGGGCGGACAAGCTCACCGATGCCGCGGCGTACGCCGCGGAGCTCGCGAAGCGTGCCCTGCCGGAGCAGGTCGCCGACGAGAAGGCCGCGCTCGACTTCCTCAAGGCGCAGCCGCAGGTGGACGCGGCACGGATCGGGATGACCGGCTACTGCTTCGGCGGTGGGGTGACCTTCGCCTGCGTGAGCGCGGGCCTCGACCTGAAGGCCGCCGTCCCCTTCTACGGACCGAAGCCCGCGGACATCTCCGGCCTCGCGAAGACGAAGACCGCCGTGCTCGGCGTGTTCGGCGCGGAGGACACCCGCGTGAACGCGGGCATCCCCGACCTGGAGGCCGCGCTCAAGCAGGCGGGCGTGCCGGTCCTGATGAAGCAGTACCCGGGAGCCAACCACGCGTTCCACAACGACACCGGCGACCGCTTCGTGTCCCAGCAGGCGCGCCTCGCCTGGGTGGACACGATCGAGTGGTTCCGGAAGTACCTCTAGCGGCCGCTGACGGCCGGCGGGCGCTCAGGGGTCGCGCATCCTCCTGAGCGCCTCGCGGCCCTCGGCGCTCGTCTCGGGTTTGGCTGCCGCCGGCATGATGAGCGCCGACTCCGCGGGCGCCGCCGGCACGATGAGCGCCGACTCCGCGGGCGCCTCCGGCTCACCACCGCGGTGGAGATCCACGTCCGGCGCGCCGGCACGCTTCAGGATCTCGCGCTCGGAAGCCGGTCCCTCGAGGCCGAGGAGCTTATCCACGAGCTTGCGGTTCCGCAGCGAGCGGGCGAGGGCGGCGAGCACCCGCGGATCGCGGAGCGCGCGGGCGTCCTGCTGTCCGAGCGGCGTCGTCGCGGCTTCCGCGGCGAGCTCCTCACCCGAAACGGTGATGCCCTCACGCTTCGCGAGGTCGTCGAGCACCAGGAGGGACTTCGCCCGGCGCTCGGCGGCCGGGCGCCACTCCGCGCGGATCTCGTCCTCGGTCTTCCGCGCCTGGAGGAGGAACTGCTCCCACGGGAGGCCCTGCTCCTTCACGCGGGCCTGGAGCTCGGCCACCAGGTGGTCCAGCTCGTCCTGCACGAGGACCTCGGGAAGCTCGACGGTCGAGACCGCGAGGAGGTGGTCCATCATCTTGTCGGCCGCGGCGTCGCGGGCGTCGTGGAAGCCGGCGTGGAGCAGCTCGCCGCGCACGGCGCGATCGAGCGCCGCGAGGTCGGCGACGCCGACGGTCTTCGCGAACTCGTCGTCGAGCGCCGGCATGACCTTCTCGGCGACCGCCTTCACCTTCACGCTGAACGCGCCGGTCTTGCCGCGGAGCGGCTCGTCCCCGTAGTCGTCCGGGAACGGCAGCGCGAGCGATCGCTCCTCGCCGGCCGACGCGCCGTCCAGCCCCTCGGCGAGGCCGGGGAGCGCGTAGGTCCGGCCGATCTCGAGGTGCGCGTCGCGGCCGAACGGCTGCGCCGCGCCACCGTCGAGGGAGAGGTCCACGTCGACGGTGACGACGTCGCCCCGCGCCGCGGCGCGCTCCACCGGCCGGAGCACGGCGTGGCGCTCGCGCATCGCGTCGATCGTCTTGGTCACCTCGTCGTCGGAGAGCGGCGCGAGCTCGATCGTCTGCCCGTGCGCCCGGTGGTCGCCGATCGCGACCCCGGGCCGGACCGGCATCGTGGCGGTGTAGACGAGCGGCTTCCCCGCCTCCAGCTGCGAGATCTCGACCGAGGGCGTGTCGAGCGGCTCGAGGCCCTCGGCCTGGATGACCTCGCGGTAGGTCTCGTCGACGAGGTCCTCCGCCGCCTCGCTCCAGAGGTGCTCGCTCCCGTAGGTCCGTTCGTAGAGCGCGCGCGGCGCCTTGCCCGGCCGGAAGCCCGGGATCCGAGCCTGACGCACGCGGCGGGCGAAGACGCGGTCGGTCGCTCGGTCGAGGCGCGCGGCGGCGACCTCGACGGAGAGGACCGTCGTCGAGCCGGGCTTCCGCTCGACGGTGTGCGTCACGGTGCGCTCGGGCTGGGGCGCCGCCCTGGCGGGCGTCGGCAGGGTATCGTCCGGAGCGGTCGCGGGCACCGTCGGCTGAGGCGTTTCTTCCATGGGTCGCTCCTAGTTTAGCCTTGGAGCCGGCGATGTACTTCTACGAGATCCACGAGAGCGACGACGACGACGTTGGCGCGGCGGTGCTCCTCGGCCACGCGGAGCGGTTCGAGCCATTCGAGTTCTTCGCGCTCGTCAAGAAGGCCCGCACGCTCCTGCTCGGCGCGTTCGAGGAGGACTCGCTCGCCGAGGCGATCGCGACGGAGCTGGAGCGCACCGCCGGGTTCCTCCACGTGACCGACGAGCGCCTCGTCGCGTCGGTGAGCGTCGGCCTGACCGACGCCGACACCTTCCTCGTCACCGAGGACGACGACGAGCGCGCGGTGTACCTATCCGCGGACGAGGACGACGGCTAGCCTTCTCCGTGGGCGAGTGGCGTAATCGGCAGCCGCGCAAGATTTAGGGTCTTGTGCTCGAAAGAGCGTGAGGGTTCGACCCCCTCCTCGCCCACCCGGCCGTCCCAGGCGGCCGACCACGCCGGCACGGCGTCCGGCGGCATCGGGCGAGCGACGAAGAAGCCCTGGACGCACGAGCGGCCGAGCGTGCGCAGGAGATCCCAGGTCCGCCGGTCCTCGACCCCCTCCGCGACGAAGCACAGATCCATCGCGCGGGCGAGCGCGGCCGCGGCGCGAATGATCGCGACCCCATCGGCGTGCTCGGCCGCGCCCAGCACCAGGGACTTGTCGAGCTTGATCTCGTCGACCGGCAGGCTCCGCAGGTAGGCCAGCGACGAGTAGCCGGTGCCAAAGTCGTCCACCGAGACGTGCACGCCGGCGGCGCGCAGCCTGGTCAGCTCCTCCAGCACGCGACCGGCCTCGCGCATGATCGCGCTCTCGGTGACCTCGATCGTCAGGCGGTCCGGCGGGATGTCGAGGTCCCGCAACCTTGCGAGGACCGCGTCGACGAACACCGAGTCGCCGAGCTGCCGCATCGACACGTTCACGCCGAGGGCGGTCTCGAGCCCGGCCGCCCGCCAGCGGACGAGGTCGGCGAGCGCCCGCTCGAGCACCTGGAGGCCGAGCGCCCGGATGAGCCCGGAGTGCTCGGCGAGCTCCACGAACACGCCCGGCGGGACGGAACCGCGCTGCGGGTGCTCCCAGCGGGCGAGCGCCTCGAACCTGAGGCACCGGCCGGAGTCCACCTCGACGATGGGCTGGTACGCGACGGAGAGCTCGTGCCGGGCGATCGCGGCATGGAGGTCGGCGGCGAGCGCGATCGTCTCCGGGCGGTTCGCGTCGGCCTGCGGGTCGTAGACCGACACGTCGCCGCCGCCGCGCCGCTTCGCCTCGTACATCGCCACATCTGCGCGTCGCATCGTCTCCTCGAAGAGCGGGTGGTCCTGCGACGCCGTGGCCAGCCCGACGCTCGCGCCCAGGTAGACCGGCTGGCCCTCCACCACGATCGGCGACTCGAGCGCGGAGAGCAGCTTCCGCACCCCCGTCATCGCCTCGGACTCGCGCGCGAGGCCGCCGAGCAGCACGGCGAACTCGTCGCCGCCGACCCGCGCGACGGTGTCCGTCGCGCGCAGGCCGGCCCGCAAGCGGCGCGCGACCTCGCGGAGCAGCGCGTCGCCCGCCGGATGACCGAGGCCGTCGTTGACGGCCTTGAACTGGTCGAGCTCGAGGATCGCGATCGCGACGAGCGTGCCGTCCCGCAGCGCGGCGGCGAGCGCGAGCTGCCAGCGGTCCTCGAGGAGCGTCCGGTTGGGCAGCTCCGTGAGGACGTCGTAGAGGGCGAGGCGCTTGAGCGCGGCCTCCTGCTCCTCGAGCTCCGTCACGTCCCTGATGAAGGCGCTGTAGACGATCGCGTCGCCGCGGCCGAGGGCGGTCGCCGCGATCTCGATCGGGAAGACGTGCCCGTCGCGATGGAGCCCCATCACGCGCTGCCGCCTCCCGAGGAGCAGACCGTCCGGCGCGCCGGTCGAGCCGGCCAGGCCGCTGCCGTGGGCCCCGCGCAGGTGCGGGGGAACGATCGTGTCCTCCACCTGACGGCCGGCGACCTCGGCGCGCGACCAGCCGAAGATCGCCTCGGCGTTCTTGTTCCAGTCCACGATGCGCCCCGCGGCGTCCATCGTCACGAACGCGTCGAGCGCGTTGTCCACGATCGCGCGAACGCGCTGCTGGTCCTCGCGGACCACGTCGAGGAGCCGTCGCTCCTCGACCTCCGCCGCCTCCACGGTCTGGGCGAGCCGGTCGATCGCCCGGGCGACCGTGCCGATCTCGTCGCTCCGCATGATGCCGCTGCGCGCGGTCCGGTCGCCCTCCGCGTAGCGCCTGATCGCGTCCACGAGCCGCTCGAGGGGGCGCGTGATCGTCGCCGCGACGACGACGACGCTGATCGCGGCCGATCCGACGAGCAGGACGAGCAGCGCGCCGCGCGTCGCGAGGGCGCTCGCGGCGAGGGAGCGGGCTCCCGCCGAGCCACCGGCCACGGTGACGAGGTCGTCCACCGCGGCGCTCACGGCGAGGGAGAGGACGAGCGCGAGGACCACGACCGCGCTGATCGCGGCGAGGATCCGCTGCCGGATCGGCGCGTCGAGCGCGCGCAGGACGCCGAGCAGCCCGATCGCGGCCGAGACCCCGAGCAGGACCAGCGCGTCGTACGAATCGACGGGCCCGGCGTGCAGCGGCGCCACCGCGCCGCCGAGCGACGCCACGTCGGCGACGAGCTCCTCGAGGCCCAGGGCGGCGCCCATGGTGCCGACCGAGACGAGGACGGCCACCGGCCAGCGCCGCTCGAGGAGCAGCGCGGCGCCGAGGGTCGCGGCGAGGGCACCCGCCGCGAGCTCGCTCTCGCGACCGGCGAGCGCCGCCGCGATCGCCGAGAGCGGGGCGTCGCCGGGTCGCCCGAGGAGCGCCGCCAGCCCCGCCGCGATGGCGAGCACGGCGAGCGGCCGGCTCGGATCCGGAACGCGGGCGAGCTCGCGGAACGAGCGCGCGAACTCGCGGAAGGAGCGCGCGAGCCACGCGGCGATCACGAGCACGAGGCCGAGGCTGGCCCAGAGCTCGAAGGGTTCCCAGCCCGGTGGTCGCGCGGCCCACCCCGCGACGACGAGCAGGTCGAGGCCGAAGTGGTACCCGGCGATCACCGCGGTGAGGAGGAGCAGGAGGACCGGGAGGTGCCGCACGGCCGGCCGCTCCGGCACCGCGACCGCCAGGAAGAGCAGGACGAGGCCGTACAGCGCGACGCCGGTCCAGAGCCCGGAGCCCAGGTAGGCGACGACGAGCGCCTCGAGGGCGAGCGCCGCGAGCACCGCGAAGCCGAGCGCCGCCCGGCGCGCGGCGAGGCTCTCGCTCGTGAGCAGCCCCGCTCCGGCGACGAGGAAGAGGGGGCCGTAGAGCCAGAGCTGGCCGGCGAAGGCGCCGTAGCTCGCGGGCACGTAGGCCGCGGGGTTGACCAGCATGTTGAGGCCGTGGAGCAGGATGACGGCGCCGGCGAGCGTCGGCAGCGGACGCACGCGCGGCACGCGGCCGCTCGCCGACAGCGCGCCGAACGCAGCGAGCGCGACGGCGATCGCCCCCCAGGCGAGCGTGCCGGCAACGCTCGCCGCGGCGAAGAACATGAGCGCGAGGAGCGCCGGCGGGATGGCCGCCACGCCGGCGAGGAGGGCGCGTCCGACCGGTGGCGCGCGCCGGTCGGAGGACCCGAGGGCCGCCGCCGCCGCACCCAGGCAGAGCACGGCGAAGACCGGGAGGCGCGGCGCGAGCAGCGCGTAGGCCGGGTTGGTGAACAGCCCGGGCGCGACGAGCGCCAGCGTGGCGAGCGAGCTCTCGGCCGCCGCGACGAACCAGAGCAGCAGGTCGAGACCGGTCGGGCCGGCGTCGATGCCTGGGCCCGGGGCCGCCGCGCCCTCCGGAGGCGAGGCGCGCGTCATGTCAGAGCCATATCCGTGGGCTTTCACCTGACCGCGAAGGTACCGGCCCGGACGCCCTCGGACTTGGGTCGTTCAGCCCCTTTCCGGGCGCCCAACGGCGTCCGGAAAGGCGGTTCGAGCCGGATCGGCCTCAGCTCCCCACGTCGCGGTCGCGCATGAGGACGGCGGCGAGCCCGAAGCCGAGGAGCCCGCTCCCGAGCAGCGCGCCCTCGCCGGCCCAGCGGACGTCGCCTGCGAGCGGCACGCCGTAGAGATCGAAGAGCGAGGAGCGGAGCACCCAGTCGGGGACGTGGAAGAGCGGACCGAGCTGGATCGAGAAGTAGCTCCACGCCGCGACCGCCCCGAGCGCGCCGGTCGCCGCGCGCGGCGCACGCGCGAGGAGGAGGGCGCCGACGCCGCCGAACGCGCCGGCGAGCGGCACGAGGAGGGCGCCCGCGAGGGCGAGCCTCACCCCATCCAGCTCGAGGCCGGCGGCGAGCGCGCCGGCGGCCGACGCGAGGGTGGTGACCGCGCCGAGGAACGCCACCGCGATGACGAGCGCGGCCGCCCGCTGGAGGACGACCCCAGAGCGCGAGACCCCCGCGGCCAGGAACGCCCCGAGGCGGCCGTCCGCATCGTCGGCGCCCCAGGCTCCGACGCGGACGATCGCGTAGCCGGCGACCGCGAGCGCGACGATCCCCGAGAGCATGAAGCCGAAGAACGCCTGGTAGGGGTCACCGCCACCGAGCGCGGCGAGGTAGCCGCCGAAGCCGGGCAGCACGAGGATCGCGTCGACCGCGGCGCGCGCGAGCGCCCCGATGAAGAGCACGACGAGCGCGAGCGCGCCGCCCCACGCGAGGAGCGTTCCACGCTCGCCGCGGAGCTCGGCGCCGACGATCGTGCCCAGGAGCGCGCTCCGCGCGGGCGTGCGCACGGCCGGCCGCGCGGGCTCCGGGCGCGCGAGGAGCGCGGCGCCGAGGTCTCGTCGCGCGGCGAGGGCCGCGGCGACCAGCCCGAGCGCGAGCGCGAGGAGCGCGAGCGCCGCGGTCGCGGCGACGTCGAACGCGCCGCCGGGCACGAGCGGGCCGCTGCGGTCGAAGAGCGCGAAGGGCGAGACGTACCGACCGAGCCCCAGCGGGCCGGCGGTCCCGCGCGAGAAGCTGTTCGCGAAGAAGAGCGCGACGACGATCGCGAGCGAGAGCCCCGCGGCCCCGCGCCGCGTCACCACGAGCTGGCTCGCCACGAGCGAGATCGCGTAGACGACGGCGAGGAGCGCGAGAAGGGCGGCCGCGGCGCCGGCGGCACCGGCGGGATCGAGCGGCTCCCCGTTCCGCGCGGCGAGCACCGCGCCGAACATCGTGGCGAGCACGAGCGCGAGGGCGAGGAGGAACCCCCCGGCCCGCGCGGCGAGGAGCCGCCCCCTGGAGACGCCGGCGGCGAGCCAGGCCTCGGCCAGGCCGCGCTCCTCGTCGCCGCGCGCCGCGCCGGTGGCCGAGAGGACGGCCCACGGACCGAGCAGGAGCGGGAGCGCGCCGACGAAGCGCCACTGGAGGTAGCCGCCGAACGTGTCGACCCGCTCGGGCAGCGGGAGGAGGTAGGAGAGCTGGCGGCCCAGGAGGGCCATCTGCGCGCCGAACGCCTCGCGCTCGGCCGGGCTCGAGCCCGCGAGCTGGACGAACGCCGCCGCCTGCGCGGCACCCAGGAGCACGACCGTCGCGCCGAAGCCGATGCCGCTCGCCCGCTCGAGGCGCAGCGCGAGCCGGATCACCGCCGCGCGGGCGCGGCCGCGGGATCGTCCGTCGCGTAGTACGAGAGGAAGACCTCCTCGAGGCTCGGCTCGCGGCTCTCGAGCCGCACGACGCGCTTGCCGGCGAGCGAGGCGAGGAACGGCTCGAACGACCCGCGCACCGTCGATCGCTCGACCCGCCCGTCGGCGAGCTCGACCTCGACCTCGTGGACCCGGAGCTCGCGGAGGACATCGAGGCCGGCGACGCGGACGAGTCGCCCGGCGCGGACGATCCCCACCCGGTCGCAGACGTGCTCGACCTCGGAGAGGACGTGCGACGACAGGAACACCGTCGCGCCGTCCGCGCGCGCCTCGCGGAGGAGCCGGTAGAACTCCTGCTGGTTGAGGGGGTCCAGGCCGCCGGTGGGCTCGTCGAGGACGAGGAGCCGCGGCCGGTGCATGAGCGCGAGCAGCAGCGCGAGCTTCTGCTTCGTGCCGCGCGAGAGCGCGCGGTACGGCCGCCCGAGGTCGAGATCGAGCCGGCCGGCGATGAGCGCCACGATCGAGCGGTCCACGCCCCCGCGGAGGCGACCGAGATGCGTGACGATCTCGGCACCGCTGAGCCCGCCGAACTGCGGCAGCTCGCCGGGCAGGTAGCCGACCTGCCGGGCGACCTCGCTCGCGCGCGCCCGGCAGTCGAGACCGAAGACCTCGGCCGCGCCTCGCGTCGGACGGGTCAGACCCATGAGCAAGCGGATGACCGTGGTCTTCCCCGCGCCGTTCGGTCCGAGGAAGCCGAAGATCTCGCGCTCGGCCACCTCGAGGTCGCAGTCGAAGATCCCGCGCCCGGCGCCGTAGTCCTTCGTGAGCGCGCGGGTGACGATCGCCGCGCTCACGCGCGGCCGACCTCCAGCTCGAGCCCCTCGCGCGCGACGAGCACGTCGAGCCCGGGAGCGACGTCGCGCGCCATCGCCTGCGCCGCGGCACCGATCCGATCGAGCGCGTCGTCGGTGCGGTCGGGATCGTGGTGCGTGAGGACGAGGCGGCGCGCGCGCGCGCGGAGCGCGACCTCGATCGCCGCGGGGACGGTCGAGTGGCCCCAGCCCGGCTTGTAGTCGTCGGGCAGGTACTGCGCGTCGTGGATGAGGACGTCCGCGCCGGCCGCCAGCTCGACGATCGGGTTCGGTCGCCCGCTGAACGCGTCCTCGGTGTCGGTGGCGTACACGAGCACCGCGCCGTCCGCCTCGATCCGGTAGCCGAGCGTCGGCGAGGGATGCTCGAGGCGGGCGCTGCGGATCCGGTACGGGCCCACCGCGAGCTCGCCCCCGCCTTCGATGTCGGCGAACTCGAAGGCGGCGGCGAGGCCGTCCAGATCGACCGGGAAGAAGGGGTCGTCCATCCCGACGCTCAGGATGTCGCGGATCGGCCGGTCCTGGCGCGGACCCCGGATGCACATGCGCGTGGCGTTGCTGAAGGCGGGCCGGAAGAACGGGATGCCCTGGATGTGGTCCCAGTGAAGGTGCGAGAGCAGGAGGTCGGTGTCCCAGGGTCCGCCGCCCCGTCGCTCGAGCGCGATCCCGAGCTCGCGGAGCCCGGTGCCCGCGTCGAGCACGAGCAGCCGGTCGGTCGCGTCGCGCACCTCGACGCAGGCGGTGTTCCCGCCGTAGCGTACGGTCGAAGGGCCGGGCGTCGCGATCGAGCCGCGCACTCCCCAGAAGCGGATCCTCACGCGGGCCGGTCCGCGGGTCGGTCGCGCTCGGAGAGGCCGGCCGCTTCCTGGATGCTGCCCATCCCCTCGTCGCCCTGCTTCGGCCAGGTGCCCTTGAGCTCCTCGACGGTCACCGTCAGCTCGGCGAGCGCGCCGTGGAGCGCCGCCATGACCGCCGGGTCCAGGTGCGCGCCGGTCATCCCTTCCATGATCTCGAGCGTCTTCTCGAGCGGGTAGGCGGGCTTGTAGTAGCGGGGCGCGGTGAGCGCGTCGAAGACGTCCGCCACGGCGATGACCCGTGCGCCCAGGAGGATCTCCGCTTCCGGCAGGCCCTTCGGATAGCCCTTCCCGTCCATCCGCTCGTGGTGCTGAGCCGCGATGAGCGGGACCTCGCGAAGGTCCCGCGGGAACTCGAG
>Ga0082335_1003686_pt1 | contig 24648 bp, 26 predicted proteins | sample Subgrocontami58m_FD_72375 | JGI IMG/M metagenome (GOLD analysis project Ga0082335, IMG submission 72375) | Subsurface groundwater microbial communities from S. Glens Falls, New York, USA - GMW37 contaminated, 5.8 m (SPADES assembly) (version 2) ...
TACCAATTTTTTGCGTATTGAGAACCTCGAGCACCCCCGTCATCCCCGACCTGATCGGGGATCCAGTCTGGATTCCCGTTTTCACGGGAATGACAGTTTATTGAATTTAGGATTTTGGACTTTGATATTGTTTAGAGTTTAGAGATTAGGGTTTAGGATTTATTTATGGAATTATAAGTTTATACGTAACTGCCATTGTTACTCCACTTATTTTATTATCTGCATTGAATTTAAAAGAAACAGTATATTCATTTGCAGCAATTCCTATAAATGCGCTTTCTGGTCCGTATTTAGAAGGTTCGAGTTCTTTTAATTTCTTAATTGTTTCGTTTGATTGATCAAAGTTCCACGGACCTACGGCATCTTTTAGGTAATTGAGTTGACTCGATGCTTCATTCTTTGTTAATAATCCACAGCATTCAGAGGCCTCTAAAATTACATTTACTTTGTCTGCCATATAGCCTTCAAATGGTTGAAAATTTCCAGTGTTAATTGCAGCTTTTATATTTTCTTTAACGTAATTTAAATCATTTATTTTTTTAGTTGGGGAAATATTTTCTTCTACTTCAACTGTTGGAGAGAGTACTTTTTTTTCAGACTTATTGCTTGTAAAAATTTCAGATTTATCATCTGAAGGTTTCCCAGACATTGTACCTAAGTAATAAGCGCCAACGCCTAAAATCAAAACAAGGAGTATAAAAAAACCAATTTTATAAAACTTCATATTTCACTTTGAAATATAGAATATTAATAAATATTTGTCAACTTGGTAATTTATAATATTACATTTGATGCAACGATCGTTCATCTAAATGTCGAGGTTTTTATTACTGCCCTTGCATTACGTCTGCATGTAAAATAAAATACTTAAGTCTTTTAACATATGAGTGAAACAGATAGAAGAATTCCCAATCCTCACATATCTAACTTCATAGATTTAATTAGAACCCCAGGAAAAAGGGACCCTCATATACTAGAAGGGGAACATAAGGTCGCAAATATTATGGATCGCCTCGACGATCTTAGAGAAGAACACCAAGATCTGATTGAAGAATTTCCACAGCTTGACGTTAATCCTCACGACCAATTTACTCTGACTCCTTTTGATAATTTAGATGGACTTGAAATAACAGTTCCACCCGAAGTATTAATAAAGTCTTGGGAAATTCAAAGAGAAGAAAATCTAACAATTGCAAATCATCCTGCAAGAATATTTGCAATGAACGAACTTGAACAAAGAGGATTTACTCCACCACCAAAAATAGAAGATGGTGCTTTAGAAGAAAGCTTCAGGCAAAAAGAAATAATATGGCTTTCAGATTTAGGACAAGCAAGACAAATGACTTTGACAAAAGAAGAAACAAACCACCCACAAGTTCACAGAACTCCGTTTCTTGCAGTTGGTCCTTTATCTTTTATGGGAGACCATGTGAGAAGTTTTGTTGGAGTTGGTGCAATGTCTGATATAACAGGGTCTGTTCTTGCGGGAGTGACCTTATCAAAAATGCATGTTTTGTGGCATGTTCCAAAAGACGGAAAATACGCAAATCCGCATATTCAAGCAGTTTTTGTTCGCGAAGTTATAAACATACTTAATAATTTAGACGATCCTGTTCTAAATGGCTTTTCTCCAGATGAAAAAAAACAAATAATTGATAGATGGATTTCTTGTATGGTTGTGAGTACAGAAGCTGATCCAGACAAAGCGTTAAGAAGATTTGAAATGGCACATGATGCAGGAGCGCGTTCGGTTAGGCCTTATCAACATACGGCGGGAATAGAAGTTGTAAATACTACGAAGTCCTTACGAGAAAATTTTAGAGATGTTGAAATATTTTCAAGTCAAATTAGTTCAAAATATATTGCACAAGCATGTGAAGAGGCAGGAGCAAGCGCAGGTATTTTAGGTGTTGGCTCAGGTGGAAGATGCATCACTGCCAAAATGGCAGGATTAATTCCAACCAATGCTCATTTAACATGGGAATTACGAGGCCAGCTTAATAGAATGCCAATCATGGCAGAGGGTGGAGCAATAAATAATCCTGTTGTATCTGCTTTAGTTGGAATGTCTGGTGTTTTAGGATCTGGATCATTAGGTGGAGGGACGTTTGAAGCTCCTGGAGGAATGTTTTTCTTTACTCGTGATGGTAAAACATTTGAAAAGCCATATAGGGGTGAAGCATCAACCGCATTTAAATACCTTGGTCAAAAAACGTATCCATCTGGTACTCCATTTTTTTCTGAAGGTGAAGGAACTTTTAGAGAACTTGACCCTTTTGCTCCATCTATTACTTCAAAAATTAGAAAAGCTTGGGAATCTGTAATTGTTGGTGCTGCAGATCTTGGACTTGATGGTAATGATCCTGATGTAATTGGACAAATGCATAGACTTGACCCAAGTCCTTTATATAAAATTACCCCAGAAGGTACAAAATCACAAAATACTCATTAGACTTTTAGTCTCTTGAGGCAGTCTTTTTTGCCGAGGATTTCCATAGATTCATTTAATGGTGGTGTTATTTTCTTTCCGGTTATGACGACTCTAAGTATCATAAAAAAATCAGATACCTTTATTTTTTCTCGTTCTGCTAATGCAAGCATCGCATCTCCTATCTTATTTGCTTTCCAATCTTCAATTTTTGAAAGTTCAAGATGAATTTTCTCAATAATGTTTTTATGAGTTTTTAAATCCATTTCATGTTTCTCAGGGGTTTTAAAGAAAAATTCACAAAGTGGAAGATATTCGGACAATTTTTTAATTCTTTCTTTTATAAGTGGAACCGTTTTAAATACAATATCTGCGTCATAACCTTCTCCTATATAATTTAAAATTCTAGTTTTTAAATCTTCGTTGTCTAATAATCTTATATGTTCTCCACTCAGCCACTCAAGTTTGACAGGGTCAAATGCAGGACCAACTGGAGACATATCTTTTAAATCAAAAGCTTTAATTAATTCATCAACAGTAAAAATTTCAATTTGTTTTGGGTGAGACCAACCCATAAGAGCCAAATAATTTAATATTGCTCTTGGCAAATAGCCCTGTTCAATATACCAAGAAGCCCATACAGGATTTTTTCTTTTTGATAGTTTTGCTTTATTTTTATCACGAAGAAGAGGAGTATGTGCATAAAAAGGTTTCTCCCATCCAAATGCGTCGTAAAGTAAAATGTGTTTTGGTGTTGATGAAATCCATTCTTCTCCTCTTATAACATGTGTTATTTTCATCAAATGATCATCAACTACAACTGCCAAGTGATATGTAGGGTAACCGTCAGATTTTATTAATACTTGATCATCAATATTTTCGCTTTGAAAAGATATTTCTCCTCTTATTAAATCCTCAAACGCAATAGTTTGTTTTGGTTTTACATTCATTCTAACTACATATTTTTCACCATTTTCTATTCTTTTTTTACCATCTTTAACATTTTTAAGACAATATTTATCATACCTAGGAACTTTTTTTTCACTTATAAGCTGTTTTCTTAATTTATCAAGTCTTTCCTTTGAACAAAAACAATAGTATGCAAATCCTTTTTCCAACAGTTCATTTACATATATCTCATATGTCTCAAGTCTTTCAGATTGCCTGTAGGGACCGCTTAATCCTTCTTTATCAGGACCTTCATCATATTCAAGCCCATATTTTTTTAAAGTATCAAGCATTTTTTCTTCTGATCCTTTTATCAATCTTTCTCTATCAGTATCTTCAATTCTTACAATAAATTGGCCGTTGTTTTTTTTCGCGTAAACCCAGTTTATAAGTGCGGTATGAATACTACCAATATGCAAGTCTTCGCCAGTTGGCGATGGAGCAATTCTTGTTCTAACCATAGGAAGATTATATACCACTTCGCAATCATTTTTTTAAAATTAGTATATGCCTACCGGAGCCAGATTACCGTACGGTATCTGGCAGAGGGGTATATAATACATAAAAATGAAATTTCATTGTTTTCGCTGTGGAAATAAATTAACAAAAAAAAGGTACAACTTATATGAATGTTCAAAGTGCAGTTACGAACATTTTATAAATCCATATCCAACAACTTCTGTAATAATAGTTAACCAAAAAGATGAGTTAATGTTTGTCAAAAGAAAATATCCACCAAAAAAAGGGTTTTGGGATCTACCTGGTGGTTTTATTGATATTAAAGAAACAGGAGAAGAAGGAGTAAGGCGAGAAATTAAAGAAGAGTTAGGAATTGAACTTGATAAGGTATATTACATCGGATCTTATCCTGATAAATATTTCTTCCAAGGATTTAATATGAATACAATTACTTTATCCTTTTATTCAAGAATCTCAAATCAAGATATTAAAGTATCTGATGATATTACAGGTTTCAAATTTTTTAATGTAAAAAATATCCCATACAATAAATTAGCGTTTAAAAATCTATCAATATCAATAAAAGAATATTTAAATATTAAAAAGTCTACTTAAGTAGATCTGGCCGTAGTTTTTTTGCCAGATCATATGATTTTTTTAATCTCCATTCTTTTATTTTTTTGTGGTCTCCCGAAAGAAGAATTTGTGGAACTTTTTTACCTTCAAACTCATATGGTTTTGTATATTGAGGATATTCAAGGGGGTAGGTTTTAGAAAAGCTTTCTTCTATTGTTGCCTCGCTTTTTTTTAACACTCCGGGAATAAGACGTACAACTGAATCGATAATTGATGCCGCCACAATCTCGCCTCCTGTTAAAACAAAATCACCCAGAGAAATATCTTCATCAACGTATTCTAAAACTCTCTCATCAACGCCTTCATAATGCCCGGCAATAATAATTAGATGATCTAATTTAGAATAGTTAATTGCTAATTGTTGATTGAATGTTTTTCCCTTTGGAGATGTAAGAATTTTCTTAACTTTTAACTTTTTGTTTTTAACCTCTAACTTGTTGAGAGCTTTCCATATTACATCAGCTCTCAACACCATCCCTGGTCCTCCGCCATATGGCTTATCATCAACTGTTTTGTATTTATCTTGAGCAAAATCTCGTAAGTTAATGAGTTCTATTTCAACAAGTCCCTTATCAATAGCCCGTTTCAAAATACTCTCATTGATAAAACCTGAAATCATATTAGGAAAAAGAGTGATTATAGAGATTTTCATGTCCTTATTTTACTATAATAAGCCTAAATGAAAACTCTTGTATTGTTTTTTATTCGCATTTACCAAAAAACAGCGTTTATAAGAAAGCCTTTTTTAAGAACAATATTTGGAAATGAAAGAACCTGTAAATTTACACCAACATGCTCCGAATATACGTACAAATCTATAAATAAATTTGGGGTTATAAAAGGAATTTCAATGGGACTAAAACAATTAACAAAATGTCATCCATTTTCGAAAAATTAACAGAATAATATAACTTGAAACGTGAAACATGAAACTTGTAATTAGTGAAGATACAAATTATTTTCGATTTTGGACTTCGCGAAGTCAAACAACGATTTGACGGATGCGAAGCGGCTCCAACTAAGAAAATAATTTCGTATCAAGCTAATTTAGAAGGCTGAGGAGATTTTTTTGGCAATTTCATTAAATTCCGCTTCTGAAAACTTTAATATTCCTTGTCTAGGAATAACATTTTTCCAAAAATCATCAATTTCTTTATATCTTGGGATTATATGAATATGCGCATGTGCAATTATCCCGTGAGTCAAATATTGTGTCCATTTTGGTGAAAATGCTTTATCAATTGCTTTTTTAACTTTTAAAGCTGTTCCCCAATACTTTTCAAAGTCTTCTACATCGTGAACCCATTTATAATGTTTTTTTGTTATTAATAAAACATGTCCTTTAGATGCAGGATAAATATCTAAAAGTCCATAAAATTTTTCATCTTCGTAAACCTTATACGAAGGCGCGCTACCTTTAACAATATTGCAGAAAATACAGTCTTCCATAAGTACTGATATTATATAATCTAATTATGACAAGTAGCAATCTTCAACAAACAGCAAAAGAAATTGTTTCAAAAACTATTCTCGCAGCAGACGAAAGTTCAGGAACAATAAAAAAGCGGTTTGATACTATCGGAGTTGAGTCAAATCCTGAAAATAACAGAATTTATAGACAGATTCTTTTTACAACTCTAGGCATAGAAAAATATGTAAGCGGCGTCATTCTTTTTGATGAAACAGTACGACAATCAACAAATGAAGGGGTTCCTTTCCCTGAATTTCTATTAGAAAAAACTATAAGTCCGGGAATAAAAGTTGATAAGGGTACTGTAAAAATTCCAGGATTTAAAGAAGATACTTTTACCCAGGGTTTTGATGAATTAGTTAATAGATTTTTAGAGTATAAAGAGCTTGACTGTCGGTTTGCAAAATGGAGAGCTATGTTTACCATCGATGGCAAACATCCAAGCACTACCGCTATAAAAAGAAGCGCTTCAGATCTTGCGCTTTACGCTCTGCTTTGTCAAAGCGCAGGAATAGTCCCAATTGTTGAACCAGAAGTAATGATGGAAGGCAAACACACTTTTGATCAAAATAAGGAAGTCACAGAAAACGTTTTGAATGTTGTATTTGAAGAACTATCAAATTATGGAGTAGATATGCGAGGTATAATTCTTAAACCAAATATGATTACAGCAGGCAAAGATAATCTAAATCAATTATCTAAAGAAGAAGTTGCGCAAGAAACTCTAAATATTTTACAAAAAACCGTTCATAAAGACGTCCCAGGAATAGCATTTCTTTCGGGCGGACAAACTCCAGATCAGGCTACAGAAAATCTAAATGAAATAAATAAACTTAAAAATAAAAATCTAGATAAATATCCATGGAGATTAACTGCATCATATGGAAGAGCTCTTCAAGGTGAGACTCTTGAAGCTTGGAAGGGTAAAAAAGAAAACACCAAAAAAGCGCAAGAAACTTTTATAAGCCGAGCAGAAAAAGTATATAAGGCAAGCTTAGGACAACTCTAATTTATTTATCAAATAAAAATGACAAACAGATGGATAACTCTAACAGAGCATATTTTAAAAGAAGAGCAAGAAATTCCATCAGCCACAGGAAAACTCACATTAATACTAAATCAAATTGCTGAAGCTTCAAAAATTATTGCCTCCCATGTAAAAAAATCAGGGCTAGTTGATATTGAAGGAAAAACCGGAGAGAAAAACGTTTATCAAGAAGAAGTTCAAAAACTTGATATTTTTAGTAATAACCTACTGATTGATCTTTTAACCGAGCTTGGATTTGTTAATATGATAGCGTCTGAGGAGCTTGAAAAAGCTATTTTGTTAAAAAATAAAGGAGAGTATTCTGTGTTTTTTGATCCTTTAGATGGATCGTCAAACATAGATACAAATATAAGTATTGGAACTATTTTCTCAATATATAAAAATCAGAATAACAAATTACAAAAAGGATCTAATCAGATCGCTTCCGGTTATATTGTTTACGGGTCCAGTGTGATGTTTGTATATACGTGTAACCGTTCAGTTAATGGATTCACATTGGATCCGTCAATAGGAAGTTTTCTCTTATCACACCCTCACATCAAAACTCCAAAGACTTCTAATGAATATTCTATAAATGAAGGAAATTTTGATTTATATGACGATAAATTAAAAAACTATTTATTGAGTTTGAAGAAGATACCTTATAGACTTCGATGGGTTGCGTCAATGGTTGCAGATGTCCATAGAATTTTACTTAAGGGTGGTATTTTTATATATCCTGCTGATAAAAAACTCCCAAATGGTAAACTTCGACTTATGTTTGAAGTCAATCCCCTGTCATTAATTGTTGAAAGAGCTGGAGGAAAAGCTTTTAGCATTGACGGTAGCCCTCTTGATATTGAACCTAAAGAAATACATCAAAGAATTCCAATTGTTATAGGAAGTGCATCGGAGGTTGAAAAATATATCAAACTCCAAGATAATTAAATAAGAATGTCTAGATTAAAAGTAGGCTTAAATGGTTTTGGAAGAATTGGGAGATCATTCGCAAGGATAGCTCTTCAAAGAAATACGTTTGATATTGTTCTTATAAATACAAGATCTTCAAGTTCTGGAACAATTGCTAATTTACTTCAGAATGACTATGTTTATGGAAATTTCCAAATGAAGGTAAACTCTACACAGAATTCAATATTGGTTGGTGAAAAAGAAATTCGTATAAGCCAATCTGACTCGCTGGAAAATATTCCATGGGATGAAGTTGGGACCGATGTAGTTATTGACGCAACAGGAGCATTCTTAACAAAAAAAGATTTAGAAAAACATTTAAAAGGTAGTGTTAAAAAAGTGATTTTAACAACTGTATCAAAAGATGATGAGATATCACATATCGTATTGGGAGTTAATGATGATAAATTTGATTTTCAAAATTCAAAAATTATTTCAAATTGTTCTTGCACGACAAATTCTGCCGCTATTTTATATAAAATCTTAAATGGCAAATATGAAATCACCTCAAGTTTTTTTACGACTGTTCACGCGTATACACAAAGCCAGATTTCTTTAGAAGATCTGACAAAGCTTAAATCAAAAGACTTAAGTATCATACCAACAACAACTGGTGCATCAAAAGGAGTAGTTAAAGTGATCCCAGAACTAATCGGAAAAATAAGCGGCATGTCTCTAAGAGTTCCTGTCCCAACAGTATCTTTTACAGATATATCAGCGATCATAAAAGAAAAAACGTCTAAAGAAGAAATTAATAATTTATTTGAGGAAAAATCAGTGGGTGAACTTAAGGATGTACTAGGATATAAAGATACTTTTATAACATCTGCTGATCTTATAGGTTCAACCAAATCCACGGTTTTTGACGCCAACTATACAGAAGTGATAAACGGCAATTTTGTCAAAGTTACTGGTTGGTATGATAATGAGTGGGGGTATTCTTCGAGGCTTGCTGATTTAGTTGAAAGACTTTCTCAACTTTTTTGATATACTTACGGACTATGAAAGGTCATATCAAATATATTGACAGAGCACATATCAATAATAAAACCGTACTTCTCAGAGTTGACTTTAACGTCTCTTTGACAAAAAGCGCAAAAGTCGCAGATGACTATCGTATTCGTCAATCAATTCCTACAATTAAATATTTATTAAGTCAGAAAAATAAAATTATTCTGGTCTCTCATCTTGGAAGACCTGAGGATAGAGAACCTGAATTGTCTCTAAAACCAGTTGTATCTCATTTAAATAATCTGCTTAAAAAAATCAAAATTACATTAGTTGATGATTTTTTATCAGATAAAGGGCAGAAAGTAATTGAAAATCAAAAAAATCATGAAATACTTATGCTTGAAAATATCAGATACTATAAAGATGAACAAAAAAACACCGTGTCTTTTGCAAAAAGTTTGGGTTCTATTGCTGATGTATTTGTAAACGATGCTTTTGGAGTATCACATAGAGAAAATGCATCTGTAACAGGAGTTGCAAAATATCTGCCATCATACGGAGGGTTGCTGTTAAAGGAAGAAATAGAAACTATTTCAAAAATTTTAAACAATCCAAAAAAACCATATGTCGCAATAATAGGTGGAGCAAAAATTTCAACAAAAATAGAATTCGTCGATAAGCTCATGGGATTTGCAGATTTTCTACTTATTGGTGGAGGAGTTGCAGACACTATGCTCAAAGCTCAAGGTTTTGAAATAGGTAAAAGCTTTGAGGATAAAAAGGAAGAAAAACTAGCTAAAAAATTATTTAAACTCGCAAAAAAGAAAAAAACAGAAATTATCCTTCCACTTGATGCAATTGTTGGCAATTCATTATCGACAGATAATTCTACAGAGATAAAAAAAATCGGAGAAATTCCAAAAAACAAATATATTCTTGATATTGGTCCTGAAACCGAAGCAAAATTTGGATCAATAATAAGCGAAGCAAAAACCATAATATGGAATGGTCCTCTTGGCTATTTTGAAAATAAACTTTTTAGAAGAGGAACCGATTTTATCTATTACACAATAACTCATAACAAAAATGCTTTATCTATTGTAGGTGGAGGTTCTACTCTTGCCGCAATATCAAAAAAAGAATACCTTGATAAAATCACACACATATCAACTGGTGGAGGCGCAATGCTTGAATTTATCGAAAAAGGAACACTTCCTGGAATAGAAGCACTAAAGACATAAATCCTAATTTCTAATTTCTAAATACTAAACAATATCAAAATTACAAATACAAAGTTTTAAATTTTCAATTTAGGTATTTGAATTTGTTTAGAGTTTAGAGATTAGGATTTAGAGTTTAACTTATCTTATAAGTTCCACTACTTTATTCACCGGAGCTGGAGAAGATACATAAACTACGCCAAAACTTTTTTTAATTGATGGTAGAAAATCTCTTCCAATTACTTTATCGTCTAAAATCCAGTAAACATCAAGATCAAGGAGAGTTCCCTTATTCCAGAACACTCGAGGTTTTTTATCTGGGAAAAGAAAAATCATTCCGTCTGTATTATTCAATTCCTTTACACCCATCAATCCTCTCTCCCATTCTTTTGAAGAATCTGCAACAAGAAGTTTGTAAGTTTTATTTTTTATTTTGTAGTTAATAGTTTCTTTTTTATTAGAATTGTAAAAAGCTATTGCAATAAGAAGAAAAAGAAACAACGTTATTAAATATATTTTTCTCATTAAAAATGTATACATAAGCTTAATGTTATAATATAAACATATTTCACGGGGAGTAGTTCAGTTGGCTAGAATGCGCGCTTTGGGAGCGCGAGGTCGCGGGTTCAAGTCCCGCCTCCCCGACATGAAAATAGGAAAAAAACATATTAAATCGTTCATAATTATTTTAACTGCTTTGTTTATTTCATACTATTATCCTGTTAATTTAAAAAGCCCAGAAAATAAATTAATTGTTTCAAGGGTGATTGATGGGGACACAATAGAATTAAATACTGGTGAAAGGTTGAGATATATCGGAATTGATACTCCTGAAATAAATTATGGTAAAACACCTGAATGTTTTGCATATAAAGCAAAAGAATTTAATAAAATGCTTGTGGGGAAAAAAGAAATAAAAATTGAAAAAGACGTGTCGGAAAAAGATAAATTTGGTAGGTTACTCAGATATGTGTATGTTAAAGATGAGTCAACAACATCTGCTATATTTGTTAATGAATATTTAGTTAAACAGGGATATGCGGTAGTTTCAACGTATCCTCCGGATATAAAATATATTGAAGATCTTTTGTTAGCTCAACAGGAAGCAAGAGAAAATAACAGGGGCTTTTGGAAAGAATGTGATTAGATAAATTTATAACCTGTCAATTTTTGATGCAAGAATAAAATCATTTATTGAAAGTCCTCCAATTGCGTGAGTTATAAGAGTTATGCGAACTTTATTCCAACCGTATAAATATATGTTAGGGTGGTGATTTTCGCTTTCTGCAATTTCGCCCACTTGATTTACAAAAGATAAAGCTTCTTTGAAATCTGTAAATTTAAAACTTTTAATTATTTTTTTATTTTCTTCTACGTTCCAATCTTTAACTATAGATAAATATTTATCTATTTCGTTTTTATCAAAGGGTTTTGTACCTCCCTCACAAGGAACGCACTTTTTGTTATGAAGATCCATATGGATTAAATTATATCAACTATAAGATATAATATATTTATGGCAGAAATCGTAGGTCAAGAAACACTTGAAATTACAGTTCCTACTGTTAATAGACGTAAAAAAGAAAGACCTACAAAAAAAGAATCTCCTAACGACCGTCGCGTTATTGTAAAAGGATCTTCTGTTTATCTTGATCCTCATGCCGATAGCTTACCAATTGGAAAAGTATCTAAAGCTGGATATGTACAACATTTGGGAAAGATTGGATTTTTAAGTCAATTTAGGCCAGTTAATCAAGTCATTTTAGAAACATCAGATGGTATTCCAGTTGTTCTTGTACAAGAAAATACAGCTTTTACACACCCAAATAGACTAATTAAGCCTAAATAATTTATAAAATCTTTTCCCACAAATAATCTCCGATAAATCCAAAGTGGCCGCGTCTTGCGGTTTGTGTATAGATTGGTTTTCTTAAATCGAATCTTTCAATAATCGCCTCAGGCCTACAATCAAAATTAAATGTAATTTCTTTCCCATCAATATATGCGACTTTTAATACAGGCTGAACCCCACCAATTACATATCCTATTTTTACCAAAACTTCTTTTACCCCATATTTTTTTAATAACTTCAATGCTATCCACCTTGCCATATATGCCGCAGACCTGTCGACTTTTGTCGCATCTTTTCCAGAAAACGCTCCGCCACCAACAGGTATTCTTGGGCCATAAGCATCAACGACTATCTTGCGACCTGTACATCCTGAATCTGCATCAAACCCCCCGATATTAAATGACCCAGTATTATTTAGATAATATTTTGCAGAACCATTAAAAAGATTTAGATTATTTATATATCTTTTTAATTGTAGTTTTGTTTTTCCCTGAACCGAAAGGACAACAGACATTACTTTGTTGTCTTTTATAACAACCTGGCTTTTACCATCTGTATTTACTCCTTCAAGAAGTTTTCTTGCAAGATAAAGTTCATTTGGAATAAAAGCTTCGTTTTCTGCACATGCGTAACCTATCATAATTCCCTGATCACCAGCTCCGCCTATCTTTACTCCTTTTGCTATTTCAGGGGACTGTTTTGACACATTGGATTTAACTATTATTTGTTTTCCTGTTATTTTTTTATAATAATCTTTGGCGACTTTTGAAATATCTATATTTACCTTACTTGTAATTTCTCCAATTAAAGTAATCAAACCATGTCCGCCAACAGTTTCTACCGCTACTTTTGAATAAGGGTCTTGTTTCAAATATTCGTCAAGAATCGAGTCTGAAATTTGATCGCAAATTTTGTCAGGATGAAGATAAGTGACTGACTCTGCAATGTATCTTTTGTTTTTCATATATGTTTATCGATTTTGACTGAAGCACCTTAATCTTAAATAAGTTCAGGATGCCGGTGGATCAAAGAGTCAAATCTCTCCCCACACTCTTGATAAAAACCTCAATCTGAATATATTAACTTACTAAGACTATTAAGTCAACCAAAAACTTATTTTTTATTTAAGTAATGAATGTGTAATTTCATATCTTCTGCAGTAAAATGTTCAATCACTGCGCCTCTTGATGCATCCCATCTAGGTGTCATAAAAATATCGGTTACATATCCTGATCTCAATACTTTATCCCAAAAATCAATAAAATTTCCTTCTGTAACTTTTCCACTTTCATTAATTTTTCTATAAACAGATTTAGTAAAAATATCAGGAGCCGAGAAAATAGGAAATTCCTGTTCTAATCTTAATCTATTAGTATTCTCCAACAATTCTCTTATATTTCTATCAATATTATCCGGTCCATCTGATGTTATTATTCCAGCCACATAACCTATCCTCGTTGGATTTACTGAAGTTACGCTTTCAAAAACACCTAATACTACGGGTAATATCCTATCAAAAGAATCAATAACCTCTAATCTAGTTTGTAAAGCTTCTACTATCATTTAGTCAAAAATTATACCACAGCTTATTTTCTGAGTTCTTTTGGGATTATGAGGCCTATTCCGTCATTTATTCTAACATCTACTCCCTCTGGTGGTAATTTAATTTGAACTAGTGGATCTTTAAAGTTTCCACTTTGGGGAATTTTGTACCAGTCAAGAAGATACTTATACCCATTGTGGAATCCCAAAGGTGCGTCAATAGTTACATTAAACTTTTTTGACATATTAATATTAGCTTTTAAAGTATTTACCGCTTTATCTTTATAATATAAACCAATAGGAATAGGTTTAAGATTTTTCTTTAAAGCAACATTGTTTATTGATAAAAAAAACACAAACAATGGAACAAATAGTAATTTTTTATTTATAGTCAGCATAAAATCCGCGATTGCAATAAATATAAATGGCACTAAATACAAAAAATAATATTCTGAAGGCCGTGTACCGTAAAAATAAAAAATAACTGGCGTCAGAATTAAAATAATTAAAAAACTAATATAAAAGTTTTTCGAAAAGGCCTTGTTTTTATTAATTAAATAAATCACAAGTCCTGCAATAATGAATAAAAACAACCACATGTAATCTACCCTTTCGAAATAAATAAATGGCTTAAGAAAGTTTGTAAAAACAACCGTCCAAATATTTTTATCATTAACTAATCCTGGATTGTCTTCCAGGAAAAAGGCAAAGAATAATTTTGTATTCAAGAAATTGTTTCTAAGGTCAAAAATAAGAATCGGAATAAAGGTTAGTAAAAATGAGGAGGCTAAATATAAAAAATTTTTAATTTTAAAAACTTTATTTTGACAATACCTCAAAATTAAAAATATAAAACTAAATAAAATTAAAAACAAGAACTGAAAATGAATATTGGTAAAAAAACCAAGCAAAAGACCTAAATAAATATAATTTCCCCTATTTGGATTTTCATAAATGTTTTTTAAAACTAAGATTGTTAATACTATTCCAAGAGGAAGAATTATTGGCCACCAAGGAATTACATCATAGGCAGCAAGTCCGTTATTTATCCCCCATAAAGTAAGAAATATAAATGCAAGATTCCGATTAAATAACTTTGATAAAACAAAATACGATATTAGATAAAAGGCGATATTATATACCACAATAAAATCTATTAACGCTTTTGGATGAAGATTTCTAAACAAATAAAATGGAATTAATAAATATGTAAAATACGGTCCTAAGAAGAATCCTCTATCGTTATTGGCTCGTGGCCCAAGAAGAGTAAAATCACCCTTCTCAACAATATTTTTTATCTGGTATGAAAATTGCTCTTGGTCCCAATCAAAAATAATTCTTTGGTCAAGATTATAAAACCGGAAATACGCAAATACTATAAATATTAACAATAATAATATTAGGCTGTTTTTCTTGAATGCCTTCATTGTTTTTTCTGAGCAACAATAATAACCGACAATCCAAACGGGATATCTACAAACTTTATAATAAAATTCTCAACTATAAAAGGTAAGAAAAACAAAAAATTTAACACTTTAGAGACAGGTTGCACATCAGTTTTTAAACTTTTTATTTTAAATACTTTAAAAAACAATCTCCTTATAGATATTAATGGGAATAATATTGTATTTGCGTATGTTTTTTTAAGAGGTAAAAACTTTTTATTTTTTAGTAATTTTATTAAGGTTTTTTGAGTATATCTTCTACTGCTTTGAGCTTTAATATCATGATTACTATATAACCATTTATATGCAGCTTGTCTTAATAAAAACAGACCATTTGGTTTTAGTACACGATGGATTTCAGTTAAACATTTACCTTCTTTAACTTGTTTTTGGCCAAGCACATCAAAACACGTTATTAAATCAAACGAGTTATCAGGATAAGGTATCTTATTAATAGATCCTTTCTTTATGTTTGTAATTCCTTTTTGTTTAGCTAATTTGACCGCATATTCTGATATATCAATTCCAACAACTTTTCCAAATTGACTTAAAAAATTAAAATTTCCTCCAGTTCCGCATCCTGCATCTAATATATAGTTGTCTTTGCTCTTTAAATATTTTGCCAGAATTGATTTTGAAATTAATCTCATACCTTTAAACCAAAAATGGTTTTCTTCAACATCAGACATAACTTTATATTGCAGTCTTTCCATACTATACTATTCTATCTGAAAAACAAAAAGGTTCATTGGTTAATAACATTGCTGGCTTTTTCTTTAGTAAGTTTATTATTTTACTTCAACTTATGGTCACAGGTAATAACGCCTGATAAACCTGACCAATTAACAATTCAGGGAGAATCACCGATTTACGAATTTGTTGCAGAAACGGTCCGTAATAATATCCTTACATTTAAGAACCCGTTAACGCCAATTGATGGTGTTTTATATCCGTTTGGATGGCGCTTTGCTTTAGATGACGTATCTCCAATTTTTGGTTTATATTTCTTGTTTTTAAGACCGTTTTTAAGCATTCATCAATCTTTTATCTTTTTAATAATTTTCAGTGTAATTGTTTCATGTATGTCAATGTATTTATTACTTAATATGTTAAAAATAAATAGGCTTATATCGTTTGTAGTTGCATTGATTTTTGGATTTACGCCATTTGTAAATATCAGAATTAGTGCCCATCCTACATATGTGGTGCTTTATTTGTTTACAGTCCCTACGATTGTTTTTTTGAAGTTGATAATGAGTAAGTCTCTTAGAAATAAAAACTTCCTTGCATTGCTACTGGGTTTATCTATCGCTATTGCTTTTTATACTAATCTTTATTACGCAATAATGCTGATTCTTCTTGCTTTTATATTTCTTATTTTTTATTTTTTTAATAATTCAAAACATTTAGCGGATATATTTGAAAAAAATTACAAACATTTATTACTTTCAATAATTTCACTAACTATATTCCTTGTTCCGTTAATTAAAGAAGCGTATTATATTTTTTATCTCGGGAGAGTAGATAAGCCTTCTGATTGGAAAGATATTATAGCCTATTCTGCAGATCTGACAAATATTTTTATTCCCCATGCATCAAATCCTATATACAAAGATCTAGTGAATTTTATTGCAAGAAATAACCAATATATATCAAATACATTTGAAAACTTTATTTATCCTGGCTTAATTCTTCTTTTTAGCATATTTGCCTTTGTATTTTTATATAAACGTCTTCCAAAATTCCTATATCCAATATTTTATACTGCATTATCATTTTTCATATTAACCCTTGGTCCTTTTTTACATATTCTTGGTAAAAATACTCATATTCCACTTCCCTATACAATAATTGCATACCTACCTATAATTCAAATGGTGCGTGCTCCTGGAAGATTTATTGCTCCTTTTATTTTCTTAATGTCTATAATCACCGCTTTCCTTCTTCAATATCTTTTCTCAAGAATTAAGAAAAAGAAATATCTATTTTTACTGTTAATATTTTCTATTTTCCTACTTGATCAATATATATTTATTCATAGAGCACCTACAATATTTTATCCAAGCAAAATATATAAATATTTAGCAAACAAAAAAGATGTAGGTCCATTACTTGAAATTCCTTTTTCAATTCGAGATTCAATTAAGAATTTTGGATACAACAATGTTTTTTGGTCTTCATACACTCAACTAATCCACAAGCAACCAATATTTGGAGCTTATGCTGGAAGAATCTCAAATACTATGTTTTCATATTATATTAGAAATCCATTAATTGGCACTCTTGGGAAAATCATTGATCCATCAACAGATATTTCAACTTATCAAAATATTATAGATAGATACGACATAAAATATTTAAAAGATTCTATTGATTTTTATAAATTAAGATATGTGGTTTTAAAACAAAATGAAAAATATTCAGCTTTTATTTCAAATCTACTGACGACTATTGGCTTCAATAAAGTAATGAATGATGGGCAATACGTATTGTGGAGTATAAAACCAGAAAAGATTTACTTAAACACTGTTAAATTTGATTCAACTCTGGATGAATTAATGCTTGGGAGTGGCTGGAGTGACAAAGAAGAGGGCCAAAAAAGCAGGTGGATTGTTGGTAAGACGGCTAAAGTCTTTATGAATATAAAAGAAACTAATTACAAAAAATTAATTGTAGAAGCAGAGGCTATAGTTAAACCCCAAATAGTAAAAGTTTACGTTAATAGAAATTATGCGGGTAAAATATATTTTAATAATGGCAGAATGTCAAAACAAGAAATCGATATTGGTCGATTCTTAAAACCTGAATTTAATACCATCGTACTCCAAGCAAAATATACATATAAACTTTCAAAACACATCCCAAGCTCCAAAGATGATAGGTTCCTTTCTCTTCGAGTTAGATATATTAGTTTGGAATAATCGTAAAAATAATTTTTAGTGTTATAATTGTTGGTTGTTATGATGCCAAAAGCTAAATCTGTAAACAAACCATTAACTTTAGGTGATATTTCTGTTAAGTATAGAAAAAAAGTCTATGGGCAAAAGTATGCGCCCTCGCCTCTTCTTGAGGGGGTTAAATTAATAAGTCTTCTCAATATTCCCGGTGAAGAAGGAGATTTAAGTGAGATTGTTCGAATAAATATGAAGAGTGAGGTATCTTCAATTCCAGGCTTTAAAATCGCACAATTAAATCGCACCAGACTCATACCTAATTCCGTTAAGGCCTGGCATTTACATTTTAAGCAGGATTTTATATGGTACGTAAACCCATATGACCATTTATTTGTAGGGTTATGGGACTTGAGAAAAAACTCAAAAACAGAAGACAAAATAATGCGTATAGTCTTAGGAGGAGGTCAATCCCAATTATTATTTATTCCACACGGTGTAGCACAAGGTTCTGCCGTATTTCAAAATACTCCTGTTGATTTATTTGTTTTTTCAAACACTCAATTTGAAATAAACAATCTAGATGAAAAAAGACTTCCGTGGAATAGCAAGGGAAAGAATTTCTGGTTACCAAAAAGAGACTGACATTTATTCTTATGTCAAAAATAGAATTTAATCATACAAGCTTACAGGCAAAAAAAAATAAAAAAGCAATTTTAAAAAAAATATCAAATATAATCGATAGTGGAGTTTTTCTTAACGGCAAGGAAGATCAATACCTAAATAATAAACTTAAAAACTTCTTTGGTCATGGCTTTTTTTTAACTACGGCATCAGGACACGATTCTATAATGTTGGCTTTAATGTGCTTTAACTTGTCTTCAAAAGACGAAGTTATTTTTCCTGTAAATTCTTATCCTACAGCTTTTCCGATCTTCTTAAGTGGGGTTAAAGGCATACCGTCTGATGTTGATGAAAACGGTCAGCTTGATCCAGAAAGTTTACTAAAAAACATTACTTCGAAAACAAAAGCTGTTGTCGTAGTACATCTCTACGGATTGGTTGGGCAATTAAATAAAATTGTCCAAATCTGTAAAAAAAGAAAACTGATTTTAATCGAAGACTGCGCTCAAGCTTTTGGAACCAAATATAAAAATCAATACGTTGGAACATTTGGAGATATTGGTTGTTTTTCTTTTTATCCTACAAAAAATCTGGGAACCTTAGGAGATGGCGGAGGAATTTGGATTAAAAAAAAGAAAGACTACGAGTTTTTAATAAAGGCAAAAAGTTATGGAGAAAAGAAGAGATTCCATAGCGATTTTATTTCTGGGCATAGTCGCATACCTGAAATTCAAGCATCAATAGTTAGTTTATACTTAGAAAATTCTAAAAAAGACGCAAACAAACGAAAAAAGTTGTACTTTTATTTTAAAAGCTCATTGCAAAACAGTAAATTAAATCCTTATATTAGAGTTTTAACTTCAATTATCGAAAGCTCGCCTGTTCCTCATTTATTAGTAATATCTGCAAAAAAAAGAGACAAGTTACTTAAGTTTCTAAATAAAAATAAAATTCCAACAAGCATACACTATCCTTATAACGTAAACTCTATACCTGCATTTTCTTTTTTAGGAAAACAGAAATTTATACAAGCAGAAAAACTTACGAATGAAATATTATGCCTACCTTTCCATCAATATTTAAGTAAAAAGAATATAAGATATATAGTTGATACGATTGCTAAATTTTATAATTTATAAATATTATGAAAAAACTAAAAAGTCTTTCTATTGTATTGCCTTTCTTTAACGACGAAGCAACAGTCTCAAGGCAAATCATCTTTGCATACTTAGTCGGTCAAAATGTCGCAAAAAAACATGAAGTTATAGCAATCCATGGTGGTCGTTCACAAGATAACACTTATATAGAAATTATAAAGATGAAACTTATATATAAAGATTTAATAATTATAAACAAAGGGGATAATCAAGAAGGATATGCTGTAATAAAACATGGTTTTAAAAAAGCAAAATATGAATGGATTTTTTATACTGATGGAGATGCTCAATACCATATGGAAGAAGATCTACTAAAATTTGTTGATAAATATTTTAAAACAGGAGCAGATGTAATTAACGGGTATAAAATTAAAAGACACGATAATCTAATCCGGATCTTCTTAGGTAATTCTTACGCTTTCCTCTCAAGAAAAATTTTTAAACTTCCTATAAGAGATGTTGATTGTGACTTTAGACTAATAAAAAGAAAAGTTCTGAATAAGATAAAGCTTGAAAGTAAAGATTCATCTATATTGCCAGAAATGATATATAAATTAAAAATGGTTGGTGCGAAGTTTGCCGAAGTTCCTGTTTCTCATTACGCAAGAATTTATGGAAAGTCAAATTATACGGTTTTGAACCTTTTAAAAGAAAAAATTATTGGAGATTATAAATTATTTTTATCTTTAAAGAAAAACAGAATAAAGAAAGATTAACTACTTTATTTTTTTCATCCAGTCGTGAGCCCATATTTCAGCTTCCTCGCTTTCAATTACTTCAAGAATTTTATTTGCAATATGTTCTGGTTTATCAGCTTTTAGTAATGACCCGTCGTCTTGCCAATCATCATCTCTAGATTTACCAATGACATTTTTTCCAAAATTAGTTTGCGTTATGTATGGATAAACTAAACTTACTATAATACTGTCTTTTTTTAACTCTTCTCTTGCAGTAAGAGAAAGTCCATTAAGAGCTCTCTTTAAAGATGAATATGCTCCAATATTTGGAATATCCATAAAAGATGTTCCTGAACTAACGTTTACAATCATTCCTCCACTTTGACGTCTCATAATTGGAATAACTTCCTGCATTGCCATAAGCGGAGCAAGAACGTCTAATTTGAAAAGTTCGATATACGAACTTACTTCGATATCTTCAACCAAAGTATCATATCCTCGTCCTGCATTATTTACTAAAAGATCTGCCCTACCAAAATGATCAACTGTTTGTTTCACCATATTTCTGATTTCATCTTCATTCATCATATCTACTTGAATAGCGATTGAGTCTTTTAGGTTTTTCGAGAGGTCTTCTAATTTTTCTTTTGACCTTGATGCCAAAATAACTTTTGCACCTCTTTCTGCCAGTAAAACCGCTGTGGCTTGACCAATGCCTGAAGAAGCACCCGTGACAATTGCTACTTTGTCTTGAATTACCATATTACTTAATGATATCTGATTTTGTTTTTTCTTTCCTGGATAAATAAATAAATGGGATTGCTAAAAATTGAATTACTGATGCACCAAGATAGGAAGCAGGATAATTCCAAACGTCTGCGACTTTACCAAGTGTTGGTTGTATAAATATTCCACCACTTGACCCCATCAGAGAATCAAAGGAAAGAACTGTTGCTCTCTGCCCTGATGGGATTAATCCATTCAGATATGTTTGTCGAGCTGGCAGAATAACGGCAAAAATCATCCCCCACAAAAATATTAGGATAAGCGCTAACCAGAAATTATTTACAAAAGAAACTAGTATCAATATTAGCGCCGTAAGTAAAGTACCAAATAATAGTATCGTTGTTCTTTTCTTAAATATCTTAGTAATTTTTGTAGCCGCAAAGCCTCCTACAATTTGAGCAGATGCTGCTATTGCTGCAACCAAACCCGCGATGCTGTAAGCTTTTGCGTTTCCATAAAGATTTAGTAAAAAAGGTTGCAGCGCATAAAATACATAAAAACTCACCCCCGTTGTAAATGGAGCTGCTAACATAACCCACCTGACTGGTGGATTTTTTAATCCATGTTTTAACGAGTTCATAAATATTTTTCTTATGTCTCCAATTGGATCTCCTGTTTTTTTAGGCTTAAATCCTAAATCTTTCATAAGGAAAAAAGCAGTAGCAAAATTTATGAAAAGTATTAGGGCCCTTAAAATATATGGAACACCAAGATTTGTAAATTGAGCAATTATTCCACCTAAGATTGATCCTGTAAGCATCGCAATACCTCCGACCATCTGGCCTTTTGCAAAAACTCCTTCTAAGCTTCCTTTAAATTTTGTCGCGCGAAGAGCGTCTACCAACCATGCTTCAAGTGCTCCTGAGAAAAATGTAAATCCAAGTCCGAGTATTACAGAAGATAACGCCCATCCCCAGAAAGGACCGTGTATCTGCCACATAAATAAATATAAAATTGTTGAAAGCGAGAGTGTAATTGCGCCCAAAAGATAAGACGTTCGTCGACCATATGCATCTGCAACAATGCCTGTTGGCACTTCAAATAAAACTTGTCCTAAAGTAAAAAATGAGTTTGCTGCAAACGCTTCAAAATTACTAAGACCCGCGTCAAGTAAAAAAATCGTGTTAATTCCCCAGATGAAAGACGAAGCTAAAGTATTACCAAGAATTAGGTAAAGATAAATTGATTGAATGCTTTTTGTTTTTTTAAACATTAATTGAATATTATAACTGTATATTGATTTAAAATTCTTAACATTTTATACTTTAATCTAATGGACAACCAAACCTTAACATGTTCTAAATGTAATAATAAATTTTTAGCAATTAAAGAAGAAAGGGATTTCCTACAAAAAAAGGGACTTTCTCTTCCTACAAAATGCCCAGGTTGCAGACAAGAAAGAAGATTATCTCTTAGAGGATCTAAACGAGCTCTTTTTAAAACAAAGTGCCAAAAATGTCAAAAAGATATTGTTACATCTTTTGATCCTCAAAAAGTAACAAGCCCTATATATTGTCGAGATGATTATGAAAAATATTTTGTAGAAAATGATTCTCTAATTAAAGACGCTTTACCTTAAATAATGACATCACAAACTTTTTTCAGCGAATTAAATCGACTCATAAAGACCAACCCTAAACCTGAAACTAGAGTTTTTACATCTGTTAATTGTAACTCTTGTGATACTGTAAGTTTATCTAAAAATTTAACATATTGTTTTGATACTCACAGAAGTACAGATTCTATCTACCTTTTTGATTGTTTCTTAAACGTTGGATGTATTGATGGAGACTATAATGTTGAATGTGAAGGGTGTTATGATTGTGTAGATTGTTTCAGATGCTTTGATTCATCATATTTACAGTATTGTAGTAGAACTAATAATTCTTATTACTCTGCAAATTGTAATAATTGTACTGACATATTTGGATGTGCATATTTAAACAATAAGTCTTTTTGTTTATTTAATAGGCAATTAACAGAACAACAATACAGAGAAGAAATTAAAAAATATAAAACATCACCTCCTGAAAAAATTTTAGAAATTCTTAACGAGCTAATAAACAAATACCCAAAAACGCAAAGTGCAGGAGAACATAATTTAAATTCACCTTACGGAAATTATCTTTATTATTGTAAAAATTGTTATATGTGTTTTGATGCTGCTAATAGTGAAAATTGTTTATATGGATATGATACTTTTTATTGCAAATCTTGTATTGATACTACCTATGCTGGACAAAACGTAGAAAATTCATATCAAATAGTCGACTCACAAATTCTAAGTAATTGTAATTACATTGTAGAATCTAATAACTGTCAAGACTCCTCATATATTTTTAACTCTAAGGGTTTAAAAAACTGTTTTGGTTGTGTTGGTTTACAATATAAACAATATTGTATTTTAAATCGTCAATTTACACCTGATCAATATTTAACAATAACAAAGCAATTACAAGAAGAGTTATACTCTTCTGCAATCGATTGGAGCAATCTTAATAACTAAATAATAGGCTCTGGAAACTCTTCTTTTGAAGAAACTCCTCCTGAAAATACATCAGTAGATGTCCATCTATCAATATCGCGTTCAACAACAACTCTATTTTCTCCATATTTTTCCCTTGAATAATCAATAATTTCAGATGAGTAGCTAAATTCTGAAGGACTTACATTTATTGTTCTTGCTGAAAATGGTTTTGTTACCTTTCCGTCTACAGACATTTTTACATACATTTCTCTAGCTTCAAGGTTTATTAAGTCATCTGCCTTAAAAACAGGTGCAAATTCTTTTGCTAAATATTCGGCATCTTCAGCTCCAACAGCAAATGGAATCATAGTTGCTACATTTCCAAATACAGAAGATTTAATATCTTGTGGTAATTGATCTATGTATTGATGTGCTATTGTCAAATTAAGTCTATATTTTCTTGCTTCAGATAAAATTGTATTAAATGCTTCAGTTGCAAAATTTTGAAATTCATCAATATAAAAATAAAAGTCTATTCTTTTTTCCTCTGCAATCTTTGCTCTTGCAAGAGCAGTTTGCTGTATTTTAGTAATAAACATCGAACCAAGCAGAGCCATATTATCGTCTCCAAGCTGACCTTTTGATAAATTAATGATTACAATCTTGCCTTCATTCATAAATTTTTCGAAATCTAATACATTTTTTCCTTGACCAACCATATTACGAATTATTGGATTTGCTAAAAACTGCCCAACTTTATTCATAATTGGAACAATTGCTTGATTTGAAAATTGCTCATTCCATGATGCATATTCATTTGCCCAAAAGGCTTTTACAACAGGATCTCTAAGTTCATTAATAATTCTTAGTCGATATTTTGTGTCAGTCAATATTCTGGTAATACCTAAAATATTAGAGTCTTGAGTTTCTAAAAGAGCAAGAATTATAAAGCGTAAAATATGTTCCATTCTTTCATTCCAATCTGCTTTAAATATTTTTTTAAATATTGAAATAAAAAAAACAGCAACCTGTTGTCTTCTTTCATAATCGCCTGTATATTCAAGAGGGTTAAAAGGAATTGGAAAATCTCTATCTGTA
>Ga0082335_1003687_pt1 | contig 24646 bp, 20 predicted proteins | sample Subgrocontami58m_FD_72375 | JGI IMG/M metagenome (GOLD analysis project Ga0082335, IMG submission 72375) | Subsurface groundwater microbial communities from S. Glens Falls, New York, USA - GMW37 contaminated, 5.8 m (SPADES assembly) (version 2) ...
TTGATATCCGTGAAGGATACGGAGCGGCTTACAGTTTGAAAAAGTTTGTTCTTTCAGCGCTATTGTTATTGGCATTCCCTTTAATACTGGTTGCATTTTATTTTGGAAGAAGGATTTCTGCCCCGATCTTAAATATAACCGATGCGACAAAAAAGATTACCGGTGGCGATTTGGGTCAGCGGGTAAAAGATAGTGGCAAAAGTGACGAGATTAGCGGACTGGCTAAGGCATTTAATGTGATGGCAGAATCTCTTGAAGAAAAAACGATTAAATTAACAAGATATACGACAAATCTTGAGAATATTGTAAGAGAAAGAACCCTTGAACTACAATCAACAACCAATTTTTTGAATAGTATCTTAGCAGGTTCTACCGAATATTCGATTATTGCAGAAGATCTGAACGGCAATATCCTTGCATTTAATAAAGGGGCAAGCCGCGTGTATGGCTATAGTCCTGAAGAAGTGGTTGGAAATGCCAATGTTCGGATTCTTCACATAGAAGAAGATGTGAGGTCGGGAAAGGTAGAGCATATTTTAGAGGAAGCACGCAGGACAGGTCGATATGAAGGAGAAGTGACAAGAAGAAGAAAAAACGGCGAGGTCTTTCCTGTACATGTTACATTTACTTTACGACGCGATGAAAATGGTCGACCCATTGGTTTTGTAGTAGTGTCTAAGGATATTACGAAAGAGAAGTTGGTAGCACTGGAGAGGGAGATTGTAAATAATGTTAATAAGTTGATTGCCTCAGGTCTGGATATTAAAGAAGTTTACAAGAATATTTATCTGGAATTGAAACGTATCGTCGATTTTACCTGGTTAGGCGTGGCGTGTCTCATAGATGGTGCAGAAATTACCGAGGATTCCAATATTGTTGATGGAGTATTATCGATGGATTGGCTGAATACCAGCCAGTACCCATTTCATGCACTGGCGCAGAGTTTAGCTGTTAAAAGTGGTGAACCTGTGCTTGTCACAGATACGCTTAGTGGGAAGTATACGATCGACCAGGAATTATACAAAAAAGGGATATGCTCTTATCTCTGTTTTCCTTTGAATTCAAAAGGAACCCCAATTGGAACTATTACACTGGGGAGCAAAAAGAAGAATGCTTTTACAGAAATACATTTTGATTTGTTGAATCAAATTACGCCGCAATTAGCCATCGCAATCGAAAATACGAGGCTTTTTGTATCCATACGGGAGTCAGAAAAAAAATATAGGGATTTGGTAGAAAATGCACCCGAAATGATTCACGAGATCAGTCCCGAAAGGAAGTTTATTAATGTAAATAAGACGGAGTTAAATAAATTAGGATATTCCTTAGAAGAAATGAGACAGATGATGCTTGAGGATATTGTCCCGAATGATCATAGAGAGGAAATAAAGAGGCATTTTAAACGTATTATAGTGACAGGAAGCAGTGAATTAGAAACCGTGTTTCTGACAAAATCGGGGAAGGAAATCAACGTCGAAATCAATGGAACCGCTCTTTATAATAATAAAACAGGGGAATGTATCTGCGCGAGGGCATTTGTGCGGGATATTACAGAGAGAAAGAAGATGGAGGAGCAGGTACGTCGGTCAGAAAAATTAGCCTCGATGGGTGAACTGGCCGCTGCGATTGCCCATGAGATACGAAATCCCCTAGGGGCGATATGCAATTCCGTAGGGATTTTGGATACGCATTTAAAATTGACAGGTCAGAATAAGGATTTATTAGAGATGATTGTAGGGCAGTCTGAGAGACTGGACAGGATTATCAAAGATTTCCTGACCTTTGCCCATCCGCGAGAACCATACTTCTCTTTACATGACATTCGTGAAGTGATTAAAAATACCATTTTCCTGTTAGAGCAAGATAGCCGGTTTACGGACAAGATAGAAATGAAGGAAACCTACGAGAGCATATTGCCAAAAGTTTACATTGATACTGATTTAATTCACCAGGTATTGTGGAACCTATTCGTAAATTCTTTGGATGCCATGCCTGATGGTGGACAGATCAAGATAATGGTAAGAAAGGCAACTTTGTTTTTAAGGGACGCTGTAGAAATCGTGATATCAGATACCGGGGCAGGCATACCACCCCATGAGTTAGACAAGATATTTGAACCTTTTCATACTACGAAATCAGAAGGAACAGGTTTAGGACTCTCCATGGTCCAGCGTATTATTGACGACCATGGAGGTACCGTTGATGTTAAAAGTAAGGAAGGCAAGGGAACAACCTTTTATATCAAACTACCTGTTGGAAACGAAAAATTGGCAGTTTAGAATAACCTTTTAGTGGGATAATCAAGCATATGGAAGACGGTAAAATTCTTGTTGTGGAAGATCAGGATGCCATGAGAGAATCACTCGTGATTGCATTTAAAGACGAGGGGTATCAGGTTGAGGGTGTTGCAAGTGGCGAAGAGGCTATTCAGAGATTGAATAGTAATAATGTATATGACCTGGTTGTTACAGACCTGAAGATGAAAAAAGTGGATGGTCTGGAAGTTCTCAAGGCAGTGAAGAATGCAAATTCATCCACTGAGGTGGTACTAATTACGGCCTACGGTACCATCAGCACGGCTGTTCAGGCGATTCGGGATGGGGCATATGATTATGTAACCAAACCTTTCCGTCACCAGGAAATCCTGAAAGCTGCAAAAAAGGCAATTGAAAAGAAGATGCTGAAAGACAGGGTCAGATACCTTGAAGGGGAAATTAGAGATAAATATAAATTTGAGGGTATTGTAGGCAATTCAAATGCGATATTAGAGGTACTGAAAATAACTTCACATGTGTGTCGTACGGAGAGTACAGTTCTTGTGACAGGCGAGAGCGGGACAGGGAAAGAATTGATTGCCAGGGCAGTTCATTACAATAGTCCTCGAAAAGACGGTCCATTTGTTGTGATTAATTGTGGCGCATTGCCTGAAAACTTACAGGAAAGCGAACTGTTTGGACACGTGAAAGGAGCTTTTACGGGAGCTATCAGGGATAAAATGGGGTTGTTCCAACAGGCCCAAAAGGGGACAGTTTTATTAGATGAGATCGGGGAGACGTTGCCTTCTACGCAAGTAAAACTCTTGCGATTTCTGCAGGATGGAGAAATCCGCCCTGTTGGTGGAAATAAATCGATATTTGTGGATACGAGGATAATTGCCGCTACGAATGAAAATTTGGAAAAAGCTGTGGAATCGGGAAAATTCAGAAAAGATCTGTTTTATCGAATTAATGTGATACGTATTCATATTCCTCCTTTAAGGGAACGAAGGGAAGATATTCCGCTTTTAGTGGAGTATTTTTTAGAGAAAATTTTAGAAAAATTTAAAAAGGGCAAAAGGGTGTTCTCTGAAGAGGCGATGTACGCATTTATGAATTACGATTGGCCAGGTAACATCAGGGAACTGCAGAATATGATAGAAAGAGCAGTTGCATTGTCTAAAAGCGAGATAATAAATGTTGATGAACTTCCGCTTCCAGTTCCCGTGGAGGAATTTGCCGCACTTTCCAGAAATCCGTTAGATGACGAGAGGAAGAAATCATTTATTGTTACAACCCTTGCTGAGCAGGAAAAAAACGCCATTATTGAGGCCCTGAATAAATACGGTGGTAATCAAACAAAGGTTTCGCAAGTGCTTGGAATATCCACAACGACACTTTGGAGGAAGATTAAAAAATACAGGATTAAATCACAACATGAAATCTCAGACAATATCGATAATTAATTTCATACTGAAACCACTATTGCATAATGGAATATTTTGTATGCACAGATAAACAGAGTTTATTATGAAGGTAAAAATATAATTGTTTTAGTAAGACTTTGACTAAATACTACTTATATAAAATATAAGGGATATTTTTTTTAAATGCCGATGTTGGTATATTTTTCGTTACTACATGAGACCAGAAAGTAAAATTTATACCTTGCTTGCCTTATAAGACCGTAGAGCAAAAAGATAGTTTGTTCTTGCAAATCGTCTCTCAAGGTAAGACGAAAAAACCTTATGTAGCAAATAATTTCTTTTCTGTATTGGGTTAAACACCTTCTGAAGCGTGCTACTAGGTTGTAGGAGGTAGAAAGGCCTTGGCGGATGTTCAAGAAAAGAAAAACTACGGAGGTTAAAAAAGTCATAGATGTTAAGTTTGAAGTTAAAGAAGATTTAGAAGAAGATAGAGAAGGTTATTTAACGCAGGTATCAGAGTTCTTTAAAGGGTCTTCACATGGGGAGAAGAGAAAAATGCCGATAGTGGATGGAATAAATAAATTTCGTGCGTATGTAAAAAAATTACCCAGGGCACCGCACCCTCCGGTTCCTTCAAGGGAGGTGTGGCTTTCTTTGTGGGGCGCGTTTTTGGGTTTAGGATTTACTTCGTTGCTTGCTGTTCTCTGGAAGTGTCCGATGTTATTAGGGCCGTTTGGTGCTAGTGCCGTGTTGATTTTTGGCGCTTATAAGGCGCCGCTTGCGCAGCCGAGGAATGTCCTGATGGGGCATTTTTTAGCAGCATGCATCGGTGTGTGCGTAAATGATTTCTTCGGTGCCACGTTTTGGTCTATCGCCCTTGGTGTTGCCCTTGCCCTTGTGCTTATGGTAGTGACTTATTCAATCCACCCACCTGCTGGTGCAACAGCATACGTGGCAGTTCAGACGGGTGGCTTGGGTGTGGGTTATATGTATATCTTGAATCCAGTCATCCTGGGAGCATTTATTCTAGTGGTAATTGGCGTGATTTTCAATAAGTTTGGGAAAAGGGATTATCCAACACATTGGTGGTAAAGGATGTGTGATAAGCAATAAGAGAGGTCTGATATTTTATGAACTTGGACGTACAATTTTGTTAAATTACGGAGGAAAATAATGTTTATTTCGATTAAAAATCGGCTCATTTTCTTACTAATTGTATTTACGTTATTACCGTTTGTTCTGCTAAGGATTGTGGCCTATCCAAGGATGCAGTCAGATCTTCAGGATGTGTTAATTAGAAACCTCGACGGCATTGGGCATAAGCAGTCAGAACTGGTCACAACCTGGATACACGAAAGGATGAAGAATACCCGTGTAGTTGCAAATAATCCGTTGATGGTTAAATGTGCAAAGATCACAAAAGATGATAATGATTATGCTGATATAGTCCAATATCTTGAAGTGGTGAAGAACGAATATGGCTGTAATGGTGCGCTGGTAAGTAATGATAAAGGGCTGGTAACGATCGCCACAATGGGGGAAACTGTAGGAAATGATATTTCAGAGATGGATTACTTCAAGCAGGCAGCGCAGGGAAATACCTTCGTATCAAGTGTTATTCCATCTGAGATCCCCCTTGCGAATGAATTTGGAGAGAAGGAACTGGGCATGCCGACCATGTTTGTTTCCACGCCGTTGAAAGACAGGGACGGAGTTGTAATTGGTGTTGTTGCCTTGAGGATCGATGTTAGTACATTGAATGAATTGATGTTGAGTCTTAAGTTGGGAAAGACAGGCGAGACGTATCTCGTGAATAAAGATGGATACATGATCACAGAATCAAGGTTTGCAGTGCATCTGAAAGAGATGGGATTGGTGAAAAAGAGATGCGCATTAGAATTGAAGTTGATTAATAGGGAAACAGGCGAGTTGACCACTGGAGTTAAACAGTGCGTTGCTGGCAATAGTGGTTTTGATGCGAAAGGTTATAAGGATTACAGCGGTATCACGGTGTTGGGTGTATGGAGGTGGCTGCCGGAGTTTAATTGGGGCGTTATGGCAGAAATTGACAGGGATGAGGGTTATGGGGCTGCTTATAATCTTAATTACATAGTAAGTTCTATATTGCTGGTGCTGGCGTTCCCAATAGTAATAGTAGCGTATTTTATCGGTAGAAAAATTTCGATACCGATTATAAAGCTGAAAGAAGTAACTGAGAAGATGGCGTCGGGGGATTTAACTCAAAGAGTAGATATAAAGAGAGAAGATGAGATTGGCGTATTGGCAAATTCCTTTAACGCCATGGCAAAGTCCCTGGATGAGAAGACGAAGGAGATAGCGGCGTCAGAGAAACGATACAGGGAATTGTTTGGCTCTGTAAAGGAAGGTATATATCAATCAGAGCCTGGTGTGGAGGGTGTGTTTACCTTTATTAACAAGGCGGGCGCCGAGTTGTTGGGATACAGCAGTCCGGAAGAAGTAATCGGGACGAAGGTGAAGAATATATATGTGGACACAGAAGATAGGAGAAGGCTTTGCGAGAAACTCGAAAAAGACGGTGTCTGGAGGGAATTTGTATCACTTTGTAAAAGAAAAAATGGCGAGAGTTTCTATGCAGAGCGTACAAGCAATTTGCTGAGGGACGAGAAAGGAAATCCGGTTACTATTTACGGAGTATTTCGTGACATCTCGGAAAGAAAAAAGGTAGAAATGGAAATTGTCGAATCCGAGAAGAAATACCGCTTATTGTTCAATTCATTAAAAGAAGGTGTTTATCAGTGTGAACCAGAAGTGGATGGGGCGTTCACGTGGGTCAATCAGGCAGGCGCTGAGATGCTTGGTTACAAATCACCAGAAGAGGTGATTGGAACAAAGGTGAAGGATATTTATGTGAATCCGGATGACCGTAAAAAAGTCGTTGAGAAGCTATCCAAAGATGGAGTATGGAAGGGTTTTGTCTCTTTCTGTAAGAGGAAGAACGGTGAGCGCTTTTATATGGAGCGGACATCCAGTCTGGTTACCGATGACAAGGGTAAACCTATTCGTATTGAAGGAATATTTAGAGATATTACTGAGCGGAAGAAACTGGAGGAGGAGCTGCAGGAATCAGAAAGACATCACAGGCAGTTGCTGAACTCGTTGAAAGAGGGGATATATCAGTGTGAGCCTACCGAAGATGGGGTATTTACGTGGATTAATCAGGCAGGGGCAGAGATACTCGGGTACAGTTCATCCGAAGAAGTTGTAGGAACGCGAGTAAAGGATGTATATGTTAATCCCGATGACCGAAAAGAGTTGGTTGAGAAGTTGGAAAAGGAAGGAGTATGGAGAGACTTTACCTCATATTGCAAGAGGAAGAACGGTGAGCGGTTTATCTCTGAAAGGACGTGCAATCTCGTGCGTGATGAAAACGGTAAGTCGATTAGAATTGAAGGTGTATTTAGGGATATAACGGAAAGGTAAAGTATGTATTTAAATGAATTAGAATACACTGAACGAGGAGTAAAAAATTATGGGAAATGAGAGCGTTAAGGGTTTATCCGTCAATGCAAAGGCCCTGATTCTTATATTGTTGTTTGTGAATGTTGGGTTTGCAACAAAGATGATTAATAAGTATTATGCAATGAAGGAATCGGGATACATCAGGGAAAAGACTTTCCACGAACAGTTGCAGCAAAGGGTAATGAAATCTTTTGGTTCTATAGAAGAAATGAATAAAATGATCGCTGACATTACGCGGCAAAAAGAGGAGGCAGAGAAGGTCGCGGGCTCTGTTAGAGAACAAGATGAACAGTTAAAGCTTGTAAATAAAAAACTCGAAGATGCAAAGGCAAAGCTGGAGGAGGAAAAGGCCCGATTGCAAAAGGAAATATGGGAGTCAGAAGACTCGCTCTCCAAAGCAAAGAAGGCGATGGGTGACAAGGATTATACTATCAGGGAACTTATGAATAATTTGGAAACTGCTGAAAAGGAAAGGGATGCTTTGAAGAAACAGCTTGAAGAACATTCAAAAACACCCGGCGACTGGAGCCTCCCCCATCAATAAAGATGATAATCATGCTAATTTATGAAAGATTTTTATGCCAAATATTTTGATTATAGAAGACCAGGAGAAGATTTGGAAGTTGATGGTGGGCGCCTTTAAGCGGGAGAATTATAAAACGTGTGATGGAACAGATTGGGAAAAAGCTGTAGAATTTCTTAATAAAAATGTCTATGATCTCGTAATTGTTGATCTGCAAGTAAAGTCACCAGCGGGTTTCGAGATGCTGAAGATAATTAAGCTCACGAATCCCAATGCAGAGATTGTGGCGATTTTCAATCCGAATGAGTATGATAAGAACCATATAATCCGTTGTGGCGTGTATGATTATGTCTTGAAGCCATTTTTGCTGAGTGACGTTGTGGCTATAGGTAAGAAGGCATTGGAAAAGAAGCAATTGTCTGATAAGGTGCGCAATCTGGAGCAAATCAGGGATATGGATAAATTTGCCTTATCGTAGAAAGGGAAGAATTAAGGATTTTTTGAAATAGGATATTTTGTTGAAAGAAAGGGGGTGTATTAAATAGTAACAGAAAGAGATGTTAAGAAGGTAAATGTTGAAAAGGATGGAGTCGAAAACAGATAAAGTAGTAAATATGAGGTGCAAGTAAAATGGTGTGTTGATTGGAAAATGATCTTCACAACAACATTTTGAGGAGAACAATTAATGTTATATACTGGCGGTGTAGATACGCTTGCGGCTGTGGCTTTAAAAAAAGCCACGTGCATGAAACATAGTTTAGGAGGTTTTTTAATACTTTCTGTATTAGCTGGCTTCTATGTTGCGTTTGGTGTCATCCTTGCATTTAGTTGTGCTGCCCCAGTTGCAGCAATAAATCCAGGGATAGGTAAGATAGTTGCTGGTGCAACATTTGGTATTGCATTGTCATTGGTAATTATTTGTGGATGTGAATTGTTAACAGGGTATAATTTGCTATTAGGTATGGGACCCTTCAGAGGAACTGTAAGTTGGGGGGAGTTCCTTATGGGTTCATTTTGGACATTCATAGGCAACCTGGGCGGATCGATGCTTTTTGCGCTTATGATTATTGCAACAGGTATCTTTGCCCCCGATCCCTGGAAGTCATTTATACTCAAGGTGGCAACATATAAAAGCAATGGGCCATGGTGGGAGTTATTCTTCAGGGGTATCTTCTGTAACTGGCTTGTTTGTCTTGCAATATGGTCTGCTATAGGCAGATGTACAAGTGACTCAGGTAAGTTGATTATGATCTGGTGGTGTCTGTTCTGCTTCATTACGACTGGTATGGAACACAGTGTGGCGAATATGACAATATTGACGATCGCAAATTTATTGCCACACGACCCTGCAGTGATTTCATGGGGTAAGATGTTTGGCCATAACCTCGTTCCTGTTACCCTTGGAAATATGGTAGGTGGCACTTTCTTTGTGACATTCCTGTATTGGTGGGCTACCTACCTGGATGAAAGGGGAGCAAAGAGAATGGAGGCATTAAAGGGTGGTTCTGGCGCTGGTGAGTTACCACGTGCTGGCGGGTCTCTTGAAGAGATTAAAGATGTAAAGGTGAAGATGAGGTCGTAATTGTAGCAACTATTTAGATGTATAGGAATTTTCAATCTTGTAGGGGTAATTTATGAATTACCCCTGCAACAAATAGAAATAGTGCTCAAAGACCTGATTTAGAAGTTTTTATAGAAAGGGCCAGTTTGTTATGACTGGCCCTTTCTATTTGTCTGAGATATGTTAATAGTATATAGCTCACCGCAGAGAACGCTGAGATTGCAGAGGCCGTTAGTTAAATAGTGTTTGAACGAAAACTAGCAATAATGTCATTTCGAGCCCTTTGCTCCTGTCATTCCGAGCTTAGCGAAGAATCTTTTCGTGGCGCTCAGGATAAACTCCGCGAGAAATCTTTTGACCATTGAAATTGTAGGGTTTACAGATTTCTCCCGGAGCCTGCCCTGAGCGAAAGATTTCTCGTCACTTCGCTCCTCGAAATGACAAAAAGCGAAGGGGTCGAAATGACAAAATTATGGGTTTTCGTTCATACGTTAGTTATTACTTGATACCTCGCCTATTGCATAAAGTTTCCCGTCGTTAGAGCCAATGTAAATGGTACCGTCGGCGTCTATAGTAGGTGATGATTCTATGGCATCTCCAGTTTCAAATATCCATTTTACATTTCCATCAGGATTGAAGGCATACAGCTTTTTGTCTCTGGAACCGATGTAGATTGTACCATCTGCCCCGATTGCCGGAGACGAGCTCACAGAAGCGCCTGTTTCAAAAGACCACTTCAGTTTTCCGTTGGGTGTGAAGGCGTATATGCTATTATTACCTGAACCAAAGTACACGTTTCCATTCGCATCCATAGCGGCAGAAGAATCGATATCATACAAGGTATCAAATGTCCATTCTACCTGTCCGTCAGAACGAAAGACGTAAAATTTAGCATCTTCAGAGCCAATGCAAATATTTCCATTGGGCGCTATCAAAGGAGATGCGTCTAAAAGGTATCTGGTGCCAAAACTCCAAACAGCGTTGCCTTCTGGTTTCATTGCAAACAAATAGTAATCTCCAGAACCAAAGTAAATCATGCCATCTGGGGCTATAGCAGGAGACGACATAATATGATCGGCAGTCTTTTGCGTCCATTTTAACTTACCGTCCTGGGTAATGGCGTGAAGTTTCTTATCCCACGATCCGAAATAAATTGTACCATCAGGTGCGATGGCCGGGGAAGAGATGATGCCGCCTTCGGATTTATACTTCCAGTGTATACTACTGTCAGGATTTAATGCATAGAGGTGACTATCCCACGATCCGAAGAGAATGGTTCCATCTTTTCTGATAGCGGGTGATGATTCAACCTCCCCTTGCGTTTCGAAAGCCCACTTAAGCTTGCCTTCCCGAGTGACAGCGTAGAATTTTTTATCTTTTGAACCAAAATAAATTGTACCATCTTCACCAATGGCCGGAGAGCATGTGATAGGGCCTTGCGTTTGGAACGTCCATTTAACGATAGGTTTTTGAATGCTACCGTACGGACTTCTCCCTGTATGCTGCAAGTCATGCCTGAACATAGGCCAGGGTGTCTCGGCAAGTTGGGCGTAAAGTACCGTTGATGGGGAAATAGTGAAGATAAATATCAGTGGAGCAAAGAACTTCATATATTTTTTTAACATACAGATTTCCTTTTTCTGAAAAGGCAATTCATTATTCCTTGAAAATAATTTGCTGTTAAATTAGACCTTTCGGCAACTGCACAAATTACAAACAACCCCCGCCCTTGATGGGAGGGGTTAGGGGAGGGTGGTCAGCCTTTTTTCTTCACCCCCACCTAGCCTCCCCCATCAAGGGGGAGGGACTAATTGTTTGAAATTCTTCGTAATCAGAATTTTACAATATTCCTTTTGTTGATGGAACATCTTTTATGCGTTCATCAAACCGAACGGCGTATTCCATGGCCTTGGCCAGCCCTTTAAATATGGCCTCTGCTGTGTGATGTGCATTCGTGCCGTATGGGACGTTCACGTGCAGATTAATGCCTGCATTCGTAGTGAATGACTTCAGAAACTCTTCGATAAGTTCGGCATCAAAATTCCCGATCTTTGCAGTATGAAATGCTACATTAAACACCAATGCAGGTCTTCCGCTGATGTCCAGAGCAATATTGGCAAGTGTCTCTTGCATGGGGACGCTTGCATGGGAGAAACGCCGGATTCCTTTTTTATCTCCCAATGCCTCTTTTATTCCCTGTCCGAGGCATATTCCCACGTCTTCTACTGTGTGGTGATCGTCTACGATACGATCACCGCTTGCCTTGATTGTTAGGTCAAACAGTCCATGTTTGGTAAGCAGGTCAAGCATGTGGTCTAAAAAACCGACGCCGGTGTTGATGCTGCTGTTTCCATTTCCATCGATGTTGATCGTTAGTTCGACCTGTGTTTCTTTAGTCTTTCTGTTGATCGTGGCAGTCCGTTTTGTCATGGGATTTTTTTGTTTATAGTTAATTGAATTAAAATTGTGTAGGGGCTGTCCAAAAAGTCTTATGAACACACCATATGTAGGGGCTGAAAATCTTCAGCCCCTACAAATCCCGGATTTATTCAGTGATAACAGGCGTCCCTTATTTTTGTATGTTTTTTTGTATCGACAAGTTCTTTTAGGTTTTTTAGTAAGATGTCAATTTCTTCCCTTGTTCCAATGGTAATGCGCAGGCAGTCGTCAAGCCGCCTCAGATTAAAGTATCTTACCAGTATTTTCCGGGATTTTAATGTTTGATATAAATGATGAGCAGAAATCCCTTTCATGCACCGAGCCAGTACAAAGTTGGTTTGAGAGGGATATACAAAGAATCCCATGTCCTGCAAAGATTTCGTAAGGTAGTTTCTTGTGTCTTTTATTTTTTCAACATGGGACCTCATGCTTTTTTGATCATCAAGGGCTGCCACGACGGCAGCAATGCTGAGACGGTCAACGTTATATGAATCCTTAACCTTCATCATCCCTTGAATCAGGGATTCCTGGGCGATACAGAAACCCAGTCTGATGCCCGCCAGTGAATATGATTTTGAAAGTGTTCTCAGGATAAGGATGTTATCGTGTTTTTCAACAAGGCTGAGGCAGTTATCTTCAGCAAAGTCTGCATATGCTTCATCGACTACGAGTACACCGTCTATGGCAGATGCAATCTTTGATATTTTGCTGTGGGGAATCATCGTTCCCGATGGTGAGTTTGGGTTTGCGATAAACGTGACCTTTGCATCTGCTACGATAAAATCATCGGGAAGGGAATAATCTTCGTTGAATTCCACTGCGCAGGCATTCCCGTCCTGCAGTTCGGCAAGTGTTTTATAGAGCATATAAGATGGGTAAGGAAAAACTACCTTGTCACCCGGTCCTGCAAAACTCCGTATGATGATAGACAACAAGTCGTCTGAACCATTTCCGGCCATAACCCATTCTGGTTTTGTACCCAATGTTTCGGCGATTTTTATCCTGGCAGCAGTTACGATAGGGTCTGGATAAAGACGAAGGTTATCGTTCACAGCCTCTTTAACAGCATTTAAGACCTTTGGAGAAGGTGGATACGGATTTTCGTTGGTGTTGAGCTTTATGTAAATGCCGTCCTTCGGCTGCTCACCTGGTATATATCCCGACATCCTTTCAATATTATCCCTAAAATAACTCAAGAGCGTACTCCTTTTAATCTGATTTGAACAGACTGTGTGTGCGCATCTAAGCCCTCAACCTCTGAAATTTCTGCGACATCTTCATAAGCTTCCTTGAGCGCCGACCTGGAATAGGTTATCACGCTCGACCTCTTCAGAAAATCATTTACCGATAATCCAGACGAAAAACGCGCTGTTCCGCCTGTGGGAAGCACATGAGATGGTCCTGCGATATAATCCCCCAATGCGACAGGGGTGTATGCGCCCAAAAAAATTGCACCTGCATGTTTAATACCTGGTAGTACAGTCCTGGGATTTTGTGTCATAATCTGCAAATGTTCAGGGGCTAGTGCATTGGCAATTTCAACACATTCGTCAATGTTTTTTGTCAGAATAATGACACCAAATTTATCAAGGCATTTTCTGGTAACTTCATGTCGTTTGAGTTTGGAGATTTGTTGTTTTAACTCTGTTTTCACCTGTTTCACCAACGATTCTGAGAAAGTGACCAGTATTGAGATACCGGGTGCGTGTTCTGCCTGTGACAACAGGTCAGAAGCCACAAACGAAGGATTTGCTCTGTCATCGGCTATAATCAGTACCTCACTGGGCCCTGCCAGCATATCGATGCCAGCATATCCAAATATCTCTTTTTTTGCAAGGGTAACAAAAATATTTCCCGGGCCTACGATCTTGTCAACCTTAGGAATGGTTTTCGTGCCAAACGCAAGGGCGGCAATAGACTGGGCGCCTCCTACCTTGTATATTTCGTTCACACCCGCTTCCCTTGCCGCTACCAGTCTTTCTGGCGGAATAGTTCCATCCTTCGCGGGAGGTGTGGTCATTATTATTTTATCTACCCCTGCTGCCTTTGCCGGTACAGTATTCATCAATACAGTGGATGGATACGATGCTGCACCGCCAGGAACGTACACTCCCACATTTTCTACAGGAGAATATAAGGTGTCAAGCACAATGCCGTTTGCCTTTAATGGACTGACGTTCCGGATTTTTATGTGTTCTTGATACGCCCTTATATTACTGATAGCCCGTTGTACGGACTTTATAAAGGGAAGGGAAATTTTTTTGTAAGAATCCTCAATTTCTCTGTCTTTTACTCGAAATTCATCAGGCGAAAGAGAAACCTTGTCAAAACATTTACCATACTTTACGATGGCCTTATCACCCAGCTTCCGGACGTCATTAATGATCTTGAGTACCGTCTGTCTGTGATTAGTTGATAGGCCATCCAGGAGACTTAGTTGTTGTTTGAGCTTCGCAATTTCCCTGCCTATGTTACATTCCCATGCCCTGAGAATCCTCATCTTTTTCTGTTCTCAAAAATTAAACGAGGCCTGAAGCCTCGTTCTGTATAAGAAATAATTGTCTATTTAAATAAAAATTATATTTTTTACTTAGAATATTGTCAAGGGAAATGAAAAGGCTTAGTTTCGTTTTGACTTTCATTCCTAAAGCGATATAATACACCTGTTTTTAAATGGCTTTAATTATGACTATTATAGCAGGTATAGATGAAGCTGGATATGGTCCTTTGCTCGGACCGATGGTGGTTACTATCACTGCCTTTGATGTGCCGGATGAAAAGGCCAAGTGTTCTTTATGGGATTTATTGAACGACGCCGTTTCAAATGACCTGAAATGCAAGGGACAGCGGCTGACCGTTCGCGATAGTAAAAGATTATATAATGCCCAAAAAGGCTTAAAACCATTGGAAAGTGCCGCTCTTTCGTTCCTCTGGTCAAAGGATTTAAAAACCACGTCATTTTATCAACTGCTGAAGAATTTGTTGTGTTACCATGCTGAGACTATTGCTGGATACCCGTGGTATACAGGGAAGGATTATCCTTTACCTTTAGCAACAAACATTTCTGCCGTCTTAAATTATGCTGATTTGCTAAAGTATGCATTGAATAAGCAAGGTGTGAAGTTTTGTTATGCAAGCACTTGTGTGGTAACGGTTCAGGAGTTTAACGAACAGGTAAGAGTCACGGGGAACAAGTCCGTTGTTTTATTCAATACTTGTGCAGCGCTTATCTCCAGGCTGTGGAATAATTTTAAGGGTAATATAAGCCTGATTGTTGACAAGCAGGGCGGCAGAAACAATTATGCCGGACTACTGAAAGGCTGCTTACCCAAAGTAGAGGTAAAAATTTTAACGGAAGGCGCTAAGGTGTCAACGTACGAAGTGGTTGAAGAGCAAAGGAAGATGGAAATATCCTTTGTGGAAAAAGGTGAAGACACCTGTATGGCAGTGGCGCTGGCATCGATATTCAGCAAATATGTTCGGGAATTGTTTATGCATTTGGAAAATCAATACTGGCTTCAATTTGTACCTGGCTTAAAACCAACGGCGGGCTATTACACGGATGCCCTGCGGTTTTTGTCTCAGATAGCGGACGTTCGGAAGAAAGAGGCAATTCAGGATAATATGTTAATACGTATTAAGTAAGCGGTCAGTAATCAGACATCAGCGGTCAGGAGTTAGTAGCCATAAGGTTTAAGCTGATTGCTCATCGCTGAAAGCTGAATGCTCCAGGCTGGTTCAGGCTTGTAGCCTGAACCGAAACATTTTAGTTTAATCTATAAGATTGGACAAGTAAAAGCGTCTCTGCGGTCTCCGCGTTCTTTGCGGTGAGTTGATTGTTTTTAAAACGAAAGGAGTTTTTGGTAAAGATGGCTGTAAATGTGGCGGTGGTGGGTGCGACGGGTGCGGTAGGTGAGGAATTTCTCAGGATACTTGAAGAGAGGAAATTTCCCGTAAAGGAGTTGAGATTACTGGCCTCAAAACGTTCAGCCGGTAAAAAGATGCGATTCTGCGGGGCTGATTATACGGTACAGGAATTAACCAAGCATTCATTTCAAGGGATAAAAATTGCCCTCTTTAGCGCTGGTGCCAGCATCAGCAGGGAATATGTGCCGTATGCGATTGAAAGCGGGGCTGTTTGTGTGGATAATTCCAGCGCCTTCAGGATGGATGATGACGTGCCTCTGGTAGTGCCTGAGGTGAATCCCCAGGATATTGCGAAGCATCACGGTGTAATCGCCAATCCCAATTGTTCGACAATTCAGATGGTGGTTGCCTTAAAGCCCATCCATGACGCTGCTCGGATAAAGAGGGTTGTTGTCTCAACATACCAGGCGGTATCCGGCGCAGGGCTTAAAGCTGTTGACGAACTACAAAAAGAGACTTCCAGCATTCTTTCAGGGAAGGGGACTTTTCAGAGAAACTTGTTCCCGCACCAAATTGCCTTTAATGTTTTACCTCAGATTCCCCAGAGCAATGCGTTTTTACCCAACGGCTATACATCCGAAGAGATGAAGATGATAAATGAGACCAAAAAAATCATGGGTGATCACAGCATTCGGATAACTGCAACAACCGTGCGTGTACCCGTTGTCCGGAGTCATAGCGAGTCCGTGAATATAGAAACAGAGAGGAAAATTACCGCAGCAGCAGTAAAAAAACTTCTTTCAACGGCGCCGGGTGTTAAATTGGTGGATGACCCTGCTAATCAATTGTATCCCCTGGCCACGGATGCTGCAGGCAAAGACGAAGTTTTTGTGGGTCGTATCCGTGAAGATGAATCCATTGATAATGGAATCAATATGTGGATTGTGAGTGATAATATTCGAAAAGGCGCCGCCCTCAACGCCATCCAGATTGCGGAGAAGCTGTTGTGATGAACAGGGTATGCAAAATATATGATGTATGTATAACGAATTACAAATTCCTGTAAAGGGAGGGAAAAATGCAAAGCGCTACGTTAAAGAAAGAAGCTAAAAAGGCGATAGATAAGCTATCAGAGGAAAAAGTAAGAGTTGCTATTGATTTCATAGACTACCTCAAAGAGAAAGAAGAAATGGAAGCAACCCTTGAAATACTGTCCAGTCACGAACTTATGGCACAAATAGGGGAGGCGGAGAAGGCTATAAAAAAAGGCAAACTTCATGAGTTTGTTTCTTGGAAAAAAGTGAAGCGAAATACAGGTATGCAGTGGGAGATTTGAGAATTGTTTATATTGTTGATGATGAACGGATAATTGGGTATGACAATGCGGAGGGGAAAGGAGACCACAGGCACTACCGAAATAAGACGGAACCTTATGGATTTGTCAATCTCAGAGGGTTGGTAGAGGATTTTTATAGGGATATAGAAAAATACAAAGAAGGGGAATTATGAGAGTTAAAAAAGTAAAGGTGGGTATAAAGGATGTAAAAACATCCCTCAATGATTTTGTCAGGACTTGCGAGGCAATAGATCGGGGTGAGAAGGTAAAAAAAGAAACGGGGGTTTACTTTACGAGTTTTAAAGCATTCAGAAAGGCATTAACCCCCAAACGACTGGAGTTATTACAAATAATCAAGGCGAAGAAACCTTCATCAATAAATCAGCTTGCAAGCATTGCAAAACGAGACATCAAAAATGTCGCTGAGGATGTAAAATACCTTGCACAGATAGGTCTTATTGAAAAAAAGAAGGCAAAAAGAGAGATTACTCCCTCTATTGAATATGATAAAATTCTATTAGAAATAGCGGTATGAAACGTAGAAATAAATACGATTTTTTATGCACCTTTCCAAACCTTCGACCCCATCATATATTCAAGTTTTGTAAATAATCTAATGAACAATTAATTATTGAACAATGAAGGTTTGACCCTCACAAATCCCGTGGATATCATTTTCACCCCTTTTGTCAAGAATAATAGGATGTGTCCCTATTCCTATTCCATTCTTTACCATTTCTCTTTCCTTTGATTTTTAATTTTGCTGAAAAAATTAAAAATAGCTTGCAATTTTCTTCGTTTTTGCTTTACTGTGATTCTTAAGGAAAAAGCAATTTCCTATCATCTCTTTTGCAGGAGACACGCAAGATGGAAAAAAGAACTTCATCAGGAAAACCAGTAAATACGCCATCGTCCCCCCCCCACCATAAGTGGCGCATACACAAGCACTTACGAGAGGGCCGCTAAAGTGGGGATATTCTACTCGTTAAAGGCTAAACTGCTCATATTCGGACTCTGCATTTCACTCATACCTATTGCCATAATAACGACGATATCTTACTTCAATGCCAGGCATGCCCTGAAGCGGCAGATAATGCAGGATTTGACGGCGGTTGCAGAGTTCAAAAAGGCGCACGTCCTGGAATTCCTGGAGGCAAAGGAAGGGCGTACCATTGACTTCAGCTCCGATGGGTTTATAAGGGACAGACTTGAGAAGATTAATCGCGGAGTATCTCTCAGACAAAATAATGTTACTGCCCTGAACAGACACCTCTCGATGAACAAGATGCCTCTGGACCCATATATTGCGGCAATAGAGGTTGTGGACATGAACGGCAAGGTTGCAGCGTCCACCAATGAAACAATGATTGGAAGAGACGTATCCGGCCAGGAGATATACAAGAAATCCATACACGCAGCTTCCAATAATTCCTATGTTAGTCAGCCTTACCACTCTAGTTACCTGGACGCAAAGAGCATAGACGTCTCTGCGCCCCTTACCTCAAGAAGAGGCAGTAAAACAATAGGCGTCTTAATCAACCACTACTACGCGACTGTCCTGGATAAGTTCGTAGCCAACCGCGCCGGCATGGGTGAGTCGGGCGAAGTACTGTTAGTTCGGAGAGACGGAGATAATATTGAGTTCTTTACCCCCCTGAGGTATGCGCCTGTCGACAGCCTAACCGTTCCAATGGATTCCGCTGAGGCCGGGATCGCAAGATTGGCATTGGAGGGTGGGAGCGGGGTGTTAATAGCCGCCGATTACAGGGGTGTAGATGTGGTGGCCGCTTATCAATACATCCCTTCCATGGATTGGGGGCTGATAGCGAAGATAGACAAGCCAGAGGCCTTTGCGTCATTGAAGACGTTGGAAATCGTTGTGCTGATATTAATCGTTGCCGCTGCCACCATAGTTGCCAGTTTAGGGACTATCTTTGCCAGTTCGGTGTCAAGACCCATCAAAAGATTAACGGATGCGACCCGGAGATTTGCAGGGGGAGACCTTAAAGCCAGGGTCGCGATAACCCACAGGGATGAGATAGGCAACCTGACAAATAGCTTCAATACAATGGCCGGTGAACTTGAGAAGGAAATAACCGGGCGTGCGCGGAGAGAGTTGGAACTCCTCAAAGTATCTCTTGTCGTTGAGCAAAGCCCTAACGTGGTTTTGATTACGGACACTCAGTGCAATATTGAATATGTCAACCTCAAGTTCACCCTGCTAACCGGCTACACCCGCGAAGAGGCGATTGGAAAGAAGCCGAGCATCCTGAAATCTGGCAAAACACCGCCTGAAGTGTACAAACAGTTGTATGAGACCATTACCTCCGGCAGCGAGTGGCGGGGAGAATTTTGCAACAAGAAGAAGAACGGCGAACTCTACTGGGAGTCCACAGTTATTTCGTCCATTAAGAACGCTGAAGGCGTCATAACCAATTTCATTGAGATTGCGGAAGACATCACCGAGCGCAGGCAGGCCGAGGAGAGAATCCACCAGTTGTCATATTACGATGCCCTGACCGGCATGCCCAACAGGATGCTCTATAATGACCGCCTCTCGCTGGCTCTGGCCAGTGCGCAGCGCACAAGGGAGATGCTGGCGGTGCTGTTTCTCGACCTGGACCGGTTCAAGGACATCAATGACGCGATGGGGCACTCTATAGGAGACCAACTGCTGAAGACCGTCGCGGGTAGACTGACGGACTCTGTACGTAAAGAAGATACCGTTACCCGTTTGGGGAGCGATGAATTTACGCTGTTACTGCCGGGAATGGTTCAGACGGAAGACGCTGCCGGGATTGCCCAAAAAATCCTTGAAGCCGTCAAAAAGCCGTTGACGCTGAGCGGTCATGAATTCAATATCACCGCCAGTATAGGCATTGCCATTTACCCCTCTGACGGCGAAGGCGCCGAAACCATGCTGAAGAACGCCAGTACTGCCATGTACCACGCCAAGGAGCAGGGCAGAAATAACTACCAGTTCTTCACCCCTGCCCTCCACACCAGAACCGTTGAGCAGATGAAGAGAGAAAGCAGTCTGCACCATGCGCTGGAGCGTGAGGAATTCATCGTCTACTACCAGCCAGTGGTGGACGTCAAGACCGGCAGAATTGTCAGTTCGGAGGCGCTGCTGCGCTGGCAGTGCCCTGAATGTGGGCTGGTCAATCCGGCGGAGTTTATTGGCATAGCGGAGCGCACCGGGTTGATTGTGCCCATTGGTGAATGGGTGCTGCGCGCCGCATGTGCGCAGAACAAGGCGTTGCAAGACGCCGGCCTTCCGCCTCTCATGGTGGCAGTAAACCTTTCAGCGCGTCAGTTCCAGCAGAAAAATCTGGTAGAAATGGTGGAGCAGGCGTTAAAAGATACCGGCATGGACCCTCGTTTTCTGGATCTGGAGGTTACCGAAAGCACTGCTATGAAGAACGTAGAGGCTGCTAATTACATGATGAAGAGGCTGGTTGGACTCGGCGTTCATTTAGTTATTGACGATTTAGGCACGGGCTATTCTTCTTTGAGCTATCTCAAGACGTTCCCGATTCACGCCCTCAAGATAGACAGGTCCTTTATGCAAGACGTCGTGACTGACCCGAACGATGCGGCGATTGTAACGGCGATTATATCCATGTCGAAGGGCTTGAAACTCAAGGTAGTCGCCGAGGGGGTGGAGACGACAGCACAATTGGAATTCTTGCGCTCGCTCGGATGTGACGAGGCGCAGGGATATCTGTTCGGCAAACCGATGACTGCCGGGGAATTTAAGAAAATGTCGGAGCAGGATAAACGCCTGGGAGTATAATTAAGATTTTTGGAAAAGTGTTATTTCGAGTGTTATTTAGGGACACATCCCTTTTTTGGGTCTACCTTTAGACCTACAGTTTAACTTGTAACCTAATTTCTTAGAAAGCATCTTGAAAATCCTCTATCCCCGAGAGGCTTGCCTAATCTTGTCTGCTTTCTGATAACAGCTAAATCTACTTTATCCTCCTTTCATATATGGCCTAATGCGCGCAGTGCGTCTAGCTAACGCTCGTGCTAACCGGAGTGCTACTTTTTAGCACGTTCGGTTGGGCGCCTTGTTAGTCCGATAGATTTCTGTGCTAATTCAATGAGAGATCGTAGGGCATCATTAACAGCTTCTTCTGTGGGGAATGCTTTAGCTACATCAGGGCTCAGAAGTACAAGATTGGTCCCCTTTTGATAAGATTCAAAATACTTGCCTCGAACACCCGGGCCAATGTCCTCACGGCGGTACTCTGGACGCAGTTCTTCAGATTTAGCCTTCTTCATAAATTCTCCTTTCCTTATATACCACAATTATAATTCCATGTCATTTATTTTATTAGGGGAATTTGCATAAGTTGAGAGTGATTTGACTCCTGTTTCTCTGGGTGGTGTAAAAAACTACCCATCAAATCACGACGTCCGATTCCTTTATCGATGTTGCTACATGTTCGCTTGAAACGAACACAACGGTAAACTCGTATTCATGCCCAGTTTACCATAGCTTAGTAGGCAGAGACTATTTCGTGGGTGGAAGCATTGCGTCTCGTAAGACCTGGATGGTGTGTGTGCATTTTACTTCAGAGCCTCGTGTGGCAAGGAGGTCTTCGATTTGGAGCCGGCATCCCGGACAGCCCGTGGCTACTACCTCTGCGCCGCTCTTCTCAATAGCCTTTGCCTTGTACTCCCCAATCTTCATGGAGAGGTCGTAGTGTAATAAATTAAATACCCCGCCTCCGCCGCAGCATCGTTCCGGTGTTTCCATTTCCTGAAACGTGGAAGTTCGCTTCAAAATATCCCTGGGCTGTTTTGAGATGTTTTGACCCCAATAGAGATGACATGGATCGTGATAGGTAATCTTTGTATTCAGCGCCTTTGTTTCGTATGCAAAAAATTTTTCAATGAATTCAGATATATCATAGAGTTTATCCGTAAATTTTAAGGCACGATCACCCAGGATACGGGGATAGTCCTTTTTCAGTGTCCTTCCACAAGTGGCACAGGCATTGATGATAAAATCGACATTGGCCTTCTCAAACACTTTTAAATTTACTTCAGCCAGTTTCTGCGCTGTTTTTACATCACCCAATGACCGGGCAGGAATGCCGCAACACAACTGTTTTGGGGGCACAACCACCTCAACCCCCAGATGATTTAATACTTCGATTACTGCATCAGCAATGTCGGTATAGACGTAGTTAATGAGGCAACCTACATAAAACCCCACTTTCATCTTTGGATTCGTTATCTTTCTTGTGTTGCGATATTTGTTTAGCGCCGATTTTTTTGCCAGTGGTGGAATCCATCGGCCGCCCATAAACATTAAGGGCAGATGTCTCATGGTGCCATGTCGCTTTAACGGCACTAAACGTTGAAATAAACTGGCAGCCTTCAGGAGTACGTTAAACAGCCATCTCCGGGTTAAAAACAATCTGAATATTATCCGGGGTATAAACCATATCCCAATGTGTTTTGCCACATCGTCGAGCATGGTCTGGATAATCAGGTCATAATCTACGCCCGAAGGGCAGATACTGGAGCATCGGAGGCATTTCTTGCAGGAGAGGAGGTAATCCCTCAATAATTCAGTGTGGAAAATTTCACCGCTTCGTAAAGCCTCGGCCAGGCTGATGCGGCCTCTCGCCACCGTAGATTCGTTGCCTGTCTCTAGAAAAACAGGGCAGATCGAGCGGCATTTGCCGCACTTGGCACACTTGTTAATTTCAGTTTCAAATACTGGAGCAATCATGCTATTTTTGTGTCATTAATTCCAATGTCAAAAAGATTTTTTGAAATGTATTCAGAAATACTAGATAATTTCGGAAAAGGAAAATAAAAAAGGGAGGCTAAAAAGCCTCCCTTTCTTTAACAGCATTATAGTTTCCTATTTAGGTTTCTTCTTTCCATTGTCATCGTCATCGTCGTCATCGTCGTCATCATCATCGTCGTGTTTCTTTCCTTTGCCCTTTATTTTTATCTCATCACTTCCCTGGAATTTCGTACCGTCTGTTAGCTCACCTGTTACGGTAAGTGTTACCTTTTCATTCTTATATTTTTTTGATTCTAATTCTAAATCCTGTACTTCAAATGTAGCAATAAATCGATCGTGATCATCAGTCTTTCCGCCGATGGCTGGTGCGCCATTGCACTCAACGGTATCCGGATCGATATCTTCAACACTATGGGTCGAAGGAAGCTCAATGAATGCCTTGAATTTACCTTTACTCTTCAGGTTGATGGTTTCTGGTTTTATAGAAACATCTGCCTCAATAACTGCCGGTGTTGCCGTGGGTGAAGCAGTGGCAGTGGGTGAAGGTGTAGTAACCGGTGTAGGTGTTGCCGCCGTTGTAGATTCTGAGATTATACCGCCCGGTACTAGTATTGTATCACTTGTATTTGTCGATGCATTCAGTATGTGTGCTGCCGCCGTTGAAGTACCAGTTGGAGTTGGTGATGCAGTTACAGTCGGAGTAGCGGTTGAAGTACCTGTTGGGGTCGGTGATACGGTCACAGTGGGAGTAGCAGTTGGAGATGCAGTTACTGTCGGAGTAGGAGTTGTAGATGTCACTTTATTAATTACGACACTGGTGATTTCAAGTTTATCACCTTTATTAAGGTCTTCAAGGGTGAATTTTTCTTCTGCTTTTCCATCGGTAATAGTGAATGATTTAGAATATGTTTTGGCGCTTTCGTTGACTTCTGTTTCAATTACAAGAATACTGTCTTGGCTAACCAGTTCATTATCGGGAGAAGACCGTAATCCTTTTATGGATAATTCTACTTTGCCGTTGTCTTTTATGCTAATCTTTGCTTTGTCATCATCATCATCATCATCGTCGTCATCATCTTTGCTAATCTTTGCTTCAACTTCATTCTCGTCTTTATCTTTTTCCAGGCTATAAGATGACGAAGCACCAGTTAAAGTTGCTTTAAACAAATCGTCACTATATCCTTGTGTAGCTGTTAGAACGGACAGGCTTATTACAGATAAAATTATTCCCAATACGCTAAAATATTTTTTCATCGTTTTTCTCCCTCCATATATGTATGTAATATGATATAATCACAAAAACTATTAAAAAAATTTTAATCAGAATTAGCTGTGTCTTTTATGATGATGTGTTTTATAAAGTATTCTATGACACATATTTTGTTTTTTGCAACTAAAAATTTAATTAGACACATTCAATATTGAATGTGTCTAATTAATATAACACCAATATAATTAATTTACCATAATTTTACATGAGTTATTGTATTGTGTTAGCAAATAAATATTTACCGTGTATTTTATGGGACTAAAGGTCGTTAAAATCTATAAATTGATGGTTATCTGTAAGGGGGCGTGACATTGTCACAAATCAAGATTCTTCCAGAATCTGTAATTAATAAAATTGCTGCGGGTGAGGTGATTGACCGTCCGGCATCTGTCGTAAAAGAGCTGATTGAGAATGCGATTGATGCCAGGGCATCGAGAATCGATACTTGTTTGGAAGATGGGGGGCGGAAATTGATACGGGTCTCGGATGATGGAATTGGGATGGATGCAGAAGACCTTGCCCTTGCATTTCAAAGTCATGCCACAAGCAAACTTCAAAATGCAGACGACTTATTTGCCGTGCACACGTTGGGTTTTCGCGGAGAGGCGCTGCCGAGCATTGGAGCCGTTTCACACGCCGGCATCATTTCCAGGGTAGGGGGGGCTATGAATGGGGCAGAAATAAAAATTGATGGGGG
>Ga0082335_1003689_pt1 | contig 24644 bp, 25 predicted proteins | sample Subgrocontami58m_FD_72375 | JGI IMG/M metagenome (GOLD analysis project Ga0082335, IMG submission 72375) | Subsurface groundwater microbial communities from S. Glens Falls, New York, USA - GMW37 contaminated, 5.8 m (SPADES assembly) (version 2) ...
GGGGTTCCTGTTTCACTCCCCTCTGCCACCCCCACGGAGGTAGTCCCGCCTGTGGCGGATCCCGCCATAGGCGGGAGGGTCCATCGTCCTTCGACTTGTTCCTCAAGTATCTCCATCTTTGTCTTCCCCCCATGACTTTCCTTTGTAAAAAACCGTTGGTAATAGACGAGCTTAGAAGAATCTCCTGTATCTGCTCCTTGATATTCTTCCCGTGTATAGAGAAGTTTATTGGTATCAAGGTAAAAAGTGGGATTTTTTTGTTTGTAGGAGAGGAGAAATTGTTTGAGGGTTTCTTGGAGGGAATCAAGGCTCATGCCAAAAGGAACGAGAAGGAGTTTAGTAAAGCCTTGGTCATGTTTGGTCTCAAGGGTTTCACGGCGTTCAAAGAGACGGGAAGCGATTTGTTCGAGAGTGGGGACGGGGTAGTTGTTTCCGTCTATGCCTAGGATAACCCCTTCTTTGAGAATACCTACTTGTTCAAGGAGAGCGACTTGAAAAGTGTATTGTTCTTTGAGGTGATAATACGTTTCTGTATACTCGAGGACTTCGGTATAGTCTTCTTTCTTGGGCTCTTTGTGAACGATCAGATACTCAAAGCGTTCAAGAAGATGAGCAAGTCGTTCGAGGTCTGGAGTGGAGAGTTTCTCGGCAGCCTTACGGAGAGCATTGGGTTTGGCGAGTGATTCTCTTGGGATGTTGTGAGCTTTTGCAAAATCAATAATCTCTTGCCGCAGAGTTTCAAAATGTTCGCGGTGTTCTTTGGGTAAAGAATCACGGGCGCTCGAAGAGGAAGCGAGGATGGCTTCATGTAGATTGGCAGATGAAGAAAATTCTGAAGCTGGTCGAAAAAGAGACATAAGTATCAAAGTTTAAACCACCACCGAGAACCGCAAACCAACGCTCCCACCCTGACTACGAGGAACGATCCTGTTGAGGAAAGCCTGATGATTGTCACGGTTCCAATACGCAATTGGCACATCGATGGAGGAATGAAAAAAGGCTCCTGTTAGGTAAGAGACGCTTTCTGTGTTTGTGGGGTTCCATACATCATCAAGTGGTTTTCCTGTTTGGGAAAGGTAAATCATGAAAACCATGATCCAGTCTTCTGGGGTCATGCCATTTTCTTGAGAGTAAGGGGAGTCTGGGTTGTCTTGAGCTTCTTCAAGAATAGAGAGATATTCAATGGGGGTTTTGTTTGTTTCAAGAGATGGACGGGGGTTCTCATCTCCTTGGGGTGTTCCTTGGCCTTGTCGAGGAATGGAAGCAAAGCCTTTGGGAGTTTCAGTATCTTGTTCGTCCATGTTTGATGGTTGGAGAAGATGAACGGTCCAGCCTTTCCATCCATTGTCACTCGTACGACCATTGTCACCCCGGGCTTGACCCGGGGTCTCTTGTTCTTTAAGTATCTGCATCTTTGTCTTCCCTTGATGCCCCTCCTCTGTAAAAGACTGTGGATAATAGACAAGCTTGGGAGAATCTCCCATATCTGCTCCTTGATATCCTTCCCAAGTCCAGAGAGGTTCATTGGTATCAAGAACAAAAGTGGGATTATTTTGTTTGTAGGAGAGGAGGAATTGTTTGAGGGTTTCTTGGAGAACATCAAGACTCATGCCAAAGGGAACGAGAAGGAGTTTAGTAAAGCCTTGGTCGTGTTTGGTTTCGAGAGTCTCACGGCGTTCAAAGAGACGGGTGGCGATTTGTTCGAGAGTGGGGACGGGGTAGTTGTTGCCGTCTATACCTAGGATGGCTCCTTCTTTGAGAATCCCCACTTGTTCAAGAAGGGCGACTTGGGAAACGTATTGTTTTTCAAGATGATAAAACTCCTCAGCGTACTCACGAGCTTCAGAAAGTTTTTCTCTCATGGGCTCTCCGTTTTTAAGCAGATGCTCAAAGCGCTCAAGAAGATTGGCGAGTTGAGTAAGGTCTGGGATGGAAAGATGCTCGGCGGCCTCGCGGAGAGCATCGGGTTTGGCGAGGGATTCTCTCGGAATGTCGTGAGCTTTTGCAAAATCAATAATCTCCTGTCGGAGAGTTTCAAAATGCTTGTGATGTTCTTTGGGGAGAGAATCGCGGATACTCGAAGAGGAAGCCAAGATGGCTTCGTGGAGTATTTCTGAAGTGCGCTGGACCCTCACTTCTGCATCTGGTGATCCCGCCACAGGCGGGACTGCCTCCGCAGGGGTGGCGAAGGGGGTGGATTCAGAAGTTGGTCTAGAAAGAGACATACATTATGCAGTTAACTCTCCTTGATAAGGAGGATGATCAATATCAAATGTGCGCTGAACGACCTTACCCTCCTTCTCAACGATCACAATAAAATGTGTGTCATCAATGGCTTTGAGAAGATGAACTTTTCCACAAGAATAGAAACGTATTCCAGATGCAGATTCAATGGTCCATGGCATATCAAAACCTTTACCCGAAGCAATAATAACTTCGCCACCCACGGAAATAACATGAGGTGTTGGAATCCTTTTATATCCTTCCGGCTTTCCAATGATTTCATCTTCTTGTATTAAAAACCAAGGACCTGAAGCTTCTATTGTTGCCATAATAACGATCCCCATCTTTGTCTTCAGGACTTTGCGGATATTGGGATACACTCCGTAAGATTCTTTCCCAATCAACACCTTCTGCCCTGAATCCCTTTTTTCTATCCAAGACAATTGACCGTCTATTTCTTGCAGCCCAAAAACTTCGGACATCATCACGTCTTGATGGACTCCGTTATAGACAAGCGAGATATGACCGAAGTTTCCTTCAGCCAAAAAAGCAAGTTTACCGTTTACAGCCGTCATTTCGATAACTTTTTGATAACCATCTTCACGTTCTGAAACAAGACGATCTCCAAGATACACATGAACAGGGTCGTTTATATTTTTTCTTGCCGCAAAAGCAAACTCATCGCCCACAGGCAATAGGCGGGGAACATCATAATAACCTTCCGGTGAACCATGGGGTTGGCCGTTTACATAAATGATCTCTCTACTGTTTCCATAATTTATTGCTGTATAAACAAGCTCTCCACTTATATCTAAAAGATGTCTCGCTCTCTTGTATCCTTCTGGTGATCCTATCTTTTCCCCGTCAAAAAAAACAAAATTTCCCGACGATTCAGTGATAATATAAGCGGGCTTTCCATCTACGATTGTTAAATCTCCGCGCGCTATAGAGCCATGGGGATAATCTTTACAATGCCCTGAAGAATCAAAAATATGAGTACCTCTTTCGACTCCGTAATTTGTAGAAAAGAAAACATGTCCATCTTTTTCAACAACCTCCATCACTTTATCACCCTCCGGAATCTCGACTTCCCAATCTTTATGACCAAGGGGGATTTCTTTATGCTCAAAAATGTAGGTGATATCTTCCAAGAGTTGGGCAACATGTTCGAGGGTTTGCAAGGTAGGTTGTTTTCCTTCTCGCCCCAACTTTGTCGGATGATCCACCCCATGCGCTTTGCAGATTTCTAAAACCTCTTCTCGAAACACATCCAAGGGTTTGCGGACTTGTTCTGGAAGCCTATCGCGCACCTTGCTGTATTCCATAGCAAAAGCATCAGGAGCGATTGGAATGGGGGTGGATTCGGAATGACGGGTTTCCATAATCTTAAAATTGATGAAAAATTCTTGCTATCCGCACGGTGACCATGGCAAAGATAATCTGCCAAGCCATGAGTGCATATCCCTTCACACCTTGAAAAATGCCAACTTTTTGACACTTGCGGCGGATAGTGAGCGTGGTAAGAAACACGGTTCCATACGCATACTTTCTTGTACGGCAAAAATAATTGATCGAGGCTTCGGCCATAAATCGTCGCAAAAATCGTTCAGGGATTTGCTCGATCACTTCCCGTTTCATCGCGCGCTCTCCGCTGATGAGAGGCAAATGAGGACCTAAAAATCGAAACCAAACACCTCGATCGCGCAGCCCCACGCACATAACTAGACTTTCTTCGAGCACTGGACGGACAAGTTGTTCAACGTGTTCAATCGTGAGCCCAATCAAATCCGCATCAAAAAAAACAATGATCTCTGCCTTTGTTTTGGAAACTCCATACCGCATAGCTCCTCCTTTTCCAAGATTTTCTGGAAGTTCGTAAACCGTTGCACCTGCCTCACGTGCATAAGAAGCCGTCTTATCTGTTGAACCATCTGAAACCACAATCACTTCGGACAAAAGCGGAGAAGCACAAAGCACACGCACCACCTCTTTGATCGTTTGTGCTTCATTGTACGCAGGAATAATCGCTGCAACTTGTGTCATAGCAAAAGACGACGGATTAGTTCCGTCGGCTGATGTCATAAAGAATCTGTTCTAACTGGCGCAAATTTTTCTTAGCTTGATCAAACTTTTGACGCAAATAGCCGGTGAGATCTAGGTGCAGTAAATCTTCCACAACCTGGCTCACAATTTTCTCTGCTTCTACCACGGCTTTCGTATTTCCCTTTGTTGCCTGTCGCATGGCATAACGCACGATCTCTCCGGTCGCATCACTTAATCCTCCCAAATACGTTTCCACTCCCATCGCACGTTTTTCAATCTTTCCCAAAGTCTTCTTTTCCACATATTGCTGAAACAATAAGGCTTCAGCATATTCTTCGAGCCCGGCCAAATAAGCACCCTCATTCAGGGTGGGAAATATTTTGAAATGCTTTTCACATTTTTCAAAATGGGTGATTGCTTCGGCTAACAATGTAGCTGCAGATTTGGGATCCTCACGATGAAGTGCGAAGATGGCACGCTTGGACAAGTTAAGCGCTTGTCCGGATTCACGGATGACCTCTCCGCGCGCTTTTGCTTGCGCATGATAGGTTTTTTCTAACACGGAAAAAAGAGAAGAAGATGTCATAGGTTTAAAACAGGATTATGAATCAATAGGCCATTTTGTTTGCGACGAAACCCCCATTTCACAAGCTCAATGGCAAGAACCTTTATGCCCACTATCATAAGCAAAACAGAGAGATCAAACAAGGAAAGGAAAGTGAAACCAAAGGCTTCGCGTGTGATGGGAAGGAGGAGCACGGCGCATAAAAAGACAAAACCGAATAGGACGCTTGCAATAAGCCATGGGTTGGAAAAAGGAGAAATGCGCCACAAAGGCTTTTGCAAAGAGCGAATCGCAAAGACATAGATAAGCGCGTTGAGGCCTACGGCTGTAAACATGACCGTACGCGCTAAAGAAAGATCATGAGTGTTCGCAAGATACCAAAGGAAGACGAAAAAGAGGATAAGATCGGAGACAAGACCCACGAGAAAAATAATGAGTAATGATTCTTTATTGAGCACAGCTTCTCCCCGCGGACGCGGAGCGCGTTTGAGTACATCATCTTGTCCGGGATCCAGAGTCAAAGCAAGACTGGGAAAACTATCTTGTACAATATTGATCCACAAAATATGCACGGCCAAAAGCGGCGTAGGCAATCCCAAAAACAACGCTCCACCCACCAAAACCATTTCTGTAAAACTGCTTGTTAAAAGATAAATGACAATCTTGCGGATATTATCGAAGATAATGCGTCCTTGCTCGATCGCAGCAGTGATGGTTTTTAAGTTATTGTCGAGAAGCACGAGATCAGAAGATTGCTTAGCCACCTCGGTTCCAGATCCAAGAGCAATGCCAATATCCGCAGCCTTGAGCGCTGGCGCATCATTGACTCCATCTCCGGTCATGGCGACAACCTCTCCGCGCGCTTGCCAGGCTTGCACAATACGAATCTTATGTCGCGGCTCTACGCGCGCGTAAATCGTAATGTGCTCCACCTGTTCTTTCAGCTCCTGATCATTCCAACCGTCAAGCATCTCTCCTGTGGCTACTTGTTCAATATCAGTCACAATCCCTGCTTCTTGACCGATCGCTTGCGCTGTTTGCGGATGATCTCCTGTGACGATAATGGTGCGTACACCAGCGGCTGTTATGAGACGAATTTCTTCCTTTGCTTCTTTACGCAAAGGATCTCGTAAACAGATCAATCCCAACAAAGTCATACCTGATAAATCTTTTTCACTCATGGTCCCGTGAAAAGACGCGGGACGATAGGCAAGCGCGATCACGCGCAATCCTTTTTGTGTTTGTTCAGACACAAAAGACATCAATGCCTTCCGATGCTCTTCATCAAAAAATTTCTTTCCTTGTTTGGTGTGCTCGTGAGTCACCAATGAAAGAATACGTTCTGGAGCTCCTTTGACTAAAATGGTTTCTTTTTCTTCAAACATCTGCCAAGTGGCCATGTATTTATGAACGGAATCAAAAGGAATTTCGGCTAATGGCCTGCGCTGTCCCTCGAATATACCTGGACGCAATCCTTCAACAAAACGTGACAGTGCACATTCCGTTAAATTTCCCTGACATACTCTTTGTCCTTTTTCTTCACGAAAAGAAACCTGGCTGCATACGACCATGCCTTGTAAAAATAAATTTAGGAAATCTGGAAAAGGTTCTCCTGTTTGCCAATGACCCTCTGAAGATAAAAGAGAAACGACTTGCATGTCGCCTTCGGTGATTGTGCCGGTCTTGTCTGTACACAAAACTGAAACGCTTCCTAAGGTTTCGGTGGCAATCATTTGCCGCACAAGAGATCCGCGTTTCAAAATGCGTTGCATGCCCACGGCCAAAACAACAGTTACAGATAAAACCAATCCCTCCGGAATCGCTGCCACAGCCAAAGCAATACTCAATTCCAACATTTCAAAAAGGCCATGACCAACAACAATCCCCCAACCAAAAAGAATGAGAATGATGACGATAATACTCATGGCAAGCCAACGAGCTAAAGAACGTAATTGTGTTTGTAAAGGAGTAGAAACTTCCTCTGCTCCCGCGACCAAAGAAGCGATGCGCCCTATTTCGGTTTGTGTCCCTGTGCCGATGACTAAAGCAAGTCCGTGACCACCCACCACATGGGTTCCTGCGTAGACCATATTTGTTCGCTCTGCTAAAGCTTTTCCCGCGAGCAAAGGTTCCGTCTGTTTTGAAATGGGAAGAGATTCACCTGTGAGCGGCACTTCATTCACTTCCAAAGAAATGGCTTCTACAAGATGAGCGTCGGCTGTGATCTGATCCCCCAGATGAAGGACGAGTACATCTCCAGGTACAATAGTTGCAGCGGCTATTTCTTTTTCTTTTCCTTCGCGTCGAACAATAGCCTGTGGTTGTAAAAAAGAACGCAACTGTTGAAGTGAGTGATTCGCTTTATACTCCTGAACAAATCCGATGGTGGTATTGAGAAGAATCGCAGCAGTAATCACACAGGCATCTACCCACTCGGCAAGCAGAGTTGATAAAAAAGCCGCGCCCACAAGAATGATCACCATGGGACTTGTGAATTGTGAAAAAAGCACTTGCCACCAAGTGATTTGTTTTTTGGAAGGAAGGGTATTGTGGCCATACGTCGCGAGACGTTTCTCTACTTCAAATTCTGTTAATCCTTGCGGAGAAGTCTCAAACATTTGCCAGAGCTCTTCGATCGTTTTTTCATGCCAAGAAGGAATGGAAGTCATATTTTAGTTTTTGTGTCATTTTGGTGTCATGTCATTTTGGTGTCAGGTCCGACTACGGACTTTTTTTGCGTTTAACATTGTAAGTACCTCTGCTGATTCTACCGACGACTGATGGTTTTAACCCAATATATCGAGCTATTTCCGTGGAAAGATAACCACATCTCATTCTTGCAAAAATAATCGCATTGTCTCGTTGTCGCTTCGTTTTGATGTTTCTAAAAATTTCCTTAAGCGAAGGTCTCCCTACAATGCGTTCGTTTCTCGCGTATTCTCTGATCTCCTCCAATCCATTTGTTTTATCCCAAATCCCATCGATAAATTGTTGGCTCCCTATCAAAAATCCATTCCTTGCATCCTTATGCGGATCTTTTACGTTCATGCCCTCTTTCACAAATTGCACATATTGATGTCGTGCCTGTTCTTTCTTTTTTGAAAAAATCGATAACAAAAAATCTACAGACAAAAACTTGGGTGCCTTTCTTTTCCCCGCTGTTGCATTATAGCTACTCCATTTCCATTGACTTGAATGTTTCACTTTATTAGAACGAACTGGATTTAGCACAATATATCTAGCAATTTCAAGCAAATATCCTTCTTTCTCGATTATAAATGCTTTGTACCTCCCTTGAAAAAGATGACCTACTTTTTTATGTCTTACGTTAAACCAACGGGAATAATTTCCATTGAGGTCTCTCATGGCACAAGAAAGGTTGGCATCAACGGTTTCTATCAAAAGATGATAATGGTTACCCATGAGACAATAAGCATAACAAAGAACGTTATGAGTTTTTGTCATATCTTCTAGCCAATCAAGAAAGGCGTTTCTATCCTTCTCATCCAAAAAAATTTTCTGCTTTGCATCCCCCCTTGCGATCACATGATAAAGCGCGCCAGAATATTCTACACGTAATGGTCTTGTCATATGAATCTAGTATATCAAAAAGTCCGTAGTCGGACCTGACACCACTTTTACCCATGACACCACTTTTACCCATTTCAGTCTGATGACTCATGGGGTATAGTGCTTTGATGTATAGTATGTCAGATTTTCCAATAAACACCCAGTATTTTTCTTTACTTACAGGGAAGGAAGTTTCTTGGACTCCTCTCATTTTTGGAACCACATTTTCTGTTTTTTCTAGCGAAAAATGGATTGCAAAAGTAAATACAAGTTCAACTCCCCGTCTACAAGCTCATCTTGAAATTTCCCATCGTTGTACAAATTTTCCTTTTATCCCGCGTTTAATCGCCTATGACGATCATGCCCTTACACCCTACGAAATCTGCATCCTCCAAAAACTTCCTGGAGAAAATTGGGCAAAAATTCTTTTATCTCAAACGAGAGAGGAAATAATCTCTCTTTGGGAAGAAATGATGAGTGCTGCTCGTCTTTTTTGGCAAAACAGTCAGTCTCCGTCTCAAATGACATTTGCAGATCATCTGCAACAAACAACAACAAAAAGAATCCTCTGGCTTAAAACACAGCACTCTGACTGGAGCGATCATCTTGATCTCATTGAAGCTTTCGTAAAAAAGCATGCGAATCTCTTTGAAACCTCTCCCTGCGGATTTGTTCATCCAGATCTTCATCCTGGAAATATCCTTTGTATGCAAGGTCATCTCACGGGTGTGGTGGATTTGGACGAAATTTATGAAGGTCCACAAGAAGGCTATCTTCCAACTCTTCTTTCTTTCCTAGAAAGGCCAGGGATGTTTATTCCTTCCACGGTTGCAGATTTTTCACAAACCACATTCCCATTCCTTTATCCCTCTATCAAAAAAGCTTATGCAGATATTTGGGATCTTCCTGTTTTGATTCGCAAACTGAATCTTTTGTTTATCTCTCAATCCCTTCAGTGGATGACCGAACGTTTATCTTCTGCTGAATCCTTGGAATTCTTACAAGTTATTTTGCAAAGAGAGCTCCCCAAAAATGATAATGCTTACGCGCAAACTTATTTTGCTCGTCTTCTCAAACAGGAAGAAAAAATCTAGACCTCTCATAAGCGAACATATGATTTTTCTACATGGAAAACAAAAAAGCCGCGCCTGCGACTTTATTTGCACAACCAAACTGATCTTCCAAGATGGGCCAGCTAAGCTGGCCTCACCTCGTTGAGTTTTACTCATAAGTTGGTCTTCGAGCCAAAGCTAAGCTTTGGCTAAGTACGGACCAATCGAGCTTAGCTCGATTTGTTACCGAGCTCAGCTCGGTGGTGGGTCGGGTGGGGATCGGACCCACGACCTTGAGCTTAAAAGGCTCCTGCTCTACCACTGAGCTACCGACCCGTATGCGCGCGATCGTACCAAAAATTTTTACACCTGACAAGGTCTTGACAAACCTCTTGCCTCCTGATTTCATCTCGCTATAATACAAGCGTAAGTTAATCCTTAACCTATTTTCTATGGCCGAGAAAGGGACATGCTCAACCTGCGGAGCAGAAAACGTTGAGCTCGATCCAACCACTGAGCAGTGTTATGACTGCGTAGAAGAAGGCGCCCCAGAAGCCGGTAAAGATGCGGAAGGCAGCGGCATCCTGGACGAATTCAACTATGATGAGTGGAACTAGAAAAACAGCCTGATGCACCGACGCGCCCTATAGGGTGCGTCTTTGTTTCCCACACCGAAGTCCAGCAGGACAAAGGCGGGTTTTACCTCGCCGAAGCCTTGGCGAAGGCGGAGTTATCTCTTTTTCCCCATTTTCCGCAACATCTCAATAATCACTTCCACAACCTTGGTTGGGAACAATTTCCCCAACGATTCCCTCAAAACCTGTCGCTCATCTCTATTGTTCAATAAACGCTCTATCGCCTGTTTCACTTCAAATGCCCCTAATACCTTTTGATCTATCACGATCGCTCCACCCGCCTCCTTAGCTTTTTGCGCATTCGTTTCTTGAGGAGAATCTGGAAGTGGAATAAGAATCGTCGGTTTTTGCAAAGCCACCAATTCCGTTAATGTCCCCATCCCCGCTCGACAAATAACCACATCAGCCGCAGCGAACGCGTGAGGTAAAGCGTCGGTCAAAAGCTCCACGGCATGATACCGCTCTCCAAGCACCTTCAACCCTTCCATTATCTTCCCCTTCCCTACCTGATGAATCACGTTAGCACGCTCCAAAAGCCAAGGTGCCACATCAACCATGATTTGATTGATAAAGCGCGATCCGCTCCCTCCTCCCAAAATCAACACGGTTGGCAAAGATGGATCCAAAGAAAAAATCTCTTTCGCTTTTTCTAAAGATCCTTCCAATATCTCCGTACGTACAGGATTTCCAAGCACAACGGTTTTGGAAGCAGGAAATGCATGAGCTGTATCCGGCCATGTCACGGTAATCCGAGTCGCAAATGGCGCCAAAAGACGATTGGATAAAAGTGGCTCCCCGTCCATTTGATGAATCCAACTGGGAATGCCGCGCAACCATCCAACAAAAACAATAGGCACCGAAGTATATCCTCCTGCGGCTCCGATCACATCAGGCTTCACATCTGAAATCAGACGCCATGATTGCCATAAGGCGCGTAAAAAGACAAACGGTAAAAAAAGCCATTCCAAAGAAAGATAACGTGGCAATCGTGCCACTGTTATTTCAAAAAAAGGAATCCCTGCTTTTTTTATTACTTCACGTTCAGGTCCATGCGAAGTTCCTGCCCAAAAAAAGGAAACATGTGAATCTTGTGCTTTCCATGTTTGTACAACTGCCAAAAGTGGTGTGACCGGACCCAAGGTCCCTCCGCCTGCAAATAAAACCTTCATACAATGGATGAATTTTTTGTGTGTTTAGAAATATTGAGTACCACACCAATCGCAGACATGGCAACAGCTAAAGATGTTCCTCCATAACTGATAAAAGGAAGCGGAACTCCGGTCATGGGAAGCAAGGACACCATAGAACCAATATTCACGATTGCTTGCAAAGCAATCCATGCAGTGACTCCCACGGTTACATATTTGGCAAAATCATCTGGAGCAGATTTGGCAATCGCGATGGCGCGCCAAATAAAAGCCACAAAAAGCAGCAACAACCCAACAGCAAGCACAAATCCCATTTCCTCGGCAATGATCGCAAAAATGGAATCATTGATAGCCTCGGGGAGATACTCGAATTTTTGACGCGAGTGCCCATAGCCAAGCCCCAAAAATCCTCCAGTTCCAATTGCCAAAAGCGCTTGATTGATATGGTACCCGATCCCCTGCGGATCAAGCTCGGGATGCAAAAACGTCGTAAACCGCGCAGCACGATAAGGCGAAAAACTAATGAGAAGGGAAAGGCCTCCAAGTCCTGCACCAAACAAACCAAGCACATAGACAAGTGGTGCCCCTGCGACAAAATACACTACCAAGGCCATGGCTGCGATAATAAACATGGTTCCTGTATCAGGCTGTAAAATCATGAGAAGCATAATCGTTCCCAAAACTCCCACAAATGGAAGCAGTCCGCCGTGAACATCCTCAACCGCACGTTTTCCTCGCTGACTCAACCATCCGGCCAGATAAAAAAGAAAGGTGAGTTTGACGATCTCCGAGGGTTGAATGGAAAAAACACCGGCCACGGAAATCCAACTATGTGCTGTCCCGATCCCAGCGGAAATCCCAGGAATAAATACAATCACCAAAAGAACAATCGAAACGATCAAAAGATTCCAAGCATGTTTGCGCCAAAACGTATACGGAATACGACTTAACAAAAGCAATCCAGCAAGGCCGGGAATAAAACCGAAAATCAATTGATGTTTGACGTAATAATAACTGTCGGAAAATTCTCGATATCCTTCAGGTGCAGATGCGGACACGAGCATGATGAGCCCAAAAAGAATAATGGCCCCGACAATGGAGAGAAATGTGTAATCCATGTGTCCAGAGCCACGGGCCATAAAACATTTACTTAACTAAGGCATCTAAAAGAAACAAGGCAACGCCTAAAGGAGCACAGACCATAGAGATCACCCAAAGTCGCATCACGATCTTTGGTTCAGGCCAACCAATCGCTTCGAGGTGATGATGAAAAGGTGCGGAAAGAAAAAGTTTGCGATGAAACACCCGCTTCCAAAAAACTTGCAACAATACAGAAAGCGATTCCAACACAAACACCAAACCCACGATGGGAAGAATAAAAGGAGCATTGGTGAGCATGGCAACCACACCTAACGTAATCCCCAAGGACATAGCACCTGTATCTCCCATGATAAATCGCGCGGGATAGATATTGAACCAGAGAAATGCCAATAGCGCACCTAAGATCACCCCGCAAAAAACTGCCAAATCATATTTACCAAGGGCAAAAGCAATGACCGCATAGGCGCCAAAAGATGTCATGAGGGTTCCACCGGCCAATCCATCGAGCCCATCAGTTTCATTAACCGAAAAGGCTGTCGCAATAATCACAAATAAAAACAACGGCAAGTACCAAAATCCTAAATTGAAATCTCCAAGAAATGGGACAGAAATCAAATCCCAATCGAGCTTTACACGAAACCACCATGCTCCCACAAAAGCGATCAAGGTATAGATAAGCAAACGATGACGCATACGGAGTCCGCCGCCGCCAGATCCGATTCTGCGAATATTCAAATAATCATCCAGAAATCCTGCGATCGCTGTTGCTACTAATACACCCAGAGGCAATAAGGTTTGCGAGCGTGTTAAAAAATTCAACTTGGCTAGCACGTGATCTGGAGAAACAAGTTGAGAGGCATAATAAAGACAAAGCGCCACCAAAAGCACCGTCCCCCAAATAAGTACTCCCCCCATGGTTGGTGTACCGATTTTTTTGGCATGAAGTTTGGCAAAAATTGGCGCCTCTTTTTCGCTGCGAATGGACTTCCCAGCCTTGAAGTGCACCAGTACTTTCATGAGAAGCGGCGTCCACGCGATCGCGATCAAAAAAGCGGCTGCAGTCAAAAACAAAATGCGAATGAGCTCAAAAGATTCCAAGGTCATACATTCAAAAGAATCATAAAAATCAAAGAAACCAAAAGGATCCCTTCCGTGACAACGGTTCCAAACGCAAAAAAAGAAGACAACACACGTGCCTTTTGAAAAAACAGCGCTTCAAAAATGCTATTGATAATCCACAACAGTGTTCCGAGTACAGGAATCATAAAGGCATAATACCAAGGACCAAAACGATCAATGCCCATATAGACATTGTAATGAAGGGGAAGAAAAGGTTTGAGTTCGGCTAAAGGCACTATGCGCCAGATGGGCAAAAGCCACATGGCCAACAAAAAAAGAATCGAGATCCCACTGGTGATGCGAAACGTTTTCGATTGACGCACCAAGGTCACCAAGGCAATCCAGAAATGGCGTGGTTTGAAATGACGTTTAAAAAGGTTCATGGGTTGAGAATAACATCCGAGACAAAAGGACAAGATTCTTGGATGGTTGTTTTGATGATCTGTTGCAAGGTGATTTGCGCCATGGGACACCCCTGACAGGCACCGAGAAACCGAACAGCAACAATATGTGTTTCCGGATCAAAAGAAAGAAGCTCGATGTCTCCCCCATCTTGCGCCAACATAGGACGAACTTTTTCCAGTACTTCTTTGATTTTTGTAAACATTTCTTCTTGCACCATAGCGTTTCCATTGTACGTCGTTTTGATCTGTGATGACAACGAGTATAAAAAAATTAAACGATCACGGAAGTACGAATACCCATATTTGCACCTCGAAAGCCAGTGGGAATTCTTTCTAAATTTATTCGATTAAAATTAAAGTTCCAATGCGCAAATGGCACACGATTTAAGGATCGAAAAAAAGCTCCTGTAAGATAGGGGATACTTTCTATGTCGTTTTGCCAGTTATCTAAAGGTAGCTGTGTTTCCTCAAGATGAGTCATGAAAGCCATAATCCAATCTTCGGGAGTTAGTCCGGATTCGTGAAGATAAGAAGAGGTTGGATCATCTTGAGCTTTTTGAAGGGTAGAAAGATGTTCATTGGGGGTTTTACCTGCTTCAAGGGGAGGACGGGGAGTGAGGTCTCCTTGGGATGTTCCTTTGCCTTGTCGTGGAATGGGAGCAAAGCCAGGGGAATCTATGTTTGATGGGTCAGAGGATTGGAGAAGATGAATAGTCCAACCAGGGGATGTTCTTCCCTCCTCTCCTGCCACCCCCACGGAGGTGGGGGTCCATCGTCCTTCGGCTTGTTCTTTAAGTATCTCCATCTTTGTCTTTCCCCCATGACCATCTTGTGTAAAAGACTGTGGGTGATAGACAAGCTTGGGAGAATCTCCAGTGTCTGCTCCTTGATAGTCTTCCCAAGCCCAGAGAGGTTTATCGGTATCAAGATCGAAGGTGGGATTATTTTGTTTGTAGGAGAGGAGGAATTGTTTGAGTACTTCTCGGAGGGAATCAAGGCTCATACCAAAGGGAACGAGAAGAAGTTTGGTGAAGCCTTGGTCGTGTTTGGTCTTGAGTTCTTTGCGGCGTTCAAAGAGACGCGTGGCTATTTGTTCGAGGGTGGGAATAGGATATTCGTATCCATCTATCCCTAGAATGGTTCCACTTTCAAGAATTCCTACTTCCTCAAGAAGCTCGACTTGGGAATCATATTGTTTCTTGAGGTGATAAAACTTCTCGGCATATTCGATGATTTCGGAGATTTCTTCGCGAGGTTCTTTGTGGATAAGTAAATACTCAAAGCGTTCGAGAAGAGTGGCAAGTCGTTCAAGATCTGGAATGGAAAGATGCTCGGCAGCTTCACGAAGGGCATCGGGTTTGGCGAGTGATTCTCTCGGAATGTTGTGAGCTTGTGCAAAATCAATGATCTCGTCTCGGAGAGCTTCAAAGTGTTCACGATGTTGCTCGGGCAAAGAATCGCGAACACGAGAAGAAGAAGCGAGGATGGCTTCGTCTAGTATTTCCGAGGTGTGCTGGACACTCCCGCCTACGGCGGGATCCGCCACAGGCGGGACCGCCTCCGCAGGGGTGGCCGAGATTTCTGAAGTTGATCGAAAAAAAGACATAGATAAAATCTTCTATGTGTGATTATCCAGACATTCATTCACGAGCGCGTCGGCTTCTTGATTCTGCTCCCGACGAATATGACGGAAGGTTACGCGACGAAAAGATTGTGCAATATTCCACACTTCCAAAAATCGTGCGGCAATCCCTGGATCTTTCACTTTATATTCACGATTGAGTTGCTTGACCGCAAGTTCAGAATCCATCACCACTTCTACCTCTTGTGCTCCCAAAGCCTTAGCTTTTTGAAGCCCGTGAATAATGGCCGTATATTCCGCCTGGTTGTTCGTGGTCTTCCCAAGATATTCCGAAACCTGACCCAGATTTTCTTTTTCTTCTCCATCTTCCATACGTTTAATCACGGCTGCACAGGCAGCAGGCCCAGGGTTTCCTCGTGATCCCCCATCGGTATATATCCGCACTTTTTTAATAGCTTCCTCCATACTTATGATGATGCTAATCGTAAATCACGAATAGAACATTGAAGTTCGCGACTTCCATTCCACTCGTTCACCCCAATTTCATAAACCACATCCACCTGGGCTCCCAGATGCAATCGTTCAATCCACTCTCCAAACTTAAATCCGATGAACTTGGATGTTCTTCCTTCAGGAGATTGTAAAACCAAACGTAAATGTTTTCCCTGAAGCCCCACGGTATCCATTCCCATTACGGTCAAGTTGCGGGAACAAAAAATCGGACGAGGATTTTTTTCACCAAACGGTGCAAATTTTTCCAAGTCTCCGTAAAAATCCCAATCCAATAATGAAAGTGGAATCTCTGCATCAACAGCAAGAGTGGCAACGACCTTGGGATCAAGAATGGTTTCCTTAGCAAAAGCTAATAATCCTTCCACGACTTTTTCCAAGCGATCTTTTCCGCGAGTGGAAAATCCGCAAGCTTGAGGATGCCCACCAAAAGCATCTAAATGCTTTGCGATAGTTTGTAGGGCCATCGTCATATGAAATCCTCCGAGACTTCGGCCCGAACCCACATACTCCTCCCCTTCTTGTCCGATCACAAACACGGGACGATGATAGACAGCCACCAACTTTCCCGCCACAAGTCCCACAAGTCCTGCAGGCCATCCTTCACCAACCACCACAATCAAAGAACATTCTTCTTGTGTTTCCACTTGGTGTTTGGCTTCTTGAAAAATTGTTTCCGATTGTTTTTGTCGTTCGATATTGAGCTCTTGCAATTCTTTGGCAAGCTCAAGGGCGCGTGATTCATCTTCCTCGATGAGAAGTTGTAGGGCAACGTCTGCATGATCCATTCGCCCTGCTGCATTGAGCCGAGGACCGATCTGATACCCAATCGATGTGGTGTCCAATTTTCCAAATTCTCCTCCGGAAATCTCCACCAATTTTTTGAGTCCCACGCGGCGCGTTTTATTCAAAACTAAAAGTCCATAATGCTCAAGCACACGATTTTCTCCCAAAAGTGGCATGATGTCAGTCACGGTTGCGATCGCCACCAAATCAAGCAGCCACTTTTCATAGCCTTTATGAAATCCGGCTCCGCGACGATTCGCTTCTTCGAGCAGAGCGTGGGCAAACTTAAACGCCACCCCAGTTCCGCTTAAATGTTTGAACGGGTAGGTTTCCCCCACGACTTGCGGATGAATCAAGATCGCGCGCTCCGGAACTTTCTCGGGCACGTCATGGTGATCACACACGATCACGTCCATACCAAGATCACTCGCAAGCTTAATGGCTTGATAATTGCTGATGCCGCAATCAACTGTGACAATAAGTTTGGTTCCCACATCTTTTTGCAAATGTCGCACGGTATGTTCATGAAGGCCATATCCTTCTTTTTCTCGATGAGGAATATAAGTGGAAAAATGAGCATCATCACATTTAAGCTGACGACAGATGTCTCTCAAAACCGTAACAAGTACCGCGGTCCCGCATACGCCGTCGGCATCATAATCACCGTGGACACTGATCATTTCTTTACGCTCGAGCGCTTGAAACACACGGTCCACTGCCTGTTTCATGTGCGAAAAAAGATGGGGATCATGGGTGTCGCGCCCCCAATCAGGACCTAAAAAAATGTCAATCGCTTCCTGTGACTTGATGCCACGATTTGCAAGCAACTGCAAAACGACCGGATCTACCTCGGGATAAGCATCTATTTCTTCTTGAGAAACCTTTGGAGCTATTTGCCAAAAAATATCGGACATAATGAATGGGGAAAAATTTCTAATTTCCAATATCTAATTTCTCATGATGGACCCTAAAGGCAATGTTCGAAATAAACATTCCCCTTCCTTCATTAGAAATTAGGAATTAGGAATTGGAAATTTTTTTACCTCTTCAACACTTCCAAATACGCACTGGTTGGAATTTGTACTTTTCCTTTTCCAAATTCAGCCATCTTCGCTTTTCCTTTCTTTTGTTTTTCAAGAAGCTTGCGTTTGCGCGTCACATCTCCTCCGTATAACTTTGCTGTCACGTCTTTGCGAAGCGCGCTGATTCTTTCGGCTGCCACTACTTTTCCACCTATCGCTGCTTGCAGCTTAATCACAAACCATTGTTTGGGAATGAAATTTTTAAGCACGGTAATAACTCGGCGCCCCACGCGTTCTGCTTCATCACGATAGACAAGGGTTGCAAATGCTTCCTCAGATTCCTCGGCAATCAGAATGTCCATCCGCACCACATCAGCCGGACGCTCCCCAAACCATTCGTAATTGAGCGAAGCATACCCAGAGGTCACACTTTTAAGCTTGTCATAAAAATCCACGATCACCATGGAAAGCGGCATTTCATAATGCAAAATGGCCTGGGCATCAGAAAGATATTCGGTATTCTTGTACATCCCGCGCCGATCCTGAACAAGAGACATGACAGCTCCAATAAAATCATTGGGTGTCACAATATCCACCTTAACCCATGGCTCTTCGATATGATCGTAAAAAGATGGATCAGGAAGCTCGAGTGGACTTTTGATCATCATCTTTTCTCCTCCTTTTTTGTAAACCGTATATCCCACGGATGGAACCGTAATCACCAAAGGAAGATTGTATTCACGCTCCAACCGTTCTTTAACGATTTCCAAATGGAGCATCCCGAGAAGCCCGCAGCGAAATCCATAGCCAAGCGCAGGAGAATGTTCAGGTTCAAACGTGAGCGCAGCATCATTGAGTTTTAATCGCTCCATGGCCTCACGCAAACGCTGAAAATCACTTCCTTCTTGAGGAAATAATCCGGCATACACCATGGGCTTCACTTCTTTATAACCAGGAAGATGTTCGACTGCTCCATGATCTGCTGCAATGACTGTGTCTCCCACACGACATCCTTGGATATCTTTAAGACCAGTGATGAGATATCCAATCTGCCCGGTTTCAAGCATATCGGCAGGTTGCCAACCTGTGGGATTGATGGCGCCAAGTTCCAAAATTTCTCCTTCTGCGTGAGTAGCAAACATGCGGACGTTTTTTCCTTTGTGAAAACTTCCATCAACGACACGGATATAGGCCACCACACCTTTATAATCGTCGTAGAAAGAATCGAAGACAAGGGCGCGCGACGGGCGTTTGGCATCTCCCTGCGGTGCAGGAATGTGTTTGATGATCTCCCGCAGGAGTGCCGGAACACCCTCTCCTGTTTTGCCACTCACGGTCAAAATTTCTTCGGCTGAACAACCGAGAAGTTGCATCAACTCTTGCCTACGTCTTGGAACATCAGCAGCTGGTAAATCAATTTTATTGAGAACAGGAATAATAGTGAGATCTTCAGCAAGTGCAAGATAAAGATTTCCAATGGTTTGTGCTTGCACTCCCTGGGTGGCATCAACGAGAAGAACGGCTCCCTCTACGGCTGCCAAAGACCTCGAAACCTCATAGTTAAAATCCACGTGTCCGGGGGTGTCGATCAAATTGAGAATATACCCCTCGTAGTGCATGCGAGCCGGGGTAAGTTTTATCGTGATCCCCTTTTCGCGCTCCAAATCCATGGAGTCGAGAATTTGGTCTTTCATTTTGCGTTTATCCACGGTGCCAGTCATTTCTAACATGCGATCCGCAAGCGTGGACTTTCCATGATCAATATGCGCAATAATGCAGAAATTTCGTATCAGATTTTGATCCATAACAATAGACCTGTTGCTTAATAAATTTCGAGATATTTCAGATGCCATTTGAGCCGAGACAATTGAAGAACGAGGAGGAATATTCGATATATTTCGACGAGTTCTGAAATTGTCGCAGGCCAAATTGGCGCTGAAATGGCCGAAAGATTATTAGGCAATAGGTCTCATGCGTAGTCTATCCAAAAAAACCCCTCCCGTCGAGGGGCTTTATTAAATGGAAATTAAGTTTTATGTCCGCTTTGCGATCCGTCAGAAGAATCATCAGAAGGTTTCTCAATCTTTGTGCACCATGAAAAATAAACATCGTCCACCACTTCCGAACAGAATATTTCCATCCTTTCAAAACTGTCCATGATCCTTCTCATTAAGCCATCCTTTTTAAGTGCTTCTGCTTCACGTAACTGTTTAGGAGTAGTTGTCTCTGGAGGAACGTGCCCTGGTCTCTCTGACATACTCGTATGCTTAGATAAATAAATGGATTCCTTGGTTTCATCTATTCCTTAACACTCGGGGATTTTGCGGGCGATAGCAGCGCCAACTTTTTCTTCGGCACGAAGTTGTTGAATCGCCTCTGCGCTTTTGTAAATTTTTTCCATGAGCGCAGATCTTGCTAAGGCCTGCTCTGAACTTTCGGGCGCCCCTATAGCGACATCGTCCACAAGAGGGGCATCAGTTTGTTGTTTATCGGTCATATATAAAAATTTCCAATATCCAATTTCTAATGATTGAACCTAACGGCGATTTATAAATATTCCCCTTCCTTCATTGGAAATTTGGAATTGGAAATTGGAAATCCAGAAGGAGAGAGCTCGCTATGGGTAAATGTATCATCATTCTACCTTATCGGAGACAAAAATGCCCAGCGGCCGCAGCCCAAAATTATCCACATGGCCCGCTTTCAAACGCACAAAAAAGGCTTTTATTGTGATAAACTATAAAAAGTTAATTCTCTAAAAAACCTATGCAAAAAAACAGCAAACGCGGTTTTACGCTCATTGAGCTTTTGATTGTGATCGCCATTATCGCAATCTTGGCCGGAGTGGTGTTCGTTTCCTTAAATCCTGCACAACGCTTTGCAGACGCGCGTGACGCCAGACGCCAGGCTGATGTGGAAAACGTCGCTGCAGCCCTCAAAACCTTTCAAGTGGACAATGATGGTGCTTATCCCGCCACGGTCACAGCTTTGGTCGCAGGAAGCAATTACACGATCGGCACCAATGTTTCAGGTTGTGATACAGGGTGTACGGCTAAAACCACCCAAGCCGCTTGTGTGGATTTGACCGAGCTTGTCACCGATGGTTACCTTGGCACCGTGCCTGTGGATCCGGCAGGAGGGCTGGCCACAGAAACCGACTATTACGTGACCCGCAATTCCAATGGAACAATAGCAGTGGGGGCTTGTGATCCGGATGGCGACGCCATCAGCGTGACACGATAGTCTTTCTTGTCTCCCCTCAAATCAAATCGCCTCGCGGATATGACTCCGGAGGCGATTTTTTGTTTCTGTTCCCGTATTTTAGGTGGTCCTATTTTTGAAATTTTCGTATATCACTTTCAATCAAAACCCTCTGGACATCACTTCTATTGATAAGGGATTGTGTTGGTCGAATATCATTCTTCTGATCCGTTTTGTCTGGTATAGAAAACCCTATGTATTCAATTCGTTTCTTCAGACGAAATCGCACCCAATCTATCATCGGTACTAAATCTGTGTCTGAACTCACAATAATCGCAGCATCACACTTATTATCTATGGTTGCAGCGACCAAATCTGTCGCTATTTTGACATCAATACCTTTTTCTCTAAATGTTTTGTAATGAATCTCGGTAATTCCGTATTTCAGAATTTCATGGTAGTCGGAAACGCGTTCATCAATCACAATCCGTTCATCGCGTTCACGCAACTTGCTCGTCTTGATTTGCCATGAAGTCTTTTTAAGTTCATTGAAAAATTGCATTTGTTTGGCCATCGCTTGTTTACTGCGTTCATCACCCTCTCGTTCGCGGATAGTTCCGACATAGTAACGCTTGCCCATTTCTGAAATATCTCGTCCATCTGCAAGAAAATTTGCAAATGCATCAAAATCAAAATCGATTTCCTTTATACCCAATGGTCGTAAAGCGAGATAATGAAAGTTGCCTCCATCAATAAAAATTTGAACTTTCATAAAACGATTCGCTAAAAAAACTCGCTATAAAACAAAAGTCCTGCACACTCCCCCGAAGGGCAGGCACAGGAGACTTTATGTAAATAATATAATCATACTCTTCGTATTTGTCAATCGGAAAATAGACAATTGTCAACGGGAAATAGAAATGTCCTAAGTGAAATATGACTACGATTCACGACCCCCCTCAAAACTCATCCACATCTTGCCAGGAAGAAATGCTAATGGTCGGCATCAAACGCGAAATGGAAATCTCTATATTTCTTGTCACCTCTCCCACAGTGCCGGAGGATTGGATCAAGCGGCCTGTGGGACCGGTAACCGTGATCGCATATTCACAAGAACCTTGGCTCAAGACGAGATTACCGAAACCTGTATAAGAAATGTTGTCATGAATTTCTAAAAGCGCGGTGTCAGCGCAAGCGCGCGCAAGCGCCTTTGCCTCATAAGATTGTTGCGCGCTCAAGACAGAACGGGAAAAATCCGATCCGAAAAATAAGACCAAGGTTGCGGTTGCCGCACCGATCGCGCCTACCATTAGTATACCCGCAAGTGTGGCAAATCCTCCTTCGTCTTGCCATCGGCGGGACTTCGGAAGGACAAGTCCATTATTATCGCAAACTGGCCGCACCATAAAATGTTTTTGAATACTGAAAACGCGGGGCATCATCCGCAGAAAGATCATAACTTAACGTAAATGAAAATTGTACACTTCCGGGTGTGGAAGCAAGGGAAAGATTGTGAAAGAAAAAATCGGTCACCAAAACACGCGTATTGGTAAGAGGTGTTGGGAATCCTGCCCCCTCGGCAATACGTATGGCATCTGCGGACAGATCGAACGACGTTGGATTTTTTAGCGCATCCTCATAAGCAAGCGTGAGCGAAGATGTTGTACTTCCGGCAGAAGGAGTGGTGATTGAGGCCGCATTCCTTATAGCTTGCGATATCTGCTGTGAAACAAGAAGACCTTGTTGCTCTACCTCGGCCATAATCCTCTGTCGCAAACGGGTCTCTCCGGATTCCTTCACAAGAAACCCGAGAGCAAAAACCACCATGCCCGCAATTGCGACGTACAAAACAACCTCAATGAGCGTAAAACCTCTTTTTTTGTTGTGAGATAATCTTTTCACACCTAAGGATGCGTTATGGTGATAAGTTCCGAAGAATTATCCGTGCAAGCCATCACCACCTGATCCAAAACAGGGTCATAAGCGACCCCATTTGCAGAAGAACCTGTGATATTCACATAGCCGATCAAAACGGGAGCTGTGGGATCATACACATTTACCACCTCAAACTCGCGTGTGGAAAAAGATGTGGCCGCAAAGATGAGCGACAAACCGCTCCCATCAAAGGTAATGTCATTGATGACACCTCCAAGCCCGGTCGAACCGCGCCATACGGGCGAGCCATGCGTGGTATCGTCCAAAATATAAAGCGTGTCATTGTTGGAAAAATAGACGAGATTACCATTGGCTGCGATCGAAGACGAGTTGGATGTACCGGAAAGATTATAACTGCCCGCCAAAGTTGGAGCGGCCGGAGTAGTGATATTCACGACCTGCACCTCCTGTGTATTACTGTTTGACGCCACATACGCATAAAAACCCGAAACCGCCACATCGTTTCCTTGATCGCCTAGATCCAAAGACCCGAGCAAAACCGGAACGGCGGGGTTCATGACATTCACGGCAAGAAACTCGCGATCCGTACTCGACGCACGAACCGCATAAGCGGTTGTGCCGCTCACAAACACAGACATGGCATTGGCGTTTCCGGGCGCATCATAGGTTCCGACAATGGTCGGAGAAGCGGGGTTGGTAATGTTTATGATTCTCAATTCCGCTGAATTATTTTGCCCGGTCACATACGCATAAGAACCCGAAACAAAAAGATCAGTGATGGTATTCTCAACCAACAAAGAACCAACAAGGGTTGGGGTGGAAGGATTAGTGATGTTGACGATAAAAAAATCAGGGCTCCCGCTTGAGCGCACGATATAGGCATAATCACCCGAGACTTGAACACGCAGCCCGTCTTGTGTGCTGGAAAGATTGAGAACTCCTGTTTGTGATGGAGTCAACCAGCCTCCGGAGGTGGCCGTGATCCAATTGGTAAAATACGAGATAAACGCAACAGAAGATACAATCCCGTCAGTTTTTTCCCAGGAAACCGTGCTGGTGACGCTTTTTGTGGATGCGTCAACCGTTGCGATTGTCACTTCTCTTGTGAACATGTCTGTGATATCGGACGTTCCCGCAAACGCCCATTGTGAGCCTGAATCATTGATGCCATGAGTGCCGTTTGTCAGATTTGTAAAATCGGCATCACGTAAGTTTTGAACGGCCGCCAGACCTTCCTCGGCCAAAAAAAGAGCGCGTGTACGATCCCCTGCCACTCGTCCGGACTGTAAACCACTTACCCATGCGCCGGTGATACCTGAAAAAAACAATGCTAAAAGCGCGACCGTGACCAGCACTTCGACAAGAATAAATCCTTCCTGTTTTTTCGCGCGCTCAAACATATCTTGAAATAAGTCTAGTATTCCACCATTCCTTCTGCATTGATCGTCACAGACACGGATGGGCCACCCGAGGAAGATATTACCAACACTCCTCCGGCGTCCGGTTTTCCCGTAAAACGGTCAAAAACGATTTCTGTATCCCCGACAAAAGAAACACTGTCGGCAACCGAAAAAATGCGATCCAGACTTGCATCCCGTGTCGCATAACTTTCCCCTTGAAAGACCGTGATGCCTCCTGTTTGCGCATACACACCGCAGGGTGCATTGCCTTCTCCCGCACGTGACACGATTTGGGCTTGACGTGCGGCAAAAACAAAACCTTGCACCGCACCTGACACTTCATTTTCTCTTATACCCGTAAAGGAAAAACGAAACGCCAAGGTGCAA
>Ga0082335_1003692_pt1 | contig 24633 bp, 26 predicted proteins | sample Subgrocontami58m_FD_72375 | JGI IMG/M metagenome (GOLD analysis project Ga0082335, IMG submission 72375) | Subsurface groundwater microbial communities from S. Glens Falls, New York, USA - GMW37 contaminated, 5.8 m (SPADES assembly) (version 2) ...
TCCTGGAGACGGGCATCCTGATCCGTTATAATTTTGATCTGGAAAGGAAAGGCGTTTTCAAATGCCGGGAATTTGAAGAGGCCTTCGCGAAGTATTGCGGGGCAAAATATGCCCTGGGTGTGACCTCGGGAACGGCCGCCCTCAAAGTGGCGCTGACGGCCCTCGATGTCGGCCCCGGCGATGAGGTGATCGTTCCGGCCTTTACCTTTCTGGCCACTTATGAGGCCGTCCTGGAGGTGGGGGCCATACCGGTCATGGCGGACATCGATTCTTCGCTGGGCTTGGACCCGGAGGACATACCAAGAAAAACCACCCCCTACACGAAAGCGGTGATCCCCGTCCATATGTGCGGGGCGCCCGCGCGGATCGACCGGATCATGGAGGTGGCGCGGCGGCATAACCTCCTCGTCCTGGAGGATAACGCCCAGGGCTGCGGCGCCAGTTTTAAAGGCAAAAAGCTCGGTACTTTCGGCGATATGGGCATTTTCAGCTTCGACTATGTGAAAACCGTGACGACCGGTGAAGGCGGGATGATCCTGACGGAAAGCAAAGAGCTGGCCGACCGCGCCGATTGGTATCACGATCACGGCCACGATCATCGGGCGGCGAACCGGGCGCTGGACGGCCGCAGCATCCTCGGTTTCAACTACCGGATGAACGAGCTGCAAGGGGCGCTGGGCTTGGCCCAGTTGCGGAAGCTCGATTTCATCGTTACCGAGCAGCGAAAGAACAAGGAGCGCATTAAGGAAGCCCTGCGGGCGGTTCCGGGGGTGAAGTTCCGGGAAATCCCCGATCCCGAAGGCGATACGGCTACCTTCCTGGCCTTCAATCTCCCGTCGGAGGCGGCGGCTACGGCTTATCAGCAGGCCCTCCGCGCCCAGGGAGTGGATACGGTCCGTTATAAGGACAATGCCTGGCATTATGTTCCCAACTGGGAGCATTTCCTGGCGAAGAGCACGGCGAATTCCAAGAAATACCCCTTTAACGATCCGACTTACCGGGGAAAAGTTGCCTACCGGCGGGAAGACATCCCCCAGGCGGAAGATCTCCTGGGCCGGACCCTGGTTATGGCGATTCAGGTGAAGATGCCGGCGGAGCGGATCGCCTCCCTGCAGCAGGGGATTGTCAGGGCGGCCGAGGCGATATAGAGGAGCAGGGATCAATGATTGTCGTTACCGGCGGCGCCGGATTCATCGGCAGCGCCATGGTCTGGAAACTGAACAGCGAAGGGGTGGACGATATTGTCATCGTCGACGAACTGGGGGAGGCGGAGAAGTGGCGCAACCTTGCCAAGAGGCAGTACGCCGACTACCTTCACAAGGATGAATTCCTGAAGATGATCCTGGCGGAACGGCTTCCCTTCAATGTTCGCGCGCTGATCCATATGGGGGCCTGTTCGGCCACGACGGAACGGAACGCCGACTACCTGATGGAGAACAACTACCACTATACCTGCCGCCTGGCCGCCTGGGCCCTGAAGCAGAATGTTCGTTTCATCTATGCCAGTTCCGCGGCCACTTACGGAGATGGTGCCTGGGGCTTCTCCGATGCCGACGAGGCGATCAAAACCTTGCGGCCCATCAACATGTACGGCTATTCAAAGCAACTCTTTGATCTCTGGGTACTCCGGCAAAAGGCGGAGCGCAAAATCGCGGGGGTAAAATTCTTCAATGTTTTCGGTCCGCAGGAGTACCACAAGGAAGATATGGTGAGTGTTGTCTACAAGGCTTTTCACCAGATCCGGGAGCAGGGCCGGGTGCGGCTCTTCAAGTCTCACCGGCCGGATTACGGCGACGGTGGGCAGATGCGGGACTTCATTTATGTGAAGGACTGTGTGGATGTTCTGTGGTGGCTCCTGAAAAACCGGGAGGCAAACGGTATCTTCAATCTCGGAACGGGACGGGCGCGGACATGGAATGACCTGGTGGCGGCCGTTTTTGCCGCTATGGGCCGGGAAGTGGCGATTGAATATATCGATATGCCGCCGGCTATCCGGGATCAGTATCAGTACTTTACGGAAGCAGAGATGGATAAGCTGAGAAATACCGGCATCACCTTGCAATTCCGCACCCTGGAAGCGGCCGTTCACGATTACGTAACCGGGTATCTGCAAACTGCCGACCCTTACCTGTAAGTATTCAGGGCTGTTAACTATTTTAAGCAGGGCGACCTTGGGTCGCCCTTTTGTCAGGATCTGACCATGAATGTTGTCTGCATCATCCCTTCACGCTATGAGTCCACCCGCTTTGCCGGGAAACCTCTGGCGGATCTCTGCGGCAAACCCATGATCCAGCACGTCTATGAACGCGTCATGCAGGCGAAAACCGTCTCCCATGCCGCCGTGGCGACCGACGACGAGCGCATCCTGGCGGCGGTCAGGGAATGCGGCGGCCGGGCCGTCATGACCTCGCCCCGCCATCGTTCCGGCACCGACCGGGTTGCCGAGGCGGTGGCGCACCTGGGACTTCAGGGAAGCGACATCGTGGTGAACATCCAGGGGGACCAGCCCCTTTTCGAACCTTCCCAGATCGATGAAGTGGCGGCGCCGCTCCTGACCGATCCCGCGCTCCCCATGGCGACCCTCATCTACAAGATCGTGCGTGAAGAGGAAATTTACCACCCCAACGCCGTAAAGGTCGTCTTCGATCAGGACTTTTTCGCCCTCTACTTCTCCCGCGCCACCATTCCCTATGTGCGGGATCGGGGCCAGAGGCCCGATTACTACAAACATCACGGCATTTACGCCTACCGCAAGGATTTCCTGGATATCTTCACTGCCCTTCCCGAAGGAAAGCTGGAAAAGCTGGAGGCGCTGGAACAACTGAGGGCGCTGGAGCATGGCTACCGGATCAAGGTCGTCGTGACGGCCCACGACTCCGTGGAGGTGGACACTCCGGAAGAGCTGCAACGGGTCCGCGAGATTATAACGGGGAAATAGCATTTTCTTTAAAAAACGCTCTCCTCGCGAACCACGCAAAGCTCACCCCGGCGCGGGCGGGTAGATGATCGAGGTGCCTGCCACCTGTGCCCAGGGAGTGATGGCATGTGGTTCCGCACGCCTGCGGCTCATTATATGCTCTACCTTGACCCGGCGAACCGCAAGCGCATCGGCGATCAAGGAGCGATGGCAGCGCCAGGGGACCGCTTCGGCACACATCAAGGCAACCCGCGTCTGGCTGAGCAAAACCAGGAGTTTTTTCAAGTTTTCCTCAAACTCCGGGGTCTGCATGTAGTCGGCAAAGCCGCGGAAGGAGGCATTGCGCCAGCCGGTATTTGGTGAATCGGACCGGGGATGCCGCAGGCCGCCCAGTTCCGGCAGGTGAATATATCGGATGCCCGCCGCTTCCAGGTTCTCGGGTAATGTTTCTTTATTGAACTGGGGATTGTGCCGGGAGCGGGGGATGGTGCGGACGTCTGCCACCGTTTTTACGGCATGGTCCGTAAGCAGGCCGATGAACGCCTCCAGCCGATGGGTGGAATGACCGATGGTCATTACCGACAGCGGCGGCTCAGACTTTGGTTTGGCCATTGAGATAACCTCCTCCTGCCAGGGGTCCCGCAACAGTGGAAAGAAAATGGGTCCGCCGCCGGGCTGCGACTTGGCCGGACCTGGGGACGCCGTTAGATGTCGAGGACTACCGTTGCCTCCCAGTGGTTGCCGCTTTCTTGGAGGTTGAAGCGGTGCAAGGTGACTGCTTTGATATCCCCGCGCAGGGGGTGCCGGGACGGATCGAGCTTTTCGCCAAAGAGTTCCGCTTTCAGGGTGAAGTGGCCATCGCGCCGGCCGAGGCTGACCGGTCCGCTCCGCAGGAGAAGCCTTTTTGCGTCCTTGTAGTACACGAATTCATTTAAAAAATTGAAGAGCAGAAGATCGAGGGCTTCGTGCTCCAGTTCGATGGGGATTCGCTCCCGGTCCCGGATCGTTGCCAGGTCTTCAACCATTACGTTTACAGTGGCGTCGGCGGCGGCGAGGAAGACTTCCTCCAAGGTTTGGCCCGTCGCCAGGAAGGCGATGTCGGCGATGGCGATGTCTTCCAGGTATGTATAGGGCATCTGGTCCTCTGATAAATAGGGACATAAATAGGTTTCTGTCCCTATTTATTTATCCTTTTATGTTGCCGATCGGCGTCAGCCGCACCACCCGCTTGCTCAGACCCGCCAGCTCCGTGGCTTCCACGACCTCATCGATATTCTTGTACGCTGCGCCCGCCTCCTCGGCCAGGCCTCCCCAGGTGGCTGTTTTGACGTAAATGCCCCGTCCTTCCATCTCCCGCTGCAGCTTTTCCCCCCGCACCAGCTTCTTGGCCTTGTGCCGACTCATCGTGCGGCCGCTGCCGTGGGCCGTGGAGTAGAAGGTCTCAGACCCGCTGGGAAGGCCAACCAGGAGGTAGGAGCCTGTCTCCATGCTCCCGCCAATGATCACGGGCTGCCCCGTCTCACGGTACTGCTCCGGGAGGCCTGCGAGGCCCGGACCAAAAGCCCGCGTGGCACCCTTACGGTGAATCAGGACCTCCTTTTCCTTCCCGTCGACGAGGTGTCTTTCCAACTTGGCCGTGTTGTGGGCCACGTCATAGACCATGTGCATGCCCAGAGCGAGAGGATCCCTGTTGAAGACGCCCGAGAAAACCTCGCGGATCCGGTGGAGGATCACCTGCCGGTTGGCAAAGGCCATATTGATGGCGCAGGTCATGGCGGCGAAGTAGTTTTGCCCTTCGGGGGACTTAAAGGGGGCGCAGGCGAGCTCCCGGTCATTCACCTGGAGGCCGTATTTCGTTCCCATGACCTTCAGGAACACCTGGAGGTAGTCCGTGGCCACCTGGTGACCGAATCCCCGGCTGCCGCAGTGGAACATGACGGCGACCTGGTTGGGGATCGTAAAGCCCAGGCGTTCGGCCAGGCCCTTGTCGAAGATATTTTCCGGCCTTGCGACCTGGATTTCGCAGTAATGGTTTCCCGATCCAAGGGTGCCGACCTGGTCGACGCCACGGTCGATGGCCCTTTCGCTGACTTTTTCAGGATTGGCGCCCGGGAAGCAGCCCCCCTCCTCGGTGAGCTCCAGGTCCTCCGGCCAGGCGTAGCCGTTCTTCAATGCCCACCGGGAGCCTTCCTTAAGGATAGTCCTAAAATCGTTACGGGAGAGCTTGATGGATCCCGTGCTGCCAACGCCGCAGGGCACCCTGGAGAAGAGACGGTCCACGAGTTCGTGTAGTCGCGGTTCGACCTCTTCGTAGGTGAGGTTCGTGAGCACCAGCCGCATGCCGCAATTGATATCGAAGCCGATGCCCCCCGGGGAGATGACGCCCGTCCGGGGGGCCATCGCCGCCACCCCGCCGATGGGAAACCCGTAGCCCCAATGCCCGTCGGGCATGCAGAAGGCGTATTTGAGGATTCCCGGCAGGCAGGCAACGTTGGAGATCTGCTCGAAGACGCCATCGTCCATGGCGTCGATCAGTTTTTGCGTGGCGAAAATCCGGGCCGGTACGAGCATCCCCGCTTTGTAGGAGCGGGGAAGTTCCCATACCGTGTCCGACACCTTTATTAATTGTGCAGGTACCATGCGGCCTCCTTTTCCCGATTCTTAACTTAAGCCTGGGAGGTGGATTTGACAAGGGATAATGGGCATTATTTCATTGACACACAAGGCTGTTTTTCTTATACTCCGCAACGGTTTTTTTAATTAGGCAAGATGAGGGATTGCCATTTTTATCTCTCTGGAATTAAGCCGTCAGTGAGCCGCCACCAGAGCCGTAAAGTGGGATCCGTGAGAGACAAAATAGTTGATTTTAATGAAATATTTGGTTAGGTTGTATTGCCCGACCAAAATATGAAAAGCCGGCGATCTCAGACGATTAGTTCTTTAGGAGGAGGCAATGATGAAACGATCTATGTCTTGTTTAGTGGTTTTAGTGCTGCTTACCGGTTATTTGTTGACGGCAGCAGCAGTGCACGCCGCCGCACCTTTTTACCAGGGCAAAACTATCGAGATTACGGTACCATCCCGTGCCGGTGGGGGCACTGATACAATGGCGCGCATCATCTCTTCCTTTCTGCCAACTTACGTTCCCGGCAAGCCAAGTGTGGTTTTACGCAACGTGCCCGGCGGCGCCGGGGTCATAGGCAATAACGTCTTTTATGTCAAGGGCAAGCCCGATGGGCTTCATCTGATGATGAACGCCTCGTCTTCCGTGGCCCTCCAGCTGAGAAGCCGCGATATTGTCAAATATGATCTGACTAAATATAAGCATATCGGCCACATCAACCGCGGCAGCAATCTCCTGCTGATCCGCAAAGCGACCCTGAAACGTCTATATGATCCCAAAGCGGAACCGGTAGTTTGCGGCACCAAGGAGGGCGAAGAAACTTGGCTGGGTATGGCGCTCTGGGGCAAAGAGGTCCTGGGCTGGAATATCCGTTTTATCCCCGGCTATGCCGGCACCAGCGATTTGGAGCTGGCACTGCGACGGGGAGAACTCGATATGTTCGGCACTTCCAATGCCTTCATCATCAATCGACTGCGGGAGGAAGGCTTGGTGACCGTAATTACCCAGGGGGGCATCTATAAAAATAAAAAATATGTCCGACGGCCCGACTTTCCCGATGATCCAACCTTTGTGGAAGTGCTCGGCAAGAAAAAGCCCGACGGTCTGTCCTGGCAGGCTTATATGGCGTGGATAGGTCCCGAGGAAGTGGATAAATTCCTCGTCGCCCCGCGTAATACGCCAAAAGAATATATCGCCATTCTTACAGCGGCCTTTGAAAAAATAACCAAGGACCCCAAGTTCGATCAGTTGGTGAAGCAGATGGTCAGTGATTTTTATGGTGTGGGTGTTGGGCAGGAAACGGGTGATTTGCTGAAGGAAGTACTGACGGCTCCACTGGAAGCCCTTGATTACGGACGGAATCTGCAGGTGAAGTACGGTCTTGTGGCAACCAAGAAATAGAAACTTAAGGAGAAGCATGATGTTGCAGGGCAAAAAAATCGGGGTCATCGGCGGGGGAAAAATGGGCGGCGTCATCGTGGGCGGCATCGTTAACCGAAAATTGGCGCCGGCTGCTGCGGTGACCGTTGCCGATACGGTCCAGGAACGTCTGCAGGAACTGCAGGCAGCCCATGGGGTAGGAGTGACCGAATCCAGCATGAAGGCGGCGCAAGCTGCCGAGGTGATCATCCTGGCGGTCAAACCTCAGGATGTGGGCAGTCTGTTGCAGGAATTAAGTTCCGTCCTTGATGAAAAGAAATTAGTGCTCTCCATTGCCGCCGGCATTACCACCGGTTTTATCGAAGGTCACCTGCGGGCCGGCGCCCGGGTGGTCAGGATCATGCCCAATACACCGGCCCTTGTAGGTGAGGGTGCCGCCGCCCTGGCGCGCGGGAAGAACGCCTCCGAAGATGACCTGGCCCTGGCCCTGGCCATTTTTGACGCCTTGGGCAGCACGGTGGTGGTCAAAGAAGAACTTTTGGATGCCGTTACCGGTTTGAGCGGCAGCGGTCCTGCCTATGGTTTCCTCATTATTGAAGCGCTGGCAGACGGGGGCGTCCTGATGGGACTCAGTCGGGAGGTGGCTTTGAAACTGGCTGCCCAGACCATGCTGGGGGCGGCTAAACTTTGCCTGGCGGGCGACAAGCACCCGGCGGAATTGAAGGATATGGTTGCCTCCCCGGGAGGCACTACGATTGCCGGCTTGCAGGCCTTGGAAGAGGGCCGGCTCAGGGCGACCCTCATGGCGGCGGTAGAGGCGGCGACCTTACGCTCCAGGGAACTGGGGGGCAAGAAGTAAAATATCGGCAAGACAAGGCTGTCCGGGGGATTATTTTTCCTCGGCAGTCATCGCGGCGTCGGGGGCAACCTCCGCCGACTTCTTGGTCCTTTGCCGTGCCGAATAGGGTCGTTTTCTCTTGGGAGGTTCAGCGACTGCTGTTTCCCGGATTTCCAGAAATGGCGGCTGTTCGGTTGCCTCCGGGAGGGCAGTTGCCGCCACCTTTCTTCTCCTCCGGTGTGCCGAAGGCCGTTTAGCCACCGGGCTGGTTTCCACAGCCGGCGGGAGCGAAACTGTTTCGGGGTTGCTCTCCGGTTCCGGGGCCGCCGTGACGGGTGTGTGCGGCACCGTCTTCTTTCTCCTATGGCGCGCCGGAGATCGTTTGGGTTCCTGGCCCGCCTCAACGGGAAGAACCGGCGCCATTGCTTCTCCGCCGCCTTCCTGTTCCTGTTCCGCAGCCATAGCTGTCGCCGCCGGGATAGTTGCCTTTTTCCTCCGGTGGCGCGGGGCGGGGCGTTTGGGCCCCGGGAGGCCGGTCTCGGCCGGTGGGAACTCGACCACGGCTTCCTGCTCAACCGGTATTGCCGCCGCTTCAGCCGCCGGGAGAACCGTTTCTCCAAATGCTTCAGGAACCGTTGCCGCTGCCTCAGCCGAACCAGCTTCCAGGGGGAGGGAAGGAACAACCGGGGGCCGCCGGCGTCTGTTCCGGCGGCGGCGCCGCGATTTTCTCCTCGGGAGGGCTTCGCCTCCTTCGGCTGTTGGTGCCGCCTCCCCTGCCTCTTTTTGAAGCTCGGGTTCTTCCAGGGTGGCTTCCTCCTCGCCGTCCTCCTCGATTTCCAGTTGCTCCGACAGGCCGGCGGCTGGGGTGCGTTTTGCTTCCGGCATCTCCAGCATAGCCTTTCTCGGGATCGTTTCAATGGTGACGGCATCCCAGGCCATGTTGGGAACGGCCAGGATATTGATGGTCATATCGTATTCTGCTTCCAGCTTCAAGATTTCACTGCGCTTCTGGTTGAGCAGATAGCCGGCAACTTCGTAGGGAAGTGAAACCGTGAGACTTGAGGCGGTGCCCTTTACCGCCTGGGATTCCATTTTCCGGAAGGCGCTCAAGGCGACATATTCGAGGGAGGGCCTGATGCCGCTGCCACTGCAATGGGGACAGGTGATATAGCTGATTTCTTGGATCGTGGAGTGCTTCTTCTGGCGCGACAACTCCAGGATACCGAATTTGGAAATCCTTGCCAGTTGGATCCGGGCGCGATCGATGCTGAGGGCCTTTTTGAAGGTTTTTTCCACCTCCGCCACGTTTTTCCGGTCCATCATATCGATAAAATCGATGACGATGAGCCCGCCCAGGTCCCGGAGCCGGAGCTGCCGGGCTATTTCCTCGGCCGCTTCCATGTTGGTTTTATAAGCCGTTTCCTCGACGTTCCTCTTATGGGAACCCTTGCCGGAGTTGACGTCGATGGTAATCATGGCCTCCGTGGGCTTAATGATTACCGAACCGCCTGATTTCAGCGCAACCCGCTCCTGATAGATACTGCGGATTTGATCTTCCAGTTGGTATTGATCGAAGATGGGGGTTTTTTCCTTGTACAGTTGTATAATCTTTGTCGTTCGGGGGGCGATGGCCTTGGAGTAAACGCGCATTTCCTTGAACGTCTCCAGGTCGTCTACCCAGATGGTGGAAATCTCCGGGGTGAAATAGTCGCGGAGCGTCCGGACGCCGAAATCGCTTTCCTGATATATTAGTGCCGGTGCGGAGACGGCTTTAGCTTTCTTCTGGATCTCCAGCCACAGTCTCAGAAGATGCTGATAATCGCGGGTAAGTTCCTGTTTAGTGCGGTTCATGCCGGCCGTACGGACGATAAATCCCAGCCCCTCCTCTTTTTTTATCTGCTCCACAATATCTTTCAGCCGTTTGCGGTCGCCTTCATCCTCGATCTTCCGCGACACGCCGCTGCTCCCTTTATTGGGCAACAGGACAAGATAACGGCCGGGCAGGGATATGTAGGCGGTCAGCAAGGCGCCTTTCTGGCCGCTAACCTCCCGGAGCACCTGGACCAGGAGCTCCTGTCCGGTTTTCAGGATCGGTCTTGCCGAACCCTGTTCCCGGTTCTTGCCGTTTGGTTCGGTAAAATATTCGGGACTTATGTCGCGCAAAGGGAGAAAACCATCTTTTTTGACACCGAAGTTTACAAAGGCTGCCTGCAGGCCGCGCTCCACTTTCAGCACCTTGCCTTTGTATATATTGCCCGTGATGGGCTGCTTGAATGACATTTGAATGTCAAATTCTACCAGTTTACCGTCTTCGACGATGGCCATACGTTTCTGTTCCGCGTGAACAGCGTCGATCAGCATTTCCCGTTTCATAATCTTCCCCACAGTTGTCGGTATGCCGTTTGCTGGCCGCAACTCGCATACCTATGTTTGAAATATTTAATCATAAAAAGGCTGTTATGTCGCCCTTACCGGTCCGGACAACCTCAATCTCGTCTTCGACGAGGCTGATGACGGACGAAGGTTCGGAAGACAAAATACCGCCGTCAATGACCAGGTCCACGCGGCGCCGGAATTTTTCTTCAATTTCCCGGGGATCGCCGATGTATTCGCCTTGCTCATTCTTGACGCTGCTGTTTATGACCGGTTCTCCGAGCTCCCCCACCATGGTCAGGCAGATAGAGTTATCGGGGACCCTGATGCCCACCGCCTGCCGCTTGGGTAGAATGATTTTGGGTACCGTGCGGGAGGCCTCAAGAATAAAGGTGTAAGGCCCGGGAAGAAGACGTTTCATCGTTTTGTAGGCGAAATCCGACACTTTTGCGTAGCGGCTGATTTCTTTCAGATCGGCGCAGATGAAACTAAGCGGTTGTTTCTTGTTGTGCCTTCTTATCTCGTAGATCCTTTCGATCCCTTTCTTGTTAAAGAGGGAGCAGCCGAGGCCATAGACGGTGTCGGTCGGGTAAATAACAAGCCCCCCCTGCTGCAGGATTTCTACTGCCTTCTTAATCAGCCGCAGCTGGGGATTCTGGCTGTTAATGGAAATCAACATCGGTATCGTCTTTCGCCAAAATCTTGCCGCGCTCAATCAGCGGGCGCGGTTTTCCTCCCGATTCCGCTTAACGGCCTGAGTGCGGTTTGCAAAATTATTCCCCAGAAGAACGCAGAAAATAATTTATAACTTACCAAGGAATAAACGGCAGGAAGAATGGCCGCTCGTTTCTTCTTCCCTCGCGACAAAAAACATCTTAACCCTTCCATATCAGAAACAAAACGGCTTGGCAATGAACTTATTGCGGTTTGGTTTTTGTGCCGCTGGTCGGATTATGCCTGTTCAGTTTGTCTTTGCTCAATTTAAACTGGATGCTGTCCACCAGGGCGTACCAGCCGGCGTCGATCACATTGGTGGACACCCCGATCGTGCTCCAGAAGTCATGATCATCCCTGGAATCCAGCAAAACCCGCACCTTGGCGGCCGTGCCTTCACTACCCTCGATAATCCTGACCTTGAAATCCACCAGGTGCATCCCCCCTATCTGGGGGTAAAATTTGGTCAGGGCTTTCCTTAAGGCATTATCGAGGGCATTGATGGGACCATTGCCTTCTGCCGCCGTCAGTTCTTCTTCATCACCCACGGATACTTTTACCGTGGCATGGCACTGGGATGGGGTGGCGTCCGTCTTGGAGTTGACGACCTGGAAACTCTCCAGGGCAAAAGGATCCTTGAATTCGCCGGTTATCTTTTTTATCAGTAGCGCCAGCGATCCTTCCGCCGCATCGAATTGGTAGCCCTCATCTTCCAAGTTCTTTATTTCCATAACAATCTTCTTGCTGGTTGACTCGTCGGCACCCAAATCGATGCCCATCTCCCGGGCCTTGTACTCGATATTGCTTTTCCCGGCGAGGTCCGAAACCAGCACCCGCTGCTGGTTTCCCACCAATTCCGGTTTGATATGTTCATAGGCGCTGGCATTCTTGGCAATGGCGCTGACGTGAACCCCTCCCTTGTGGGCAAAGGCGCTGCGCCCCACATAGGGGCTGTAGGGAACGGGAGGGATGTTGGCGACATCGCTCACATAGTGGGCCAGTTTGGACAACTGGCTCAGGTGATCGTCAGACAAGCATCTCTTCTGCATTTTGAGCTGCAGGTTGCAAATGATGGTGATCAGGTTGGCGTTGCCGCACCTTTCTCCGAAGCCGTTAACTGTTCCCTGGAACATTCTGACCTCTGCCCGCGCCGCGGCCAGCGAATTGGCGACCGCCAGGCCGCAGTCGTTATGGGCATGAATGCCCAGCCGCTGGGGCGGGATGATAGGTACGACGGCGGTAAGGATGTCGGTGATCTCATGAGGCATCGTGCCGCCGTTGGTATCGCAAAGGACAATCATGTCGGCGCCGGCCGCCGCCGCCGCTTCTATTACCTGCAAGGCATAATGCCGGTTGTGCCGGTAGCCGTCGAAGAAATGTTCCGCATCGAAGATTACTTCCTTGCCCCTGGATTTGAGGAAGGCGATGGAATCGCTGACCATGGCCAGATTCTCCGCCAGCGAGGTCTGAAGTATTTCTGTCACGTGCAGGTCCCAGGATTTGCCGAAAATAGTTACCGCCGGCGTCTCCGTCGCCAGCAGCGCTTGCAGATTTGCACAATCCTCCGGCCTGATCGCGGGTTTACGGGTGCTGCCGAAAGCGGTGAGGCGGGCCTGCCTGAACTTCACCCCTTTTGCCAGCTCAAAAAAACGCAGGTCCTTCGGATTGGAGCCCGGCCATCCCCCCTCGATGTAATGGAAACCGGCATCATCCAGACGCTGGGCAATCCTCAATTTTTCTTCTGCCGTGAAGTTGATTTGTTCTCCCTGGGTGCCGTCCCTCAATGTTGTGTCGTAGATTAAAACATCTCCCGAGACCATAAGCTGCCATTCTCCCTTTTTAAAAAAAAATCCGTTACCAGTTAGAGCTCTGATAACGGATTTTCTGAGTTTTTCTCTTTTGTAGTTTCAATACGCTACACCGCCATCAGGCCTCCTATGTCGGACGGCCTAATTATTCCTTCCCGGAAAATGGCGGCCATCATTCCGGCTGCTGAGCATACCGTGATCTTAGTAGCGCATAAATTCGTCATAGTGACAGTTAATATAACTTATTGAGAACTTTGTCAATCTTAATTTTCGTCTGACCGTGCTAAGTTCCCGTTCCGGAGAGGCGATGGAAGGCCTGGTAATTATCCCAGGTCAGTTGCTGGAAGATCTCCTCGTTGTTCAAGAGTCTTTTGATAAATTGCAGTGATGATTCAATGTATTGCGGGTCGTCAATTCGGGCATCGCTGCCGTAGAGAATCTTCTCCCGGTAAGCGCGAATAAAACTGCGGTATGACGGCGGATCTTCTTCCATGAAGGGAGTAAGGAAGGAAGTGTCCGAATAGCAGTTAGGATAAGTCTCCAGAAAATGGGCGATCACTTTGCGAGAAAATCCAAAGTGCGGGATATTGAAGTTCGTCTGCGGATGACTTTGGATCATCTCCGCCACAAAACCACGGTATCTCCTGATATCGGCATGAAACAGGATGCACATGCCCTGAGAAGCGGCACTGTCGACCAGACGGCCGGTAATCTTCTCCGCTTTTTTAACAGACCAGCCGAAGGCCTCTTGCATCCCCGCCATGCGAATGGTCCTATCCTCCTCGGGCACGTAGAGCAGCTTGATGCCTCTGTAACCCTGCTCCTTGAATCTTTCTATCTTCCCTTCGATCCCCCGTTCCAGATAGCGGGTATCAAGGTACGGCATGACCCTCATGGGTTGGGCCCAGTCGAAATAGGGAAAGGGGTTCTGCTGCGTTTCCATGCCCGGCAAAGTAAAACTCTCGTGCAAAGCCGCCGGCATCATCGCCAGGAGCTTCTTCATGTCCTCCGGGTATTCGGCCATCACCAGGGCATCGAACCCGGCCATGCCCATCTTCGTCAGGCGGTGGAAGGTCCGTTTCAGTTCGTCAGGGGGGCAGGTAAAATAGAAATGGATATGAACGTCAAAGAATTTCATGGTTAAGGCATCGCGATTTATATAAATGATTTATCAGTCCCGGGAAGGGAGGCCGCACCTGATAATTTTCGCCTGTTTTTTATCAGGCAGTCACCATAGCATAAGTTGCCCGGCAAATGTCCATCAATAATTGTGACAAACCATCATCACGAGGGAAAATGCCGGGCCGAAACCCAGGCCCCCCCTCCATCCTGCGGCCTAAGCGGCATTTTTAATTGACAAAGGTGCCGCTAATCTGTAAATGCGAAGGAGAAGATAAACTGGCGGGCCGTCTGCTTTTCCGGGTGGCCGGCGTCGGCATGTTGATAGGGAGGGGCGATAATGGGTGATGGTGATAAGATAACCAAAAAAGCCGCTGAGTTAGCCGCCGAGGGATGGGAGAAGCGCGCAATTTATGATGAGCCGCGCCTGTCCGAGGTGGTGGAATTGTACGAAGAACTGGGATTCGAGATCCTTTTGCAGCCTCTGGATCCCGCTGAGGAAACAGGTTGTTCCGAATGCATGAAAATGAAACCTGAGGATTACAAGACCTTGTTCACCAGAAAGAGATAGAGAAAGTCAGGAGGTAGGTTTATGTTCGCAAATTACGGATATAAAGACGGTTCGGGAGATTTTTTTATTACCATCGATACGGATAAGTGTGATGGTTGCGGGGACTGCGTTCCCGCCTGCCCGGTGCAGGTATTTGCCGTGGTGGATGAGGATCCCAATGATCCTATGCGGGAGGAACCGGTCGCCATCGTCGTCAAGGAGAAAACGAAAAAATTGAAGTATGAATGCAATCCCTGCAAGCCCCCTTCCGGCAGGCCCGCACTTCCCTGTGTGGTCGCCTGCAAAAAGGGCGCCCTGGTCCATTCCTGGTAATCATGGCGGCAGGGTCCGTCAATTAAATTGCGGTAGGCTTTTTCAGCCGACCAGAAAGCTCCAGACGCTGAACAGGGCAAAACTGAATAACATCAGAATGATCAGCGTTTGCAGGGGCGGTCGGTAAACGTCGGGGCTGAAGTCGTTTTTGTCCGGGGAAGGATTGAAGAGCGCCGGCGGATTCCTGCCGAGGAGGGCAAGTTTGCCCGCCTTGTCAACCATGAATGCCTCTGCCCGGTCGAAGGCTTTATCCACGCCTGCCAGAAAAACCCTCTGTACCCAGCTCGCCGGCCGGCGGTAAAACCAGTCCACGTCCAGGGTAATCCCCGCTTCGCCGGCAACTTGCTGCCGGACTATCCAGAAGGCTAAAAAGGTAAAGACCAGGATCTGTGCTGTTTCTACAAGGTGCGGGTAAGTATAGGGTGCAAAACTAACTGGATAGGGGAGCAGACCATAGAGCATCCCGGGCATGATGCCGTGCCAGAGGCAGAAAAAAGCGGCGACGCCCATGCCAAGATACATGTTCCCGGGCAGGGGGACCGGGGCAATCCCGCGGTCCTTGCCGAACCAGGTGAAGTAGGGCAATTTCAAGCCCACGGAGAGAAAGGTCCCCACGCCGGCCAGCAGCATGAGCAGCATGGCGATGTTATGATGTGCTTCGCCGGCTGCTGCAACCACCATGGACTTGCTGACAAAGCCATTGAAAAGGGGAAAACCGGAAATGGAAAAAGCCCCGATCATGTAAAGCCATAAGACAAACGGCTGCTCTCTGGCTAGTCCGCCCAGTTCCGTCAGCTTGCGCTTTCCCGTGCTCTGAATTACCGCGCCGGTGCCCATAAAAAGCAGGGCTTTGTATAAGATGTGACTAAAGGCATGGGCTGCGGCGCCGTTTACCGCCAGTTGCGTGCCGATACCCGCGCCGGCCACCATGTAGCCTACCTGGCTGATGATGTGGTAGGCCAATATCTCCCTGATATCGTTGGCCAGAACGGCGAAAACCACCCCATAGATGGACATCAGGACACCCATATAGAGCAGAATTTCCCAACCCGGGAAGATCCTCAATAAGACATAAACGGCGGTTTTGGTGGTCAGGGCGCTGAGAAAAACTGCCCCCGTCACCGTGGCTTGCGGATAGGCGTCGGGAAGCCAGGCGTGCAGCGGGATCACGGCAGCATTCAAGCCGATGCCCGCCAGAATCAGCCAGGCGGCAAGAGAACCGGGAGCGGCGATTTGTTCAATAACGATGCTGCCCGTTTCAGCCGAATGGGTGATGATGCCAGCCAATAACAATCCGCCGCCGAAAAGATGGACCAGTAAATAGCGCATGCCGGCCCGTTCCGCTTCCCGGCCCCGGCTTGCCCAGATCAGGTAGGTGGAAGACAGTGCCATCAATTCCCAAAAGATAAAGAGAGTTATAAAGTCGCCGGCAAAAGTTACCCCCAAAGCGCCCGCGGCATATAACAACGCCGCTACCTGTTGGCCTGTTTCCCTCAGATGCAGGGCGTAGAGGCCACCGATAAAGGTGATGAGCGCAAAGATCATCCCAAAAACCCGGCTTAAGGAATCGACCTTGCAGGGGAGCAGCTGATAATCCATCAGCCCCAGGGTAAGATGCTGACCTGACGGTATGGCCCAGATCAGGGCCAAGGTGAGAAGCGGCGGGAAAAGAGAGAAAAAAGATCTGTAGTTGCGGGGCAGGAGGGGCAACAAAAGAGCGCCGCCAAGCATGATCAAAGCCGGAGGGAATGCTGTTTCAATGGACATCGTAATAATCCTCTTTTTTCCGCAAAAATAATTTGCCCAAGGCCTTGGCAAAGAAAATGATCACGATGCAGCCAAAAAAGCCAAACAAGGCAAAAAAAACAGGGATGCGGTTCCACCACCCGTCATGGAGGCTGTCATGCGGAACTATGAATCCGGCCAGCATAGATATCATAGACAGAATGACCAGTAAGGACCGCTGCCATCTTTTCATGGGCCAATTCCTTCCAGGATGCTGCCGCTGATCGCAGTAGCGAGGCGATAGAAATGAAAAAACAGGTCGGGATTAAGGCCGAGCAGCAGGGAAAGAAGCGCCGTAATCACGATGGGCGCGACCATGGCGGGGGAGGCTTCTCCCTGCTCATAGGCGACGGGGGCCTTCTTCAGGAAAGCACGGTAGACAATGGGCGCGAAATATCCGGCGTTCAGCAGTCCGCTGACGATCAGAATAACCAGGGGCAGGGTTTCACCGGCCTGCAGAGAACCCAAACCGAGCTGCCATTTGCTGATGAACCCATTGAGGGGGGGAATGCCTGCCAGGCCAATAGCGCCGATCGTGAAGGCGCCCATTGTCCAGGGCATGGTCCGGCCGATGCCGTCCATCTCACTGATTTTTTCTTTATGAAGGTTGGCATAGATGGCGCCGGCGCAGAAAAAAAGGGTGATCTTCATGGTGGCGTGGTTCGCGATGTGCATCAATCCTCCGATTAGCGAAGCCGGGGAAAGCAAGGCGGCGCCCAGGGCGATATAAGAAAGGTGCCCCACCGTGGAGTAAGCCAGTCGGTGCTTTAAGTTATCCTGCCGAAAGGCAAGCAGGGAAGCCAGAATAATGGTGATGCCGGCCAAGAAGGCCAAAAGATCGTTCAGGCCGAATTGACGCAGCAACTGCGGACCGAAGACGAAGCCCACGACCCGCACCACCCCGAAGACGCCTGATTTCACCACCGCCACGGCATGCAGCAGGGCGCTCACAGGCGTAGGGGCCACCATGGCGGCAGGAAGCCAGCTGTGGAGAGGCATGATGGCGGCCTTTACCCCTACGCCGCCGAGAAAGAGAAGGAAAAGGACCGTAATATCGGTCCGGGAAAAGGAGGTGCTGCCGAATATGCCACCCGCACGGAAATCCAGAGTGCCGGTGATTTTATAAGTCCAGGCCGTGGCAGCGATGAGCAGGACACCCGCCGTCAGGGTATAAACCAGATATTTCCGGCCGGCCTTGAGGGCGATTTTTGTTTCCTTGTGGATGACCAGGGGGTAGGTGGCGATGGTTAAAATTTCATAAAAGATGACGAAGGTAAGGAGGTTGGCGGCAAAGGCGATGCCTATGGTCGCGGAAAGGCAGAGGGCAAAGCTGGCAAAGTAGCGGGTCTGTTTCTGTTCCTTAAGCCCGCGCACATAACCGATGGAATAAACGGAGGTGAGAACCCATAAACCGGAGGCGATCAGGGCAAAAAAGACACCGAGGGGATCTGCTTTCAGGACCAAGTTTATGCCGGGCGATACTTCCCAGAACGTGAAAACAGCCGTCTGTCCAGCCAGTGTGCCGGGCAAGAGCAAAAACACCAAAACGAATTTCACAATGCTTGCCGCCAGGGTCCAGAACTCACGGAGGTTGGGAAGCCGCGAACTAATGAGTATCAGGGGCATCGCCGTCAGCGAAGAGATCACGGCATAAAAAGGAATGGCTGAATGATAAATTTCCGGAGAGGTCATAATCGCCTGTTCGTCACATACCTGAAGGGATGATCCGTTGGATGATGCCTTTAACAATAATTGCATTCCCTAAACCGAGCAGGAGCAAAGAAAAGGAGAGGGCCAGGGCGGGTGCCATGAGGGTATATTGCTCCTCCCCGAGAAGGAAACCCCATTTAGTTTTTGCCTTGGCGGAAAGATCCCTTTCCACCCCTGGAGCCGGAGATGGCATCAGGTAAACCTTTTCCAGTATCCGGAAGAAATAGACGGCATTTAACAAACTACTCACGAGGATAACCGCCAGAAATAACCATTTGCCTTTGCCGATGGCGGCTAACGCCAGGTACCATTTGCTGAAAAAACCGGCCGTTGGAGGAAGGCCGATCATGGAAAGAGCCGCCAGGGTGAAGGCGGCCATGCTCCAGGGCAATCTTTTGCGGAAAGATGCATCGAGCCGTGTGATGTCCGAATGGCCGGAGTTTTTTCTGAGATTGGCGGCGACGAGAAACAGCGCTCCTTTCATGAAGGCATGATTCATAATATGGAGCACTGCTCCGATGAAGCCCAGGGAGTTGGCCAGTCCTATACCCAAACCGATATAGCCGATCTGGGCGATACTGCTGTACGCCAGCATCCTTTTCATTTCGTGTTGGGCGATCGCCATAATCGACCCGTAGAGGATGCCGGCGGCGGCGAGCCAGCTGATCAAATCCGTGATGGGCAGGGTTTCGCTTACGAACTTGACATTGAAGACAAAGAACAAAATGCGGATCATTACGTAGGCCGCGACCTTCGTCCCCAACGGAGCAATCAGTGCGGAGGTGGTGGAAGGGGCATAGGTATAAGAATCGGGCAGCCAGCCGTGAAGCGGGAAAAGGGCCATTTTTAACCCCAGGCCGGTGATCATGAGTAAAAGGCCGGCCATCACGGCAGGGTTGCCGTAGACGAGAGGGAGGATGTTGCTCATGTCCGCCATATTGAGCGTCCCCGTGACGATATAGAGAAAACCCAGCCCTAACAGGTAAAACGAGGCCCCTATGGTCCCCATGATTAGATAGCGAAAAGAGGCCACCGGCGCTTGCTTTTCACCAACGCCGATCAAACCGTAACTGGCGAGGGAAAAAATTTCCAGGAAAACGTAAAGATTGAACATATCGCCCGTTATAATCATGCCGTTGGCGCCGCAGAGGAGAAGCAGCACTAGCGAGTAGTAGGGGACCGATCGGCCGGGAAGTTCTCTGGTCAGTACACCTTGCGAGTGCCAGATAACGAAAAAGGCAACGAAGTTCACTACCAGGGTGACAAAGGCCGAGAGGGGGTCCAACAGATATTCGATCCCTACAGGGGGTAGCCAGCCGCCGAAATGATAAGACACCGGGCCGTTTGTCCAGGCACGGAAAAGATTGTAGAAGGAGATGATAACCGATAGCAGGGAAGCCGAAATCGCGGTCGGGTAGGCCAATCTCGTTACCTTTATCGCCAAGACTGGTAGCGCAATTGCCGTTGCCAGCAGCAGTAAAGGGATCAATGCGGGCGAGTTGTTTAGGATCATGATGATTTCATTCGTTCTAAAAGGACTGCCTCATCCAGTGTCCTGTACCGCCGGTAGATGGTTATTACCAGTGCGAACGCGACACCGCTGGTCGCTACACCCACGACGATTGCCGTAAGCATCAGGCAGTGCTGGAGGGGGCTGATGTATTTTGTGGCGTCCAGGGCGCCGAGGGCCGGATCCAGTACGGGAACCGTCGCTCCCCATTTCGAGGCGCTGGCAACATAAAACATGATGATGGCGACCTGGAAAATGGTCATGCCGATCAACTTTTTGGCCAGGTTTCTTTTGAAAATCATTCCGTAAAGGCCGATGAGCAGCAGGGCAACGATTGTCCAGTAGGCATAATGGCCTATAATGAAATCAGTCATGGGGATATCCCTCCAGGAGGTCGTCATAAATGGCCACCAGGATTCCCATAACGGCTATGCCGACCCCGATCTCCACAAGCAGGATACCGAGGGAACGAAGCTCGGCGGGCGTAAAGCCCGTGAAGGGGAGGAACGAGTAATTCAAAAATTCGCCCCCTGAGAGCATGGCTAAAAATCCGGTGCCGAAATATATGAGCACGCCGATGCAGCCCAGCGGCGTTCCCAGGATCTTGCTGAATTGCAGCTGGGCAATGTCGCTTCCGGTGGCCAAACGCATCAGCAGCAGTGCCGCGGCCAGCATGGTTCCACCCTGGAAGCCGCCGCCCGGGCTATAGTGGCCATGAAAGATGACATAGAGGGCAAAGAGCATGATAAAAGGGGAAACCATGCGGCTCACCAGCACGATGATGGGATTTTTTTTAAAGGTTAGCATTGCCGTCCGATCTTAATCCGGTTTTTTGTCGCCCTGAGGGAGCTTTCTCTTGCGTAAAATCAGGTAGCAAATAAGCCCGGCGGTCAGGATGACCGTCTCCTCGCCCAGGGTATCGTAACCCCGGTAATCCGCCAGAATTACCGTCACCATATTCGGCGTGCTTGCATCTTTGTAGGCGTTGCGAATGTAGTACGCTGCGGCCCCCGGGGAGCCGGCCACGCTCTTCTCCCGGTGCATCGGCGCATCCGGATCGCCGCGGTTCGGCAAACCTGAGGAAGCGTAGACCAACAAGGCGCCGAACGCAATTAACAGGAGGTAATTGACTATCTTCAATCGGTGCTCCGCCGGGAGGTCTGAAAAATCAAAATCACGAAAAAGATGCCCGTTACGCCGCCGCCGACTACGGCCTCGGTAAAACCCACGTCAACGGCGCCCATGACGACATAGATCAGCGCCGATATGAAACTGAAGGCGCTGAGGGTAACGACGGCCGCCAGCAGGTCCTTAACATAAAGAGAAATGATGGCGGTAATGATCAGGAAGAAGAAGAGAATCGTTTCTATTTGCCAGTGCATGACATCTTTCCCTTAGCACTTTCTTCTCTGAACCACGGCTTCAATCCATAGTGCCAGGCCGCGTTAGCCAGCGCGTGAGTGCCCGTGGGGTTCGTGAGAAACACGAATATGAGGATAAACGTCAGCTTGGCGCTGTTAAGGCTTAATCCCTCGATCAGAATCAAACCGAAAAGAATGAGCATGATCCCCAGGGTGTCGCTTTTTCCCGTAGCGTGATTCCGGCTGTAGAAATCGGGAAGCCGTATTAAACCGATGCTGCCGATGAACAGGAAAAAAGCGCCGCTGATAGTAGCCGCTATGCCGACCATGTCCGCGATCATTCTTTGGATTTCTCCGTTCCTAAGAATTTAGCGATGGCGATGATGCCGATAAAATTGAGTACGGCATAGGCCAGGGTAATATCGACAAACATGTCAAAACGGTTATAGATAAAACCGATGGTCAGGATGAGCACCATCGTTTTGGTGCCGATCGCGCCGGCACCGAGCATCCGGTCAAAGACAGTGGGTCCCTTGACAATCCGGTAAAGGGGAATAAAGATAATGACAGTCAGCACCAGTGAATAATACAGAAAGAACCTGTCCATTATAACCCTTCCGCGGTCTTAATGATCTCTACATGCCCCAAGACCTGGCCCGGTTTCCTCTCATAAAGTTCGGCAACCTGGCCGGCCAGGGTTCCATCAATAATGCCGGTGGAAGACACGTCCATCAAGGCGTGTACCAGAAATTCGTTGTCCGCAATTTCCAAAGTGATGGTTCCCGGGGTCAGCGTAATGGAATTGCCCAGAATCACTTTAGCGCTCGTATTGCCGAGCCTGGTCTTGAAGCGCAGCAATGCCGGTTCGATGGGGCATTGGGGATGCAATACGGTATAGGCAACCTGCAGGCTGGCAATAACAATCTGCCACAGGAGCCAGGGAACATAAAATAAGAGCCTTAGAATCCTGAGTTTCAACGTGGGTGAGTGTTCTTCCAGGGAGAAAAGGTGTCTTCGTAAAGGGTAATTGACGATCACGACCAGAATTACGGAAAAGACGCCGAAAGACACATGCATAATGTCGTAATGACCGCTCAAAAGGAGCCAAAAAGCCATCAGAAGGACGGATTGAAGGACGGTATTTCTTATAAAAGTGCGATTTACCGTTTTCATAGAAAATCTCTCAATTTTCTGCAACATCACAACGGGAACCAAGAATAGCTGCTTTATAGTTTATGCCTGCCTTATTTGCAATTGTTATTTTCCGGAAAAGCAGTGTTTGAGGTCTTGGCAAATAGTCCGGCGGCACAATATTAACTTGAAGTCGGGGGAGAAAGGATATATACGTTAACGGTGTAAAAAGTTCGCGAAAAGATTTAAATATAGGTGGGCGCCTGGCAGGTTGCCCGCAAGAATAGCAGGAGAATAACCCATGGCGGAAGTTTTAGTTGACACATTAAAAACGATAGAGAAATACAGGGCAACGAATCCTCATTACGATGAGTTGTTCGATATTTTAAGCGAAATACTTATCCTCAGGGAAGAACACCGGCAAACCACGGAGCGAATCAATTTTCCGCTCGAGGCAAAGCTCATTAACAAGAAACTTGCAGGAGGCTTTCCGCTCCTTGATTTTACAGCGATTAACTTCGATTATGCGCCGGCCCGGGATTATTTTTTACATCTTTTGGAAATTGCAGAAAAACGCATGCCCGGAGAAACGAAGGAATTTGTCCGGCAGATCAGGGAAGGAGAACTTGATTTTGCCGATGTGATTCGCAACTCTTTTGACCCGATCTCGGAGGAGGAATTTACCCCTGATGTCGACGAGTGCACTTTTGACTTAATTGAATTATTTGTCGAGGAAAGCCTGCGGCCGGCCCTGGAGCGCTTCGCGGAGCAATACGGCGACATCATCGAGCGGTCGGGTTGGTCGGAAGGATACTGTCCAGTCTGCGGCAAGGAACCGAAGATCGGCGAGATAAAGGGAGATGAAGAGCAGCGCTATCTTTTTTGCAATCAATGCGGCCTGGAATGGAATTACAGCCGTACCAAGTGTCCCTTTTGCGGCAACGAGGAGCAACAGTCCTTGGCCTACTTTACGGTGGAGGGGGAAGAGCGGTACCGCGTTGACGTCTGCAATGTCTGTAAAAGGTATGTAAAAATGGTCTATTCTAACGATTCCGAGGATTTGACAAACCTCGATGTCGAGGATATCGCCACTTTGCACCTGGACATGCTGGCTGCGGAAGAGGGTTATGAGTAGGGGCCGTTCGGGCGATCGCCCTGATTCACCGGTACGAGTATTTCATGCATGACGAGGACATAGCGAAGGCCATTCCCATCTTGCAGAAGGAATTGGAGAAATGGGAATGGCCCATCGTCTCCCAATTAGCCAAAGAACGAAACCAGCCCTTTCTTATTCTGATTTCCACCCTGCTCAGCCTGAGGACCAAGGATGAAGTTACGGCTCAGGCGACGGAAAAACTCTTCCCTATGGCCCGTACCCCGGCAGAGATGTTGCGGCTCTCGCCGGAAAAGATTGAACAAGCCATCTACCCGGTCGGTTTTTACCACAACAAGGCCCGAACGATCATTGCCGTCTCTCGTGAACTAATCGACCGCCATCATTCGCTCGTGCCGGATACGATGGAGCAGTTGCTTGCCCTGCCGGGAGTGGGCCGGAAAACGGCCAATCTCGTGCTGATCCTGGGATTCGACAAGGAGGGCATTTGTGTGGATACCCATGTCCACCGGATTTCCAACCGGTGGGGATACGTCCGGACAAAAACTCCCGAACAAACGGAATTTGCCCTGCGAGAAAAACTCCCGCGCCAATACTGGAAGGAAATAAATACCTTATTGGTGGCCTTCGGCCGTCGGACCTGTCTGCCGGTTTCCCCTCTTTGCTCCAGTTGCCCCCTTAGGGGGTATTGCGACCGAGTAGGGGTAAAGAGAAGCCGTTAATCGTTCCGGGTGAGTGACTCTATAAGTTCAGCGAGCAGAGGTCCAATCTCGTTCTGCTCATGAATAAAATAGCGGGCGGCGCTTGCGGAGTCCCTCCCCACCCGTATCCCGAAAACATGATCGTCCCTGAGGCGGAATACATCCTCGTCCGTCTCGTCATCGCCGACGAACAACGAGCGTCGGCATCCCGAACGGCGCATGATGCTGGCGAGTGCCTCCCCTTTATTGGGGGCATCCTGCGGCAACAGGTTCTCGACAAACTTGCCGGAAACCAGCCTGGGAAGCGGCGTCAAACGCTGTATGGACTCCAGGATCACTCCCCGAGCCCGTTCACGTTCGGGCAAGTTTCGATAGTGGATGGAGAGTGTTTCGCCTTTATTCTCTACGATGATCCCGACGTGCCTGTCATTCGGCAGAAGCAGGCGCAATTGTTGCTCCCAGTCACGGCACAGGCGAACATAACCATCCCCCCGCCCGGCGCCATCGGGGAGCCCTTCGGCGCCGTGGTTTCCCACCAGGAAAAGTGGTTCGAACCCGAGGTGAGCCCGGGCGTCGGCGCGGGCACGGCCGGTGATGATGGCCAGGGGGGCTATTTGTCCGAGGCGGATCAATCCCCTGCGCACCTCCTCGGCGATCATGATCAGG
>Ga0082335_1003693_pt1 | contig 24632 bp, 22 predicted proteins | sample Subgrocontami58m_FD_72375 | JGI IMG/M metagenome (GOLD analysis project Ga0082335, IMG submission 72375) | Subsurface groundwater microbial communities from S. Glens Falls, New York, USA - GMW37 contaminated, 5.8 m (SPADES assembly) (version 2) ...
ATCGAGCCCGACCGGCGCCACGCCGGGCCGCGCCCTGAAACGATCCGGAGTCACGGGCGCGCCGCGGCAGATCACCTGCTTCACGGCGCAGGTCTCCAGGTCTTCCAGCAGCACCAGGTCGGCGCGCTGGCCCGGCGTCACCAGGCCGCGGTCGAACAGGCCGAAATGCCGGGCCGCCGACCAAGTGGCGGCGCGATAGGCGTTGAGCGGTTTGACGCCCTTCTTGATGGCAGCGCGGATCAGATGATCGACATGGCCCTCCTCGGCGATGTCGAGTGGGTTCCGATCATCGGTGCAGAAGGCCAGGAACGGCGCGCGCTCGGTGGTGATCAGCTCGGCGAGGGCGGCCAGATCCTTGGACACCGTGCCCTCGCGCACCAGGATCTGCATGCCCTTGCGCAATTTCTCGCGCGCCTCCGAGGCGGACGTCGTCTCGTGGCAGTTGCGCACGCCGGCGGCGATATAGGCGTTGAGGTCGTAGGAGGACAGCAGCGGCGAATGGCCGTCGATCTGCACGTCCGAAAACACCGAAAGCTTCTTCAGCACCTTGGGATCGCGCGCCAGCACGCCCGGCACGTTCATGAACTCGGCCAGCCCCAGCACCTTGGGATGATGCTTGAACGGCAGCAGGTCCTCGGCCTCCAGCGTGGCGCCCGAGGTCTCGAGATGGCTCGACGGCACGCACGACGAGAGCTGCACGCGCAAATCCATCACCGTGACCGCCGCGCACTCCAGGAAATATCTTAGCCCCGGGATGCCCAGCACATTGCAGATCTCGTGCGGATCGCAGATCGCCGTGGTGGTGCCGCGCGGCACGACGCAGCGGTCGAACTCCAGCGGCGTGACCAGGGTGGATTCGCAATGGACATGGGCGTCGATGAAGCCCGGCACGGCGGTGAGGCCGCGCCCGTCGATTTCGGTGGCGCCTCTATAGGTCTCGTGCGTGCCGACGATGCGGTCGCCGGCGATGGCGATGTCGCCCACGCGAATCTCGCCCGAAGTGAGGTCGAGGATGCCGACGTCCTTGATCACCAGGTCGGCCGGCGACTGGCCACGCGCCTGCTCGATGATGTCGGAGAGTTGGGAGATGGAGAGAGGGTCTCTCATGCCAAGGAGATAGGGACACTACAACGGGTTGGCAACAGCTAGCGTCAAACAAGGAAAGCGATCGATGCCTGTCGAATTGGTCATCTTTGAGCAGGTTCAGCGGTGACGCGTTAACTCTTGAACCCAGAAGGATGCGGCCTCAAGATCACGTTGCAGGGGAAGATCGCCATACAACTAAAGGGCGCTCAACAAGGACCACCCTAAAAATGATCTAGAGGCTGAAAATGGATCGGGCTGCGCGCCAAATCGTTCACCAGTTGGGGCAATCCGGTCGACTGGATTGGAAAGACCCCAAGGGCAAGAACACATCGATTGTCTTGGATGATAAGGTAAAACCACTCCTTGCAATCCTTGCCGACGCAGTGGAACGGCGAGAGTCAACTGGCGAGGTAGCGGCGACAAGAGGCCGGCTCGATGATGAGCTATTTGCCGCTGTCGAAGCTGCATGGACGGACAATAGTGTTTCCGACGGAAGAGACGATTCCGTCGAGCCATCGGGTCGAGATCGGAACGCTTTTGATTCTTGGATACTCCACAAGATCGAAGCTATCGGGTTCGGTGGTCTAGGCGGCGCCCGGTCCACCAAACCCTTTGTCGCTGAATTCGCGCCTGCCTCTACTTGCGTTTATGGGGGTAGGGCAGCTATTCGACGCCACGTTTCCTGATGGGAAGTTGAACCCAATTGCGGCGACCGCCCCTAGCATTTCAGAATCGACAGGTGACATTAGCGATCTGCCTGCTGCCGATCGAACCATACTGAAGCGCGTGCAGACCGCGGTCACAATTGCCACTCAAGCAGCAGCGATCGCCAAGTGGGCGAAGTCCAATCTCGATTCGGTGCGTTCTTCTTACAAGTCTTTGCTAGGTTCTTCAGCCTCGGACGCGCCGGCCGACAACGAAACAATCCGCGGAATGTGCAGGACCTTAAGTCGCGCCATCAATGACGCAAAGCCGGCGCAGCAAGCCGGGGAGGAAGTCAGAAGCGCAGCAACGTCGGCTATTGCTTGGCTAGGCAACGAGAAAAGGCGGCAACTACGGGAGGCAATCGTATCATCACTAGAACCATTGGAAAAACTTCCAAAGTTCGTCGAAGCAGAAGTTGGACGGCAAATCGGCGACCTATCTACTGACATCGCAAAGATAGTCCATCGCTTCCACATTGCCGCGCCACTTGAGTTTCAGAGAGCTCGATATGAACGCCTGCCCCGACAGCGGGCGGGGCTGCTACGTGCCCGAGCAACACCAAAGGCTTTTTCGGGCGAGACTGCTGGCAACGACAACACGACTGGATACGAAGTTGATGCTTCTCTCATAGCGAATACGTCTTGGACCCGGGCATTGCTGTGGGCGTTTATCTTTGCCCTGAGGACAGAGCGGGCGAAACAAGTACAAAATATACCAATGCCTCTGATGCTAATGGATGACCCGCAAACGACATTCGACCTAGAGCATCGTTGCGCTTGGATTGACTACATACTGTCTGTCCAGGCTGAGGATCGCATAACGCCGCCGCCACAAACTATCCTGACCTCGCACGATCAGGCATTTGTACAGCAAGTTCATCTGCAGGCACCGGAATGTGAAGTGCGGCACATCACGGCACCTTCAAGCGAGTACGAATCGGCTTTTATTGATGGAACCACAGCGGTGGACATTCTTTGGGGGCGAGCAGAACGTTCGAAGAAAAACGCAGACGCTTCGAGCGCTATCTCCGCGTTGAGAACATATCTTGAAGGCATGACACGAGCGATCTTTCCGCGAGCCCTTGGCCGCATCCATGTAGTTGGCGACAGCGCCGAGCCGATCGCTCTGCAGGGTCAGTATCTGATGTCGGCCCCGCATGTGCCGACTTTCTCGGCATTGCTTGAGCACGATGGCCGCCCGGTTGTCGCGGATTTGGACGGTAGGGTCGTATTTAAGCGCTTGCGGCTCACTAAGCGTGGAGGGCCAATTGTGTTAGAAAGTATGGATGCTGCCGGGCGTCATCCCCCAATAATCGTGTCTCCGGAAGAGGCACGAGCACTTGGCGAAAAGTTGAAGTTCTGGCCTGTCATCGGAGTCCTCTTCGATACCTCGTCAACGACTCGCCAGCGAAAGTAGCAATAGGAAGGTCACGCGATTTGGTCTGCATTCAGACATTCCGCCTCGCGTTCTCCCACCCGAGGAGCGAAGAGTAAGATCTTGAGAAGATCATCGGTGCACGTAAAGCGAGTTCACACGAACGCCGACGCTACAAAGCAGAAGCCCCTTCGCCCGGCAGAGCGGCGGCAACTCGCCGCTCTGGCAGCAGAAGCGGACGATGCGATCGATACCAAGGACATTCCGGAAGCGCCGGCTGCCAACTGGCGGCTGGCACGACGCGGTGACTAAGCTGCTTTCGCCCGGATCGTGGGAATGCCGCTCACGTCCTCTTCCTGCTCGGCATGCCAGGTATCGTAGGCCGCCTGCATACGCGTCCACACACTGGCGCCGTCTCCGAACAACTTGCCCAGACGTACGGCGATGGATGGCGAGACAGGCTTGCGTTCACCCAGGATGTCGTAGAGATGCTGGCGCGAGATGCCCAGCAGACCGGCGATCTCCGACTTGGTCCGGCCGGTCGCCGGGATCACGTCCTCGCGCAGCAGCGCTCCGGGATGGGTGGGACAACGGGCTCGATTGCGCCGGGCAATGTAGGTCATGGTCGGCCTCCTCAATGATACTGCTCGAAGTCGACACGAAATGCATCGCCGCCCTCGAACTCGAACGTGATGCACCAGGGTCCGTTGACGTGGACGGAATAGCGCGTCGGCTTGAAGCCGCGGAGCGGATGGAAATCAAAACCGGGAAGATTCATCTCCTCGGGTCTCTCGATCGCCTCCAGCCTGTCCAACCGCCTGAGAATACGCTCACACATGCGCGCGTCGATCTTCGACGTACGACCCTTCTCCCACAGGTCGGCCAGAGCCTTGCTTCTGAAGCTTCGAATCACGCCAAGAGTGTAAGCAAGTCACTTACCAATGTCAACTAATTGCTTACATAGAGCCGATCGATTGGGTGCTACGCACTCGCTGATCAGCTCATCCCCTGGACAGAGAACACGGAGATTTCGAACATCACGCGCACATCCTCCGCCTTCGCGTAGGGATTCTTGTCGAGCCCCATGTATTTGAACGCGAGCTGGTCGATATGTCGGGCGGCGACATCGTCCTGCCTCACGCCTGTCACGGTGCCGCGCAGCTGGACGTACCGGTCGGGATTGTCCGGGTCCATAATCGACAGGGCCACCCTCGCGCCCTGCTTCATGTTGCGCACTTTGGTGCGCCCCAGCGCCGAATTCACACGGATCTTGCCGTCGACGAAGTCGAACCACACCGGCGTGTTCTGCGGCGAGCCATCGGGCATCACCGTCGCCAGGTGGGCGAAGGCTTTCTTCTCCAGAAGCAAATCCATGAAAACGTCGGGTATCTCAGTCATCGCCTTGAACTCCTTGCCTCCGCTTTCGCGCTGGAGGGCAATGTCTGTCATCCTGAGTCGCGCGGAGTCATCCTCGCGGTCAAGCGAAGGATCCTTCGCTTCGCTCAGGATGACAACCTTGGAGTAATCAGCTTGCCCCACCCCGACATCAGCCGCGCTCCCAACAAGACCCTGCCCAGCAAATCGGCCGTGTCGATCTACCGTTTCCCGGGCGGCGGCGGGCTGCTCAATGCGGTGGCGACCTCGCCCGACAAGTCGCTCGACCTGCCCGGCCAGACCGCCGCGACGCTGGCGCTGCTCGACCAGCACCTGGCGAAGGCCGGCATCGACCGCACGCGCATCCTGCGCGCCGACGTGGTGGTGACCGACCACGACCAGAAGCCCGCCTTCGATCGCGTGTGGGCGTCGTGGATGCCCGACGGCGAGGGGCCGGTGCGCTCGTTCGTGCAGTCCGTCATGCCGGAGGGCGACCTGATCGAGATCCTGATCACGGCGGCGCTGCCGGCGTAGAGTCACTCGGAATCGTTCTCCTCCCCCGTCTGACGGGGGCTACCGCTTATGGCCTATAAGGCTGTAGCAGCTAGCATTTTGAGGGGAAGCAAAAGGTCCCTCACTTCGTTCGGGATGACACTATTGCTGGGCTTTGCACGGTGCGCCGATGCAGAAACCGCTGTCATCCCGAACGAAGTGAGGGATCTTTGAGGCCGCAGGAAGGATCCCTCGCTTAAGCGCGGGGGTTACCCCGCGCGACTCAGGACGACAGCATTTCAGCCAAGATGCCGGCGATAAAGCGCCAGCATTCGCTCGTAGTGCTTTTCGCGGGCGGCCTCGTGCAGGTTGCCGCGGTCGGAGAAGGCGTAGCCGTGGTGCGTACCCATCTCCGTCTCGACGCGCGAGGGGAATGGCGCCGAGGCCAGCAGCTTCTCGAACCTGGCGACGTCGGATAGCGGCACGTAGGCGTCATGCTCGGCAAAGGAGTAATAACCCTCGGCCGTGATGTCGGCGAGCATGAGGTGCGGCGAATCCGGCTTGTCGGTGATCAGCCGCGTTCCGTAGTATGACGCGAAGCAGGCGATGCGGTCGGGGTAGCTGGCCGCTGCCGCCGTCACGAAGGCGCCGCTCATGCAGTAGCCGACCAGGCCGATCTTGCCCGGTTTCGCATCGGGCATGGATGGCAACTTGTCGAGGATCACGCCGGTGTCGGCCGCGACCTTGGCGTTGGAGATCGATTCCAGAAAGCCGAACATCCTCGTCCGGTTTGCTTCCGCGTCGGGATGATCGCGCGTCGGCCCGCACACGAAGTCGCGGATGGTGCGGTAGTATAGGTTGGGTAGCAGCACGTAATAGCCGGACTGCGAAACGCGCCGGCAGATTTCGCGCAGGCCCTCGCGGACGCCGGGTGCATCCATCAGCATCAGGACGACGGGCAGCGGACCGCCGTCGTCGGGCCGGACGCTATAAGTGTTCATGGCGCCGTCGGGTGTGGGAATGTCGAAGGTGCGTCCAATCATGGCCGGACGGTACCGGGCCGATGCCCCATGGTCTATAACCGCCGCCTCTCATTGAGTTCGAGGAGTGGAACCAAATGCCCGGTGCCCTGGAAGGCCTAATAGTCATCGACCTGTCGCGCGTGCTGGGCGGCCCCTACTGCGGGCAGATGCTGGCCGATCACGGCGCCGACGTGATCAAGGTCGAGCCGCCGCAGGGCGACGAGACGCGCACCTGGGGTCCTCCGTTCGACAAGGAAGGCATCTCGGCCTACTTCGCCGGTATAAACCGCAACAAGCGCATGATCGCGCTCGATCTCTCCAAACCAGAGGGCCGCGAGATACTGCTGAAGCTGCTCGCTGAGGCCGACGTGCTGATTGACAATTTCAAGACCGGCACGATGGAGAAATGGGGCATCGGCTATGCCGACACGCTGGCGAAGAAATTCCCGCGCCTCGTCCATGCCCGCGTTTCGGGCTTCGGCGAGGACGGTCCGCTGGGCGGCTTCCCGGGCTACGACGCCATGGTGCAGGCTTCGGCCGGACTGGTCTCGGTGAATGGGTCGCCCGAGAGTGGTCCGGTGCGGGTCGGCGTGCCGGTGGTCGATCTCTCGACCGGCATGAATGCCTGCATCGGCATCCTGATGGCGCTCTACGAGCGGAACCGCTCGGGCAAGGGCCAGTTCATCGACGCCACGCTCTACGACAGCGCCATCGCGCTCCACCAGCCGCATGCGCCGAACTACTTCACCGCGGGGCAGAAGCCCAAGCTCGTGGGCAACAGCCACGGCAGCCTGGTGCCCTACTCGAACTTCCCGACCAAGGGCCGCAACATCGCAATCGCCGCCGGCAACGACGGCCAGTTCCGCAAGCTTGCGCAGATGCTGGGCAAGCCCGATCTGGCCCAGGATCCGCGCTTCAAAACCAACAAGGACCGGGTGGCACATCGCCTCGAGCTCGAGGCCGAACTGCGCGAGTTGCTAAAAGATCGCGACGCCGACAGCTTCTCGATCGAGCTGATGCAGGGCGGCGTGCCGTCGGGCGCGGTGCTGGAAGTGCCAGACGTGATGGAGCATCCGCACACCAAACATCGCGGGATGGTGTGGGAGAAGGATGGTTATCGGAACGTCGGCAATCCCGTGAAACTATCCCGGACGCCCGCCGGCGTGCGTAGCAAGCCCAAGATATTCGGCTCCGACACAAGAGCAGTATTGGCCGAGGTGGGCTACTCCGCGACCGAGATCGACAGGCTGGTTGCCACCGGCATCGCACTCACCGAAATCAAGAAGGCCTGAGGAGACGACGATGTTTCAACCCGACCTCCTGAAGGGCAAGCGCATTCTGGTGACGGGCGGCGGCACCGGACTCGGTCGCTCGATGGCGCACCGCTATCTCGAGCTCGGTGCCAATGTCGTGATCTGCGGCCGGCGCGAGGACGTGCTGAAGCAGACCGCCGAAGAATTGACCAAGGAGACCGGCGGCGAGATCGAGACCGTGGGCTGCGACGTGCGCGTGGCCGATGCCGTCGAGGCCATGATGGACAAGATCTGGGAAAAGCGGCCGCTCGATATCCTGGTCAACAACGCGGCCGGCCAGATCCTGGCGCAAACCCATAAAATGTCCTCGCGCGCCATCGATGCGGTCCTGGGCATCGTGCTGCACGGCTCCGCCTACTGCACGGTGGCCGCGGGCCGACGCTGGATCGATGCCGGCGAGCGCAACAAAGTGGTGATGTCGATCCTCACCGTCTCGTCGCTCACCGGCGCACCGTTCACGGTACCCTCGGCCATGGCCAAGGCGGGCGTGCTGGCCATGACCAAGAGCCTCGCCGTCGAGTGGGGCCCAAAGGGCATCCGCACCTGTGCCATTGTCCCCGGCCCCTTCCCGACAGAGGGCGCGTGGAGCCGGCTGATGCCCAAGGAGCGCGGCGGCCAGGAAGAAATGATCAAGGCAATCCCGCTGCGCCGCGTCGGCGAGCACATCGAACTTGCCAACCTCGCGGCTTTCCTGGTGAGCGATGGCGCGGCCTACATCAACGGCGATGCCATCGTGATCGACGGCGGCAAGATGCTGCAGTCGGGCGGCGGCGGCGCCAACACTTCAGCCATGCTCGACTGGACCGACGAGCAGTGGGACGCGATCCGGCCCAAGAAGAAGTAGCCCGTTCCTAGCCTACGTCGTCGGTCTTTCGGCCGGCGACGATCCAGGCGACCACGAGGTCGTAGAACACTGCCAGGACCACAGGCCCGACGAACAGGCCGATCAGGCCGCCGGCCAAGGTGCCGCAGATCACGCCGGCCAGAATGACCACCATCGGCGTCTGCAGGCCGCGCGCCATGACGATGGGCCGCAGGACGTTGTCCACCAGCAGCAGTGGAATCGTGTAGGCGGTGTAGATTGCGGCAATGCCCAGGGGCAATGACATCCATGCCCAGATGAGAACCGGCAGCATCACGATTCCGGGCCCAACCTGCACGATTGCCAACACGAGAGCCACGAAAGTGACGGCGCCGGCGAAGGGGACGCCGACCACCAGCATGCCGATGCCCAGCAACGCTGCCTGCAGAACAGCGATGCCGATCACGCCTTGCGACACGTTGCGGATGGTCGATCCGGCGATCTCCAGGAAATGCCTTCCCTTGGCGTCGGCGACGCGGCCGGCGAGGTCGCGGGCAGTGGCGGTCAGGTGTTCGGAATAGGCGAGCATAGCGCCTGCGATGATGATGGCCGTGGCGAACTGGAGAATCTCGAGCGCAAGACCCGCGGCGATGCCACCGACCCAGCGGCCCACCGAGGCGAGCTGGCCGACATGGGTCTTCAGAACCGCCCGCATGTCGTTTGCGGCATTGAGCCAGAATTCGTGAAGCCGCTGACCGATGACCGGCCAGCTCTGGATCGTCTCCGGCGGCGGCGGAAGGATATGTTCGCCCCGCATCAAATCGCGCGCATAACCTTCCAGCGTGTCGATGGCGGAGCCCGCCAGCATGATCACCGGTGCAACCAACAAGACCAGGAGGAACACCGAGAGCAGCGTCGCCGCCATCCACCTGCGCAGGCCCAGGCGCCGGCGCAGCATCGCGAACAGCGGATAGACCGCGACGGCCAGGATCACCGCCCACAACAGCATGGGCGCGATCGGGCGCAGGAGCTGCAGACTGCCGAAGATTACACCGGCAAGCAGCGCGATGCGGATGGCGAGATCGATCGCGAACCGCGATACATCAGCCCTGCCCTTTTCAGTATCGATCATCGCCGCCCCTGCCTTTCTCCGTATGTCGCTGTTCCTAGCGAGCGCCGCCGCCCGCGTCCAACGGCCGGGCCTTGTCGTCGAGGCGGCAGATCGCGGATACTCGCCACTGTCGGGGGAGGATCAAGCATGGACCAATACGACTACATCATCGTTGGCGCGGGTTCGGCGGGCGGCACGCTCGCGGCCCGGCTCACGGAAAATCCGGCAACCAAGGTCCTGCTGCTGGAGGCCGGCGCCGCCAGCCATCCCTACTCCCGGATGCCGCTCAGCTTCGGCCTTCTGATCGACAATCCGGCGGCCAACTGGCTCTACCAGTCCGAGCCCGAACCCGGCACGGCCAACCGCGTCATTCCCGTGCCGCGGGGAAAACTGCTGGGTGGTTCCAGTTCGATCAACGGTCTGGTCTGGGTGCGTGGCCAGCCGCTCGATTTCGATACCTGGGCTCAGATGGGCAATCGCGGCTGGAGCTGGCGTGAAGTGGCGCCGTTGTTCACACGCATGGAGAATTTTGTCGACGGCGACGGCTCCAACGGGCGCGGCACCGACGGGCCACTTAAGGTCTCGACTGTGCCCGACCAGAACCCGCTTTACGACGCGCTGTTCGCCGCCTCGAAAGCCGCCGGCTTCAAGCTCAACCCGGACTATAACAGCGAGGACCAAGAAGGTGTCGTGAAGACGCAGACGTCGATCTACAAGGGCCGGCGCATGAGCGTGGCACACTGCTACATCGAGCCGGCGATGAAGCGCTCCAACCTGCACGTGGTCACCAACGCGATGACACTGCGCGTGCTGCTGGATGGCAAGCGCTGCATCGGCGTGGAATACGAGAAAGATGGAAAAGTCGTCCAGGCGAAGGGAAGCGAGACCATCCTGTCTGCCGGCGGCGTCGCCAGCCCGCAGATCCTCGAACTCTCCGGCATCGGCCGGCCCGAGCTCCTGAAGCAGCACGGTATCGAGGTGAAGCACGAGCTGAAGGCCGTGGGCGAGAATTTCCGCGACCACATCAACGCGCGCATCATCTGGCGCCTGAAGGTGGCCAACGTCTCCTACAATCACATGGCGCGCGGCCTGGGCGCCGTGACGCAAATGATGAAGTATCTTGCCACTGGTGGCGGTTTCATGAGCCTGCCCTCGGCGCCGCTGCTGGCCTTCCTCAAGACGCGGCCGGAACTCGCGACCCCCGACGTGCAGATGCATCTCGTGCCCTACTCGATCAAGGACCCGAAGACCCGCAAGCTGCAGGACTTCCCGTCGATGACGATCGCCTGCTACCAGCTCCGGCCCGAAAGCCTGGGCTCGATCCACATCCGCTCGGCCGATCCCAAGGCGCAGCCCGCGATCCGCTTCAACTTCCTGGCCGACAGGATCGACCAGGACGCGATGGTCGCGGGTTTCCGCATGATGCGGAAGATCGTCGATGCGGCACCGATGAATGCCTACCGCGACGAGGAATACTCGCCCGGCCCGTCGGTGAAGAGCGACGACGAGATCCTGACCTGGATCCGCAACAACTCGCAGACGGCGTACCATCCCATCGGCACCTGCCGCATGGGGCCGGCGGGACCGAACACCGTGGTCGACGACAAGCTCAAGGTGCACGGACTGGAAGGGCTGCGCGTAGCCGACGCCTCGATCTTCCCGACCATGCCGTCGGGCAACACCAACGCGCCCTCGATCATGGTGGGTGAGAAGATGGCGGACATTCTGAGGGCTGCGGCGTAGTTCGTCTCTAGGGGCTGCCCAGCCGCCGTTTCACGTCGTCGGGGATGGCGATTGCCTTCAGGGAGCGGGCATCGCCATCCTTGCGGGCCCAGATGCGCGTCTCGGTGCCTTCGGCGGCGATCTCGCCGGAAGCGTCGCGGAAGACGTGACTGATGGTGAAGGAACTGCGTCCGAACTTCACCACGTGGCTTTCGATGACCAGCTTCTCGCCGGTCTGCGAGGCGCGACGGAAGGAACATTCCGCATGGACCAGCGGCGTACCCTCCTTCCACTGTCCGCTGCTGATGTCGTCGCGCCGGAGACCGGCGGTGAGAAACAGCCGATAGGTCGCCTGATCGAACCAGCGAAAGTAGGCGGGATAATAGACGATGCCGGCGGGGTCGCAGTCGCCCCACTCGACGGTGACTTCGTGTCGGCTATTGAGCGGCATGACGCAGGGTGGCCGACGAGGCGATGGCCGCCAGAGTCTTCGACAGCGATTCACCTTCGGGATCGGCCAGCGCCGCCACGCGGGCATTGGCGACGGCATCGGCCGCGGCACGCGGAGGCATTCGGGCAGCGAGCGCAGGCGCAATCACCTCGTGAGCGATGCGATGGTAGTTCTGCAGCCCGCGCCTATAGGTGTCGCCATAACCCTTGATCAGGCGTGCCGATTCCGCGATCTCGCGCGCCAAATCGATGCTGAGCGGCGCAGCAGCACGGATCGAGGCAAGCCAGCGGTCGATCTCGGCCTGTTCCTCGACGAAGCGGAAGGTACGCGGCCGCCACCAGCGCAGCGACGCCAGAAACCTGAGCCGCGCGAAGCCCCACACGGTCGTGGTGCGGACATGCATCGAGAAATAGACCTTGCCCAGCCGACCGGTGCGCTCGGCCCAGGCGAGGATGCGCCGCGCCATCTCTGGCGGCAGCATGGCGCAAATCTCTTCGATGCCCGGCTTGAAATGCTCGGTGATCTCCAGAGGTTCGTGCTCTTTCGCACGAACCTCGCTCCGCACGCGTACCAGACGTTCGGCCGAGGTCTTGGCCTGGGCCACGCGGATCACGTCCTCGAACGACATGCGGACGGCCAAGTGCCGCGCCGCCTCGCGCAGCAGCTCGGCCGAGTCCAGCTTCTGCACGGCATCGAGCCGGTCGAGGTAGAGCGTGGCGTAAGCGCGGTCCTGATAGGCCGCGAGGCGGCGGACGCCCTCCTCGACCATGTCGAGGCTGGTGGCCGGAAAATCCCGGCGGGCGCGTTCGAGCAAATCCTCGACGCCTTGCCCCGCGGCCTGACGCTTGCGGTGCTCGCGCACCGCCTGCTCGAGCTCGCCGCGTGCATGGCCCCGGCCGAAGGCAAAGGCGGCAAGATTGGTGTCGATGGACTTGCCGGCGTGGCGGATCGCCGCCTCGAACGCAGCATCGGGGATCGGCAGCTTGCCCGAGCCCGCGAGCGCCCCCAGCAGCACGGCGTTGATAACGCCGCCCGCCTCTTCGGCCGCCTGGTCCATGTCGAACAGAATCTGTTCCTTGCTGCGCTCCTTCACCGCCCGCAACAGGCGGCCGACGTCGAAGCTGCCGTCGCCCATCGCCATGCGCTCGCCGATGGCCAGCACGCGGTGCGTCGAGGCGATCAGGGTCGTGCGCTCGGGCGTCACGAAGCCGTTGAAAATCATGCGGCCGGCTTCGAGCAACTCGGTGGCCAGCGCCACGTCGACCTCACCGATCGCCGGATTGAGCGCCAGGACGGCGGCGGCCTGCGCCCCCCTCGGCATCACTTCGAGATAGTAGGTCGTGGCGCCGGTGCGTTGCGCGACGCCGGGAATTTGTGTCGCTTGCACGCCTAGCCCCTGGCTTTGCGCGGCAGAGACGATCCAGTCGCAGAGCACGCCGCCGCCGTCGCCGCCGAGCGCGCCGACCAGGATGGTGACGGGCTTAGGCACTCGCCCCACTCCTGGCCATCGCCCCGATGATCCTCGACCGCAGGCGCCACTTCAGCCGATCCCACCAGCTCGCGTTCTGCACGATGTCGGCCCGGTAGAAGGACGGGCAGAGGACGGCGGCATCCGCCACCTCGCCACAGAGCCCGCAACCGACACAGCCGTTGTTGACGTGCGCAACCGGATCGGAGCGCAGCGGATCGGGGCTTGGCTTCACCACCAGCGAGGGGCAGCCCGAGAGTCGGATGCAGGAATGATCGCCGGTGCAAACCTCGTCGTCGACGCCGTAGCGCGTGCGCACCACCCGCTCGCCGCGCTTGACCTGGGCCGCGATTTGCGGGCGGATACGGCGCTGACGGGCGAGCTGGCACTCGCCATCGGCCACGATCACCTTCAGGCCCTTGTCGTTCGTGTTCATCGCCTCGCGCAGAGTGCCGAGCATGGTGGCGACGTTGTAGGTGCGGATGGTGCGCAGCCATTTGACGCCCATCGCTTTCAGCGTGGCCGCAATATCCGACGTCGTCTCGCCGTCCCGCCGGTTGCCCGCGGTGTTGGGAATGAACTGCGCGCCCGTGGCCGAGGTGTAGCCATTCTGCATGATGACCAGCACGCGGTCGCCACGATTGAACATCGCCGAAGCGACACCGCTCAAGAGACCGTTGTGCCAGAAGCCTCCGTCGCCCATCACGGAGATGGTGCGCTTCTGCATCACCGGCGCCACCGCGCCCGAGGCAGCCAGCGACATGCCGAAGCCCAGGATCGAATTGCCGAGGTTGAACGGGGCCAGCGTCGCGAAAGAATGGCAGCCGATGTCGCTCGAGATGTGGACCTTGCCCACCTCGCGCTCGAGCAGCTTGATGGCCGAAAAGACCGGGCGCTCCGGGCAGCCGACGCAGAAGCCGGGCGGCCTGAGCGGCAGCGGCCCGCCCAACAGGCGCTGCGCCTCGGTCCGGCCGGCCCGCGCCGCCTCGAAGCGCTCGCGCGGCTTCGAGAGGTCAATGTCGTTGGCCGACTGGGCAAAGAATTTCAGCAGCCCCTCGGTCACCACCTCGGCGGTGTATTCGCCGGCCATCGGCAACACGTCCTTGCCGTAGATCCTGGTATCGATGTCGCGCTTGCGCAGGATCGCGTGGATCGCCTGCTCGATGTAGTCCGGCGCGCCCTCCTCGACGATCAGCACCGCCCGCTTGCCCTTGCAGAAGTCGGCGATCTGGTCGGGCACCAGCGGATGGGTGACGTTCAGAACCAGGGTCGGAATCCGGCCTTCGAGCTCGAGACGGTCGAGCCCGCGCACCAGCACATTGGTGATGCCGCCCTGCACGATGATGCCGAGGTCGCTGCGCTCGCCGGGCAGGAATTCGTTGAGGCCATGCTCGACGATGAAGCGCTCGGCGGCGGGTTGGCGGACCTCGACCTTGATCTTCTCGTGCGCGTAGGTCGACGGCGGATGGGAGATACGGTCGTAGTTGTGGGCAGCCGGCTGGGCGAGGCGATGGTTGCGCGAGATCGCCGGCGGCTTGTTGTCCTTGGCGACGAACTCGCCGGTGACGTGGCAGGCACGGATGCGCAGCTCCATCATCACCGGCGTGTTGGTGGCTTCCGAAAGCTCGAATGCCGTCTCGGTGCAGCGCACGATGGTGGGCAGCGACGGCCGCGGATCCATCAGCCAGAGCGACGATTTCAACGCATAGGCATGCGCCCGTTCCTGGATGACGGAGGCGCCTTCGCCATAGTCCTCGCCGATCACGATCAGCGCGCCGCCGATCACGCCCGGCGAGGCGAGATTGGAAAGGGCGTCGGCCGCGATATTGGTGCCGACGATCGACTTCCAGGTGACGCAGCCGCGGATCGGATAGTTGATCGAGGCGCCGAGCAGCGCCGCTGCCGAGGATTCGTTGGTGCAGGTCTCCAGATGGACGCCGAGCTCGTCGAGCAGGTCTTGCGACTCGACCAGCACATCGACCAGATGCGACACCGGTGCGCCCTGATAGCCGCCGACATAGGCGACGCCCGCCTGCAGGATCGCCTTGGTAACGGCGAGAATGCCTTCGCCGCGGAAGATCTCACCCTCACCCAGCCTGAGCGCCCGTACTTCCTCGGTGAAGGAGCGCTCCGGATTGGTCCGTTGGGCAACGGGAAGCTGCGGCTGATCCAGCATGCCGCAACTATAGAGCCTAACGCCTTCGCCGACGATCCCGTTTGCCACCCTGGAGACCGGCCGCCCGGGCCTTACCGATCAGCGCGCGAAACGGCAACAGAATCCGCTCGCGAACCGTCGGATCGGCTTCCACGGCCGACAGCGCGAGCGCCACCGCCTCGAGGGTCGAGACGGCGTCCGGCCGGGCTTCCTTGCGCAGGTTGCCGTAAAGCGACGGCCCGTCCGGCACGACCACGAAGCGGCGGAGCTTGGTCAGCCAGGCATTGCGCCACCACAAGGCTTTGGCCTGCGCCCAGTTGCCGTCGAGCACGACCAGGCCCTCCAGACCCGAAAGTGCCAATTCCTGGTCGGGCAGCGTTTCGCCCTTGCGATCGACCGCAATGAGCGGCCCCTGCCCGGCCGCGTGCGCCGAACCGAGATAGAGCACGCCCCAGCCACGCACCTCCACCGGTTCCCCCAAAGCATGAGCGAGATTGCGCCAGGACAGGCCGACGGCAAGCTTGGCATTGGCAAGGGTCTGCGTAAGCAGAACCGCCGTGCCCAAAGCATGGTCCTGCTCCTGCGGATGTTGCAGGACCAGCACCATCACCTTGTTTTCGACTGTCGGCACGACATCGGACATGGGCGGACATATAGACTGTTTGGCGATAAACTGTCGCCATGAGCATTGGCCCCGTCGTCGTTCCCAGTGTGACCAAATTGCCGGCCGAGACTGACGGCGCCGTGCTGGTGGGCGGCTCGCATGGCGCCGTGTATGCCGCCTATCTGTCCGCCCGCGCCGGTGCCCGTGCCGCCATCCACAACGACGCCGGCATCGGGCTCGGCGAGGCCGGTGTGAGCGGGCTCGCCTGGGCGGAGCGGCATGGCATGGCGATGGCCGCCGTGGCTGCGGGAAGCGCCCGGATCGGCGACGGGGCGGACATGCTGCGCCGAGGCTTCATCAGTCGCGCCAACGGCCTTGCCGAGAAATGTGGCGTCGCCGTCGGCCAGTCCACAGCCGAAGCCGTGGAACGGCTGAAAGCCGCCCCGTGGCCCCATCGCAAGCCGGAATCGATGGCCGAGGGCCGCGCTTTGGCAGGAACAATCGTCTGCGTCGATTCCATCTCTCTCGGCGACGCCCGCGATCGCGGCCGGGTGGTGGCCAGCGGCAGCCATGGTGGTGTGCCTGCAGGCGAAACGGCACTGGCGTTCGGACCGGCGTTGGCTCTTTTCAACGATGCCGGCTTCGGAATGGAACAAGCAGGCGTGGCGGGCCTCGCGATCCTCGACAAGGCAGGGATCGCGGCAGCCGCCGTTGGCGCTTTGACGGCCCGGATCGGCGACGGTCACTCGACCCTGATGGACGGGATTCTGTCGGAGGTGAACGAAGCCGCATACCGGCTTGGCGCCCGGATCGGCGCGTCCGCGCTTGCCTTGGCCCTCTCCGTGGCGGAAAAAGCTCGCTGAGCGTCATTGGGGAGAAGACCGGGGCATGGCCGTCGTCAACGTGAAGTCCGAGATCGCGGGCAATGTGTGGAAAATCCAGACCAAGCCCGGTGACCGCATCGAAGTCGACGGCGAGATCATGATCCTCGAATCGATGAAGATGGAGATCCCCGTCCTTTCGCCCAAATCGGGCGTCATCACGGAAATCAGGGTCAGCGAAGGCGACGCCATCAGTGAAGGCCAGTTGGTCGCCATCCTCGATGCGTAACAGCGCCGTCGCCGTCGACCTCGCCCGCCTGTGGGCGCCCGACAACCTGCGCCGAGCAGCCCCGGGCGTTGCCTTGTGCGCGGCTATCGCCGCCGTGGCCTTCGTCGCTGACACCCGCAGCCTGCTCCGTTTCGGCGCCGTCTGGGTTCCGCCGCTGATCCTCACCTTGGTCATCGGCATGGCGCTGCAGCCACTGTCGGCGCGTCCGATCCTGAAGCCCGGCCTGGAATTCGCCGGCCGCACCCTGCTGCGCGTCGGCGTCGCCCTGTTCGGCGCCCGCCTCACGCTGGGCCAGCTCGTCGACGACGGCATGCTGCCGATCCTGATCGCTCTGGCCGCCGTCGCCTGCACCATCGGCTTCGGCGCCTGGGCGGCGCGCCTGTTCGGCCTCAGCCGCGATTTCGGCCTGCTGACCGGTTGCGCCACCGGCGTGTGCGGCGCCGCGGCGGCCATGGCGGCCTCGGCCGTGTTGCCCAAGCACGAACATTCCGACCGCGACCTCGCCTTCACCGTGATGGGGGTCAATTTCCTCAGCACCGTGGTGATGGTGCTCTATCCGCCATTGCGCGAGATGCTGGGTTATTCGCTGTTCGAGATGGGTGTGTTCCTGGGCGGTGCGATCCACGACGTGGCCCAGGTCGCGGGCGCGGGCCAGACGCTCGGCCCCAAGGTGCTGGCCGACGCCATCATCACCAAACTGCTGCGCGTTGCCTTCCTGCTGCCGGCCGTCATCGGCATCGCCTGGTGGGTCGCGCGGGACGGCGTTGCCGTCGGCACGGCGCGCCCGGCCCCGCCGGTCTTCCTGTTCGGCTTCCTCGCTCTGACCACGCTCAACTCGATGGGCCTGGTGCCGGCAAACGTCCAGGCGCTGACGGCGCAGGTCTCGTCGTTCCTGATCATCACGGCCATCGCGGCCCTCGGCATGAAGACATCGCTGCTGGCACTGGCGCGCATCGGCATGGCACCGGTGATGCTCCTGCTGGCAGAAACTGCCTTCATCGGCCTGCTGGTCGTGGGATTGATCTACGCCCTGCGAGGCCTCGTCTAGTTGCCGGGCCTCGATCGATGAGCCGGTTCAGGGCCGCGCTCAATAGGCTCCGCGCCGACTGGACACCCGCCCGATTCGTCCTAAGGACGGGACGGTTGTATCGTGCACCGGCAGGCGTCATTGAACTCGACGGTCCCGCCGATCAGCGGCGACGGATGTTCGAGCAGGTCGTGCACTGCTGGCAGTACCTGGGCGAGCAGGAACCTTACTGGTCCGTGCTTACCGCGCCGCGGTTCAAGATGTCCCATATCGGCGCAACCGGCGACGAGTTCTATCGCTCGGGCCGCGCCTGCCTTTCGGTCATAGAAGCTTTTTTCTCGCGAAACGGACAGGCGATCGCAGACATCCAGAGCGTGCTCGAATTCGGATGTGGCGTGGGCCGGGAGACCACGGCCCTGGCGAGCCGTTTTCGACGCGTCGTCGGCGTGGATATCTCCTCCGCACATCTCGCATTGGCGCGGCAGGCCGTCTCGCGGCATCACCAGTCCAATGTAGAATTTATCCAGCTCGCTTCGATCGAAGCGGTAGCCGCCCTTCCCGAATGCGATCTCCTCTACTCGGTGATCGCGCTGCAACACAATCCACCGCCGGTCATGCTGGAGCTGCTGTCGCAGTTGTTCGACCGGCTGCGGCCCGGCGGATATGCCCTGTTTCAGCTTCCGACATTCTGGAAGGGCTACAGCTTCTCCTGGCAGGCGCAGCTCGCGCGATCCAGCGACCTCGCCATGGAAAAACACGTCCTGCCGCAGGCTGCCGTATACGCGTCGATGCGGCGCTGTGGCCTCGATCTACTTGAAGTGCATGAAGACCGGGCGGTCGGCGATCCCGACATTGTCTCCAACACTTTCTTCGCACGAAAGAAAGTGCGCGGAGGCTAGTCTACTTCCCAACTCGTTGCTCACGTGCCGGGTTTGGTTCCGGTCGCCCGTACGACCTCGCCCCAGGTGTCGATTTCCTTCTTGATGAAGTCGGCGAACTGCAGCGGCGAGCCCGGTGCGGGTACGGCCGCGCGCTGCTCGATCTGGCGGATCACCGCGGGGTCGTTGAGCAGGGCCGACACGTCCTTGTTCACCTTGGCGACGATTTCCAGCGGCGTGCGCGCCGGTGCCGCGAGTCCGGACCAGCCGGCGGCGTCGAAGCCCGGCAACGTCTGGGCGATGGTCGGGATCTTGTCGAGCGGAGGCGGCGCCGGTCGCGCCGTCGTCACCGCCAGCGCCTTGATGCGTCCGTCTACGATATGGTTCAGCGCCGACGCCGTGCTGTCCATCATCAGCGGGACGTGCCCGCCCAGCAGGTCGGCCATGGCGGGCCCACTGCCCTTATACGGGATATGCACGATGTCGAGTTTCGCGCGGAGCTTGAACAGCTCCATGCTGAGATGCTGCGACGTGCCGGGGCCTGCCGAGGCATACGACCACTTGCCCGGTTCCTTGCGGGCAAGTTCGATCAGGTCGGCCAACGTGTTCCCGGGGAAGCTCGGGTGCGCCACGATGACCAGCGGCACCAGGAAGATGTTGGAGATCGGTAGGAAGTCGACCAGCGGCTTGTAGGGCAGATCGGTGAAGAGGCTCGGATTGACGCCGAACGTCCCGCTCGACACCACCATCAGCGTGTAGCCATCGGGCGCCGCCGCCTTGCCGTATTCCGTCGCCGGAATTCCGCTGCCGCCGGCCTTGTTTTCGACGATGACCTGCTGCTTCCAGACGTCGGTCAGCTTCTCGGCCATCAGACGGGCGAAGATGTCCGCCGCTTGCCCCGGCGGAAACGGCACAACGAACCGGACGGGCTTGTTCGGCCACGGGGCCTGCGCCAGCGCGGGCATTGCCAGCAGCGACCCTGCGGCAGCGCCCAGCGCCAAAGCCCGGCGGCGTGTCGGATTCGTACGCATATCTTCCTCCCACTCTTTCGGGCGACAAGCTAGCACAGCCGCCGGGAAATGACGCCCATTGCAATTGCCAGTACGCGGCCATGCTCGAGCGTGTCTCCCGGCGTCTCAGACTCGACACAATCGGCGGTAAAATGGCGATAGTGGTGAGTCTCGACAAGCCGGCGCGCTTCGTCGACATCCCGCTCTACTGCCCGAACCCTGTCCCGGCACCGCCTGCATGGAGCTGGTCCTTTGACCGATCGCTACTACGAGGATTTCAAGATCGGCGACCGCTTCATGAGCGGCGGCATGACCATGACCGAAGCCGGCATCATCGAGTTCGCTCGACAATGGGACCCACAGCCTTTTCATATAGACGCCGAGTTCGCCAAGACCTGGACCTATGGCGGCCTGATCGCTTCGGGCCTCCACACGATGTGCGTGACCCTGCGGCTTTGGCTGGAGCTAGGCATCCTGCGGGCCAGCAGCCTGGGCTCGCCCGGCCTCGGCGAAGTCCAGTTCCCGCGACCGGTGCGACCGGGCGATACGTTGCGCGTCGTTACCGACATCGTCGAGCTGCGGTTGTCGTCGTCCAAGCCCGACCGCGGCATCGTGCGCATTCGCCAGATCACGATCAATCAGCGCGACGAGCCCGTGATGGAACAGGAAACCGTCGTGTTTCTGAAACGCCGACCCGCTGCGGCCGATCAGGGCGCCCGGATGTAGCCGGACGGCTCAACGCCAGGCGAAGACCGGCTGCTCGAAATGGTCGACGCGCGTGTCGCGCCCCGCGAGCGCCACTTCGCGGAACTGGTAGAGGACGGCCGCCGTCGGCGCGTTAACCGTGGCAACCGGCAGCGGCAAGCGGATGATCGGTCGATCCGACTCCTCGATCGCCACGATCTCGGGCGAGCCCTCACGGAAGAGCTCGGCGCAGCCGATGCGATAGGCGGCGGCCACCTCCGCCGGGTTGGGCGTAACCTCGATGCCGTGCGGAATCCACACGACGACGGGCGCGATGAGATAGCCCGACCGCGTCGGGTAGTCGTCGAGCGTGCCCAGAATGTCCGCCGACGCGGCGGCAACGCCCAGTTCCTCTTCCAGTTCGCGCAGCGCCGTCTGCTCGACGGTCTCGCCGGGATCGAGCCGTCCGCCCGGCAACGCCCACTGCCCGCCGTGGGCGCGCAGCCGGGGTGTGCGCTTCGTCAGCAGGAAGGCAGCCTCGCCCGGTGTCTCCGATTCGACCACCACGACAGCCACCGCCGCCCGTTTGAGCTCGCCGCTGTCCTCGCGCCGGCGCCGGTCGAAGCGGTCGAGCCGGCCGGCAATCGCCTCTCGCAGCGTGGTATCGAAGCGGAACGAAGTCACGCGGCCGGTGACCTTCTGAAGGTCCAGACGACCGCGGGCGGCACGTTGCGCCAGATGCGCCTGCCGCGGGTGCCGACCAGCCGCAGCTGCTCACGCAGGGCGCGCGGAACCGGTGGCGTCGGACCATAGGTGAATTGCACCAGGGCCGCTCCCCGCGGCAGCGCCTCGAAGACCCCATGCACGATCCCGTTCACGATCTCCGTCGGCAGCGACAGGAGCGGCAGACTCGACACGACGGCGGCGATCGGCGTGGTCCCGTTGTCGGCCAGCAATCGCGGCAGGCGCGCGGCGTCGCCCTCGATGATCTTCGGTTCGGTGAAGTGGCGGCGCAGAAAAGTGGCCAGTTCCGGGTCGCGCTCAATCAGCGCCAGGCGCGCGGGTGCGATGCCGGCGGCCAGCAGCGCCTTGGTGACCTGGCCGGTGCCGGCGCCCAGTTCCACGACGTGACCCGCCCGCCCGCCCAGCGCCTGGACCGTCGCGCGCGCCATCGCCTCGGCGAGCAGCCGGCTGCTCGGAATCACCGCCCCCATCGCGAAGGGCCGGCGCAGCCAGCGTTTCAGGAAAAGGGTGGTGCCGGCACGCGAATCGAGACCGTGACGTGACTCGAACGTAGGCATCATTTCACGCTAGCAGACAGGGCCGCCGAGTCGACAGGGAAAACCGTCTTTCCCCCTATTGTGCGGGCTGCATCGAAGGGCCAGCGACACGCGGCGCCGGAGCAGCTTCGTAGATGGTCCGGACGTGGCGCATCTGCTCGAGGGCGTTCACCACGGACACATAGACCGCGGCGGCATAGGGCAACGATTGGACGACCATGAATATTGCCCAAAGCCTCGCCTCGGGATCGAGAACGCCGTTGTTGATCCACAGGACGGCCGCCCCGACCCACAGCAGGACGGCAAGGACCGCCTCGCCACGCGCCATGCCCAGCGCCATGCCGAGCGTGGCACGCTCGTCCATCTTCGGCGTGCGCATGAACGGTAGACGGCTGGTCGCCAGCCCATAGATCACGGCGCGGCCCACGGTGTAGGTGAGTGCCAAGCCCGCCAGCGACGCGCCCACGCTCTGACGGAACGTGCACTTCACGCGGTCGAAATAGAGGCCGAAGGAGTAGAGCAGCTTGAAGACGAAGATGCCGATCGTCGGCAAAATGAACTCGGACGGCGGCAGGCCGACCGGCTTGATGCCGAACAGCGGCGGTACCAGGACCGCCAGCAGCCAGGCGAGGCCCGCCCAGGTGAAGATCAGGTTCAGCGCATCGGCGAACCACGGCGCCCAGCCCGACACGAAATGGTATTTCTGCCAGAAGGTGAGCTTGGTGCTGCCGCCCAGCATCTTGGCCGAATGGGCCTTCATGATCTGCATGGCGCCGTAGGCCCAGCGGAACCGCTGCTTCTTGTAGCCGGAGAAATGATCGGGCGTCAGGCCCTTCCCGAAGCGCTCGCGGCTGTACATCGCGCCGTAGCCATTCTCCATCAGGCGCAGGCCGAGTTCGGTGTCCTCGGTGATGCACCAGGTCGCCCAGCCACCCATCTCCTCCATCAGGTCGCGGCGCACCAGGGTCATGGTGCCGTGTTGGATGATGGCGTCGTATTCGTTGCGCAGGCACATGCCGATGTCGAAGAAGCCGGCATATTCCCAGTTCAACATTTCCTTGAAGCGATCACCGGTCCAGTCGCGATGGTCCTGCGGCGCCTGCACGTAGCCGATCTTGCGGTCGTCGAAGTACGGCACCAGCGCCTTCAGCCAGTCTGGGCGCACTTCGTAATCGCTGTCGATGACGCCGATGACCTTGGCATCGGATGCAGTCTGGCTGAGCACGTAGTTCAACGCGCCGGCCTTGAAGCCCTTCATCACGTCAAAATGGAAGAAGCGGAACCGCTCGCCGAGCGAGGTGCAATAGTCCTGGACCGGCCGCCACACCGCCGGATCCTTGGTGTTGTTGTCGATGACGATGACTTCATAGTCGGGATAATCGAGCTTCGCCAGCGACTCCAGCGTCTGGATCACCATCGCCGGCGGCTCGTTGCAGATCGCCAGATGGAGCGAGACCTTGGGCCATATCCGGTCGGCCGGCTGGCGCGCGATCATTTCGGCAGCCGGAAGGGCTTCGCGCGTCCAGCGCCGCCGCCAGATCGTCTCGACCATCTCGAGCGCCTGCATCAGGGCCATGCCGAGGCTCAGGACCAGGAAAAAGGCGAGCACGCCCCAGCCGACGATTTCCGCCATGACCATGTAGCTGCCGGCCGCCACCGATCCGCCATAGACGACCGCGCTGGTCGACAAGGCCACCAGGCCACAGAAGGCGAGTTGGCCTGGCGTGCCGAGACCGCGCCAGCGCCACAGGAACAGGAGCATCAGCGGCAGTGCCGCCGCGACCGACCAGGCAGCGCAGCTCGCCCATTGCGGAAACCGGTCGATGGTGCCGGTCCAGCTGAACTTCTGCTGCCGGTCGGCGTTCCACAGGCCCCAATAGCCGCCGGCCTTGCCCTCGAGGTCGTAGGACTTCCAGGGCTGGTCGACGGCTTCGACGACGAAGTGCTCGATGTTCTGCGACCTGAGCCACGCCACCGCATCGCGTATGTTCTTGGCCTGCTCGGCGGGCGTTGCATATTTGACGAGGCCGCTGCCCGGACTGCGGCGCGCGGCGCCGTTCGACGGCCAGCCGACCTCGGTTACGATGATGTTCTTGTTCGGATAGGCCTGCTTCAGCATGCCGATCCGGCTTTTTAGATATTCCAGCGGCGTCTCGTCCGACTTCTCGTCCCAGTAGGGCAGGATGTGGACGGCGAGATAGTCGACCTCGCGCGCGAGTTCCGGATAGTGCAGCCACACATGCCACGGCTCGGCGGTGCTGACCGGCACCTTGACGTTGCGCTTGACGTTGCGGATCTCGCGGATGAGCTGGGCTGGGCTAGTCGCGTTGGGATCGCGCAGGTCCTTCTGGCCGTCCCAGCGCAGGATATTCTCGTTGCCGACCAGCACCCGCTCGATATTGGGATTCTGATTGGCCATGCGGATCAGCGCCCGGGTCTCCTCGGCATTGACCTCGCTCGCCTCGCGGCCGAACTGCTGCTTGGCCTCGTTGGCGCTATAGATCCAGGCGCCCGGCACGAGCTTCAGGCCGTTCTTCGCCGCGATCTCCGGCATGACGTCGCCGCCGTCAACGGTCCGGTAGGTGCGGACATACTTGACCTTGCCGCCCAGCATCGCGAAGTCGCGCTCGATCTGTTCCTTGCGCGGCTTGATGACCGGCGCCGGGGCGTCGGTGAAGGCGGTACGCAGGAAGCTCCAGATGCCGCTGGCCTTCGCTTCGATCGGATCCTGGTCCTTGGCCCACGGCGCGTAGGTGACGCCATGCAGGGGGCCTTCGACATTCGCCGCCTCGACCTGTCCGTCGAGCAGGCGCCAACCCGCGATCGTGGCTGCGACGACGAAGAGAAGAACCAAACCCTGGCGGATCATTGATTGAACGATCGCTCCGACAAGCCGCCGGTGGTGCCTACCGTCGTCGGGATCGCGGTCGCATGTCTCCTGCGGCCGCTGGTCGTCGACGCAAG